>OGDT01000232.1_pt1 | contig 18640 bp, 20 predicted proteins | sample 1570521 | NCBI WGS metagenome assembly OGDT01 (sample SAMEA2582164, study PRJEB24529) | metagenome | biome: Human gut stool | place: China | collected 2011 | reverse complement strand
TAAGTTTCATCTTTTCCACTCGAGTATAAACTTTTAGAGCTTAGTTCGGCTGCAGCATAAATAGGATAATCGTCCCTTGAATCCTTGGGTGAGGAAATCTCAAGGTTTTGTATGGTATAACCTTTCATCTGTAAGGATTCTTGAAGTAATAGGGCTTTATCTTTAAATTTAGCTAATGCTTCTTTGGTTAATTCATTTTCTAAGCTACTTAATTTTTCACGTGAAACAGAGGCACTTACGCTATCAATCGCTAAGACACCATCTAATTCATGCACTACTGTTGATAACGCTTGAGAATCTTTACTTTCCAAGGTTAATTCCGCACGGGCAGTCCAACCTTGTTGTTTGCCTTTATCATTATAGCGAATCCAGGTATTACGAGAGTTGTCTTTAATTTCAACCGCACTTTGTGCTTTCGTTAGCTCAATGGCTTTATTCATTTTTTCTGCCATGGTTTTATTGAGAGCGGATAAATCATTGCCTTCCGCTTGGTAAAAAAGGGACACTCGCAATAAATCGCGTTCTACATTTTTTTCCGATTCAACGGTAAAGCTCACCTGAGGTGGATAATTATCGACTGGTCCTTCGGCAAAAGAAGCGATAGGTAAGGCCAGTAATGCCAAAGAAAGTGCTTTAAGTTTCATTTTTTCATTCCTATTTGAGTAAGATAAAAATTAAGGGCGATTAATACCACCCCTCATTATTAATGTAAACGTTCGTTGTCGTCTTCGACATCTTCGTCATCGAAAAATTCGCCATCATCGCCGTATTCATCATCTTCCGCATTCGGATCTTCAAAATACGTGCCCCAGCCATCATAAATGCCTTTGTATTTTTCCACTAATGGTAAAATTTCTTTTTGTTGTGCATCGATAATTTCGGGCTTTAATTCTACTTCACTGATGATGTCAAAACAGAAAATGACCTTGCCATTTTCATCTTCAAATTCTTCTGCTTCTGACACTTCATAGCCCGCTTTGAAAGCATCTACGGCAATTTTTTCTAAGGTATCAAAATCATAATGAGCGATGTGATGTTCGATAATATAAAGCGCATTCGGATCGCTGCCGTCATTTAATAAATCCGTAATGATTTCACGGGTTTCTTCTTGAAGTTCGTTAAAGTTCGTCATAAGGCATTCCTTTTGTCAGAAAAAGTGCGGTCATTGTAGGAGATAAAGATGAAAATGTCGCTAAAAATTTATTCTCATTTCAGTTTGCCTTGAGGGGGCGGAAAGGTTAAAATTCTGCGCGAATAAATTGTGCTTAACATGCCCAGCTGATCACGCTATTTATTGCAGCGAAAAAGTTGGGCTTTCTTATTTTAGAACGAAAAAATGGTCAAACATCTCCCTTATTTCACCTTAAAAACACCGCCAAAAACAACCGCACTTTTAAAGCAAGAGTTCGCTGATTTTATTGTTAAAGAAGATTTAGGCTATGAAATGTCAGGCGAAGGCGAATTTGTGGCGGTAAAAATCCGTAAAACGGATTGCAATACACTGTTTGTGGGTGAAAAACTTGCCAAGTTTGCGGGTATTTCTGATCGAAATATGGGGTATGCAGGTTTGAAAGATCGTCATGGCATCACCGAACAATGGTTTTGTTTGCAAATGCCGGGAAAGGAAACGCCAGATTTTAGTCAATTTCACTTGGAAGGCGTTGAGATTTTAGATGTCACTCGCCACAATCGTAAAATTCGTACAGGAAGTCTCCAAGGAAATACTTTCGAGATTTTATTGCGCGGAGCAAAAGAAAGTGATGAGTTAAATGAACGCTTAAATTTTGTGGCGAAATACGGTTTTCCTAACTACTTCACTGAACAACGTTTTGGGCGTGATGGTCATAATCTGACTCAAGCGATTCGTTGGGCGAAAGGAGAGATTAAGGTCAAAGATCGTAAAAAACGCAGTTTTTACCTTTCAGCAGCTCGCAGCGAAATTTTTAATTTAGTTGTAGCAGAACGAATTGAACAAAATGTGGCAGATCAGGTTCTAAGAGACGATATTGTGCAATTAAACGGATCGCACAGTTGGTTTAAGGCTGATGAAAATGAAGATTTAGTGGTCTTACAGCAACGTTTGAACGAACAAGATATTTTGCTCACTGCGCCTTTAATTGGCGAAGAAAATTTGTCTGCAAGTGCGGTTGAAAATCAAGTAGTTTTAGAACACCAGGTTTTCCAAGAATTAATGAAACAAGAAAGAATGAAAGCCGCTCGCCGCCCTTTATTAATGCAGGCAAAAGATTTTCATTGGACGTTTGTTGAAGAAGGATTGAAGCTCTCATTTTATTTGCCGGCAGGGAGTTATGCCACTGCATTGGTGCGAGAGTTAGTGAATATTAAGGAAGAAGAATAATGCGAATTTTAGTCAGTAATGATGACGGTTTTCACGCCGAAGGGATTCAAGTTTTAGCAAAAGAATTACGAAAAATTGCCGATGTGGTGATTGTTGCGCCGGATCGTAATCGCAGCGCGGCATCAAGCTCATTAACACTTGTTGAACCGCTTCGCCCTCGTCATTTAGATTGCGGTGATTATTGCGTGAATGGCACACCGGCTGATTGTGTGCATTTGGCCTTAAATGGTTTTTTATCAGGCCAAGTGGATCTTGTGGTATCAGGCATTAATGCGGGTTGTAATATGGGGGATGATACGATTTATTCCGGTACTTTGGCCGCTGCATTGGAAGGGCGTCATTTAGGATTACCGGCAATTGCCGTCTCTTTAGATGGTCGTCAGCATTATGAAACAGCCGCTCGCGTAGTGTGTAATTTAATTCCCAAATTACATCCTCAATTATTGAATAAACGGGAAGTGATCAATATCAATGTACCAGATTTGCCCTACGAAGAACTTAAAGGCATGAAAGTGTGTCATTTAGGTTATCGCACATCAGCAGCTGAAGTGATTAAACAAGAAGATCCTCGTGGCGAAAATATCTATTGGATTGGTCCGTCAGGCTTGCCTGAATATGATGGTGAAGGCACCGATTTCCATGCGGTAAAAAATGGTTATGTTTCTATTACGCCAATTCAAGCAGATCTTACGGCTCATCAGTCAATTGCTGCTTTACAAGATTGGCTGGAAAGTGAATAATGTGCCGTTTTGAAACGAATTTTCCCGATTGAAGCAATAAAGGATAAGTGAATGAATATTTTTGGTGCGATGTATGATAAAACAATGCAATGGTCAAAACATCGCTTTGCCGTGTTTTGGTTATCCTTTGTGAGTTTTATTGAGGCTATTTTCTTCCCTGTTCCACCGGATGTGATGTTGATTCCGATGTCAATGTCAAAACCGAAAAGTGCATTTCGTTTTGCACTTTATACCACGATTGCTTCGGTTGTCGGTGGAATGATTGGCTATGCTATTGGTTACTATGCCTTTGATTGGGTACAAGGTTATATTCAACAATGGGGCTACCAAGCTGCTTGGGAACAGGCCATGGCGTGGTTTAAAGAATGGGGCGTGTTAGTGGTCTTTGTTGCCGGTTTTAGTCCTATTCCTTATAAAGTTTTCACGATTTGTGCCGGTGTGATGCAAATGGCGTTTATTCCCTTTGTGATAACCGCATTTGTATCGCGTTTTGCTCGTTTTATTTTAGTCGCAAAACTTGCCGCATGGGGCGGAGAGAAATTTGCCGCGAAATTACGTAAATCTATTGAAATTATTGGTTGGAGTGTGGTTGCTCTGGCTGTGATTGCTTATCTTATTTTAAAATAACAGGATGACCTTTTTTATGAATAAATTACTCTTAATTATCTCGAGTGCATTGCTGATCTCAGCTTGTACAGGAGAACCACAAAAACAAGATCCCGATGCATTACCTAATGGTATTATGCAACCCGTAGAAGGAACGGGAGCGGTTGCCGGTGGTAGCTTTATGCCGGAAATTGAAAAGAATTCAATGCCAAATCAAATGAAATAAATTTAATTTTAAAGGAAGAATAAATGAAAAAATCGTTTTTATTGCTCCCTGTGAGTATCGCTATTTTAACGGCTTGTAGTTCAAATAGCCCGGCACCAATCGAAAATGTGGATGGCACACTTTCTCCAGGTGTAATGCAACCTGTTGATAATAACTCTAGCGGTACATGGCAGCCAGAAATCCAACAAAATACCATGCCAAGTACAATGGGCAGCAGCGTGCCAACGGGAACTCAAACACCACAGCCAAGTTTCCAACCAACTTACCAACCGGTACAACAGCCAGCAGCAACTCAACCACAGCCTGCTCCAGCACCGGTTCAACCGCAAACTAAAACGGTAACTAAAACAGTTTCTGATTGTACCAGCTCAGGTGCAATCAACGTGCCGCGTAATCCAAATACCAATGCACCAGATTACAGCCAAATTCAAAAAGGTTCATACAAAGGAAACACCTATAAAGTAAACAAAGGCGATACCATGTTCTTAATCGCTTACTTGACGGGTATGGACGTAAAAGATTTGGCGAGCATGAACAATATGAAAGAGCCTTACAGCTTAAGCGTGGGTCAAACATTAAAAATTTCAAATTGTTCAACAAAAACAATCACTACAACGGTTCCAGTGAAAACTACCGCACCAGCGGCACCTGCTGAGCCAGAAGTGACTTATACACCAGGTGCAAATGGCACACAAATTGGTTCTGATGGTACGGTAATTGGTCCGATTAAATCAGGTGTGGGTAACGGTGAACCTTCAAAACCAGTTTTCACAAACAATACACCTAGCACACCAGCAACGACGACAACACAAGTAGAAACCACAAACAATACACCAGTTAATGCAAATGTTGTGGCACCAGTTGCGTCGAATATTGCATGGCAATGGCCAACCCAAGGTAACGTGATCCAAGGTTTCTCTAATACCGATGGTGGTAACAAAGGGGTTGATATCAGTGGTTCACGCGGCCAAGCAGTTAAAGCTGCTGCAAATGGTCGTGTTGTGTATGCGGGTAACGCATTACGTGGCTACGGTAACTTAATCATCATCAAACATAATGATGATTTCTTAAGTGCTTATGCACACAACGACAAGATCCTTGTGAGCGATCAACAAGAAGTGAAAGCGGGTCAAGAGATTGCGAAAATGGGTAGCACAGGAACCAATGCTGTGAAACTTCACTTCGAGATCCGTTATAAAGGTAAATCTGTGGATCCAGTTAGATACTTACCGAGAAGATAATCTTTTCTCAGAAAAAAGTGCGGTTAAAAATGACCGCACTTTTTGTTATACTCTCACCAATTTTTTCTCAATGCTTAGAATCTAAGGTTAATTCAATGCGTACAAGTCAATATTTATTCTCAACATTAAAAGAAACCCCAGCGGAAGCGGCCATTGTGAGCCATCAATTAATGCTTCGTGCGGGGATGATTCGTCCTCTTGCTTCAGGTCTTTATAACTGGATGCCAACCGGCTGGCGTGTGCTCCGTAAAGTAGAAAAAATCATTCGTGAAGAAATGGATAAAAGCGGCGCACTTGAAATCAAAATGCCAGTCGTGCAACCAGCAGAATTATGGGAAGAATCAGGTCGTTGGGAACAATATGGCCCAGAATTACTTCGTTTTGAGGATCGCGGAAACCGTAACTTTGTATTAGGTCCAACACACGAAGAAGTGATTACGGATTTAGTTCGTCGTGAAGTGTCATCATACAAACAACTTCCGATCAATTTATACCAAATTCAAACTAAATTCCGTGATGAAGTGCGTCCTCGTTTTGGTGTAATGCGTTCGCGTGAATTTATCATGAAAGATGCTTATTCTTTCCACATGGACAAAGAAAGTTTGCAGCAAACCTACGATGTGATGTACCAAACTTATAGCAATATTTTCACCCGCTTAGGTTTGGATTTCCGTGCTGTGCAAGCGGATACCGGTTCTATCGGTGGTAGCGCGTCTCATGAATTCCAAGTATTGGCAAACAGCGGCGAAGATGATGTGATTTTCTCTACGGAATCTGATTATGCGGCAAACATCGAACTTGCTGAAGCCGTGGCTGTCGGCGAGCGTGCCGCACCAACTAAAGCGATGGAATTAGTGGATACACCGAATGCGAAAACCATTGCGGAGCTTGTCGCGCAATTTAACCAACCGATTGAGAAAACCATTAAAACCTTGATTGTAAAAGGTGCAAGCGAAGAACAGCCGTTAGTGGCGTTAATCATTCGTGGCGATCACGAATTAAATGAAGTCAAAGCGGAAAAATTGGCAGAAGTGGCTTCCCCATTTGAATTTGCTGATGAAGCCGCCATTAAAGCCAAGATTGGCGCAGGCGTAGGTTCCCTTGGGCCGGTCAATTTAAATATTCCTGTGATCATTGATCGCAGCGTGGCGATCATGTCTGATTTCAGTGCCGGTGCCAACATTGACGGTAAGCATTATTTCAACATTAACTGGGAACGCGATGTGGCGTTGCCGAAAGTGGCGGATATTCGTAACGTGGTGGAAGGCGACCCAAGTCCGGATGGCAAAGGTACCTTATTAATTAAACGCGGTATTGAAGTGGGACATATTTTCCAATTAGGCGACAAATATTCCAACGCGATGAATGCGACAGTGCAAGGTGAAGACGGTCGTCCTACGGTCGTTACCATGGGTTGCTATGGTATTGGTGTGACGCGTGTTGTGGCAGCCGCCATTGAACAACATCATGATGAACGCGGTATTATTTGGCCGAGTGATGCAATGGCGCCGTTCACCGTGGCGATTGTACCGATGAATATGCACAAATCGGAAAGCGTGCAAGCATTCGCTGAAGAGTTATACCGCACTTTATTGGCACAAGGCGTGGAAGTGATTTTTGATGATCGTAAAGAACGTCCGGGCGTGATGTTTGCTGATATGGAGCTTATCGGTGTGCCGCACATGGTCGTCATCGGTGAGAAAAACCTAGCGAACGGCGAAATCGAATACAAAAATCGTCGTAGCGGTGAGAAACAAATGATTGCGAAAGAGCAATTATTAGACTTCTTAAAAAGCCAAATTAAGGCGTAATTGAAATAAAAAGTGCGGTCGGATTTTTAACTGAATTTCCGACCGCACTTTTGTATAGGGAAAACATGAATCCGTGGATTTTATTAGCCGTTTCTATTTGTTTGGAAATTGTCGCCACCAATCTATTGAAAGTCAGCGACGGTTTTACTAAACCGTTGCCGACGCTTGGCGCTTTGGCTTTTTATGGCTGTTCGTTCTATTTTGTTGCCATTATTTTTCGTACGCTTTCCGTTGGTTTAGTGTATGCCATTTGGTCTGGCGTGGGTATTGTGTTGACAGCGATTGTGGCTTATTTCGCCTTTGGGCAGAAAATTGATACTGCCGGTTTAATTGGCATGGGATTGATCATCTGTGGTGTGTTAGTGATTAATTTATTTTCGCAAACGGCGCACTGACGCTATAATCCAGTTGACTTTTGGGAAAGGAGAATAGAATGAAAAAGTATGATCCGCTGCGCATTGAGTGGGATTGTCGGCGCGGTATGTTGGAATTAGACAAGGTTATCATGCCTTTTTATAAACAGTATTTTGACGGGCTTAGTGAGCATAAAAAAGAGGTTTTTATTCGTTTGTTAGCCTCGACCGATTTACAGCTTTTTTCATGGTTCTTTAATAACGGCGAAATCCATGATCCGGAATTGCGAGAAATGGTGCTGGAAATTCAGCAAAAATTAAATTTAACGCATTGATTTTCATTGTTTTATTGGTTTTTTCTAAAATAACTGAACTTTTTTTTATTCATCTCGTCTAACGCATAACAATAGCTTGCTGGCTTTGAAATTAAAGTTTGTTAGAAGTGATATTTGAGGTTATATGGCTGAACAGCTAACAGATCAAGCTTTGGTAGAAAGGGTGCAGCAGGGAGATAAGAAAGCTTTCAATTTGTTGGTATCGCGTTATCAAAATAAAGTAGCTGGATTACTGACTCGGTATATTTCACCGAATGATATTCCCGATGTTGTACAAGAATCATTTATAAAAGCATACCGTTCCATCGGCTCTTTTCGTGGTGATAGTGCTTTCTATACTTGGCTATACAGAATCGCAGTGAACACTGCAAAAAATTATTTGACTGCACAAGGGCGTCGCCCGCCAAGCGAAGATATTTTAGCTGAAGATGCAGAATCTTACGATGTAGGAACAAATTTACGGGTTGTGGATACGCCTGAAAATGAAATGTTATCCAACGAGTTGAAGAATATCGTATTTGATACGATTAAAGGTTTACAGGAAGATTTACGCACAGCAATTACTTTACGCGAAATCGAAGGATTGAGTTATGAAGAAATTGCGGAAATTATGGATTGCCCGGTAGGTACTGTGAGATCGCGGATTTTTAGAGCGCGTGAAATCATTGAAAGTAAAGTTAAACCGCTTTTACAACGTTAAATAAAAAACAGGAATACAACTACGATTAGTCGGAGTACAAACATGCAAAAAGAACTACTTTCAGCATATATTGATGGTGAGCAAGTCAATCATGAACTCACCGAAAAATTATGCCAAAATGCAGAATTGCAAGAGAGTTGGGCGAACTTCCACACCATTCGTTCTGTTATGCGTCAAGAAACAAATGTTTTCTTAGGCGCGGATTTTACTGCAAAAATGGAAAGTTTGATTGCAGCAGAAGAAATTCAAACGGCTGAAGTCACTGAGTCTCAACCATTGCCGCAGGACGTCGAAAACTTACCGTTTATGCAAAAATTAAAAGCATGGTTTATGCCGGTGACGCAGGTTGCTGTTGCTGCAGGCGTGTGTTTGGTGGCTGTATTAGGGGTACAATCTTTCACTGCAAAATCTACCGTGCAAAATGCAGCAGATACACCAGTGTTACAGACATTGCCTTTTAACAACGGTGTGCAAGAAGTCAGTTACAACGCGCCAAGTAAAGATGTCATCACAGCCGAACAGCTTGAACAAAAAAATAAACGTATTGGTGCCATGTTACAAAGCTATGAACTACAACGTCGTGTTTATGCCGATTCAATGAATTTAGGACAGAATCAGAGCAATAAATAATAATTCATGTATTCCGGCATAATTGTTTTTTATGAGAATTCACCACCATTTTTTGGTGGTGAATTTGTTTATTAGGAATTTGATCATGTTAAAAACATTTCTAAAAACCACCGCACTTTTTTTCTTATTAAGCACCTCATTTTCTTCCGTTGGTACAGAAACGCTTTCGCCGAAACAGTTGCTGCAGGATATGAAGAAAGCGACGGAACAGCTAAATTATGAATTTTCTTTTGTACAAACCACGCCTTCTAACATGGATTCATTGCGGTACCGTCACTTTAAATCTAACGGCAAAACTTTTGCGCAATTGGTGACGTTAGATGGCGCACAACAAGAAATTGTTCAACGTGATAATTTAATTAGCTATTTTCAACCGAACTATCAACCATTCACGATTAATAGTGAAGGCATTACAGATAATTTACCGCCACTCATCCGAGCGAATTTTGATACGTTGGAGCAATATTATGACTTCGTTAACATCGGGCGTAATCGCGTAGCGGATCATGTGGTACAAACCATTCGAATTTTGCCGAAAGACGATTTCCGTTATCAATATGTGGCCTTTATTGATGAAGACAATAACTTACTGTTGCGCAGTGATATGCTTGATCGAGACGGCAATTTATTGGATCAATTTCGTGTCGTCAATTTGTATGTGGGAAATGGGATTTCAGGCTTAGTTGATTATTTAAATCAAGTGGCTTTTCCTCCGTTATTAATGGATAAAAACGCAAATCAAACGCCGGATTTTAATTGGGCTCCAGGTTGGTTGCCACAAGGTTTTAAAGTGGTAAATCGTAGCATTGAGCGTGATGGCGACGATAAAATTGAATCACAACTTTACAGTGATGGATTGTTTTCTTTTACGTTATATGTGTCTGACAAAATCACTGAAAACACGCAGCGAGATAACACTTGGCGACAAGGTGCGTACACCATTTATAACGAAACGGTGGGCAGCAAAGAGGTGACGATTATTGGGCAATTACCGATTTCTACGGCAAAACGCATCGTGCAAGACATTCAATTTAAGAAAAACTAAACAGGCTTATTATGTTGACAGAAAGTGCGGTCGTGATTGAATACGAATCCGGTAAGGCGAAAGTAAAATGCCAATCGCAAAGTGCCTGTGGCGCTTGTGCGACAAAATCTGTTTGCGGGAATTCGGCATTATCGGAATTAGCCGGTAGCGGTGCGCGAGGTGAGCATATTTTCACCATTGAAACCATTACACCGTTAAAAGTGGGGCAGTTGGTCGAAATTGGCTTGTCCGAACATTCCCTGATCAAATCTGCGTTGCTGATGTATTGTGTCCCGTTGTTCACTTTAGTCTTCAGCACCTTATTGTTCGATTCGTTGTTTAGTCACGAACTCGTCAGTGTATTTTTTATTTTTATTTCCACCGCACTTTCCTTCCTTGGTGTACGTTGGTATGCGCGAAAACTGAATCGCAAATCGGCTTACCATCCGGTGTTGCTGCGTGTGCTCTAAATCTTTGAGCATCATTCGTTTTCTTTGGCGGGCTGGTATATAATCAGCCCGTTTATTTTATTGTCTTTAAGGAAATCTTATGCTCCCCATGCTTGGCATTACCGGTTACAGCGGCAGCGGCAAAACCACCTTATTAGAAAAATTACTCCCGCAATTAAAACAACGTGGCTTGCGTCTGGCGGTGATTAAACACAGTCACCATGATGCGCAAGTGGATAAACCGGGCAAAGACAGTTGGCGTATGAAAGATGCCGGTGCCAGCCAAGTGATTATGGCTTGTGACCACCGCGGGGCGCTTATGACGGAAACGCCACAACAACGTATTTCCCTGTCTTATTTATGTGAACAATTTGATCACGAATTAACGGACCTCATTTTAGTAGAAGGCTTCAAAAAAGAGCCGATTGAAAAGATTTTGTTGCACCGAAAAGACATGACTAAACCGCTACCTGACATTGATGAGCTCGTGTTGGCCGTTGCTACAGATTACCCTTTAGCGGCAGATAAACCTTGTTTGGATATTAATAATATCGCACAGATTGCTGATTTTATTACGGTTTGGTATGAACAAAAGTGCGGTCGAATTTAAGCGTGTTTTTTTATGCCTGAGCTCCAACATTATCGCCATTTATCCTTAATCGCCGCCATGGCATTATTTATGCAGTCCCTTGATGCCACCATTTTGAATACGGCATTGCCTGCTATTTCTGCCGATTTGCATGAATCACCGTTAGAAATGCAAATGGCGATAATCAGTTATTCCCTCACTGTTGCATTATTTATTCCACTTACCGGTTGGATTGCCGATAAATACGGCACGCTCAATGTGTTTCGGGTTGCGGTGGCAATTTTTGTACTTGGTTCTGTTGCTTGTGCCGCCTCCAATTCATTAAACGCATTGATTTGGTCGCGCGTGTTGCAAGGGCTGGGCGGGGCAATGATGATGCCGGTAGCGCGCTTGGCAATTATTCGTCACGTGCCCAAAAATCAATTGGTTGCCGCATGGAATGCCATGGCGATGGCGGGGCTGATTGGCCCGGTGCTTGGGCCGATTGTGGGCGGATGGCTTGTGACACATGCCAGCTGGCATTGGATTTTCCTAATTAACATTCCTATTGGTATCCTTGGGATTGGATTTGCCGGTCGGTATATGCCAAACAGCACAGGCAATATTAGCAAGCTGGATTGGTGGGGCTTTTTGCTGTTTGGTGGTGGGCTGGTAGGCTTAACACTCGGCTTGGATTTGTTGTCTGAAGACCGTATCGACCAATGGCTGACAGCGTTAATTTTGGCTATGGGATTGGGGTGTTTCTCCTTTTATTATTGGTATGCTCAACGGGTGCAGAATCCCTTATTGCCGTTAAATTTATTTGCTACGCGCACGTTTCGATTGGGCATGGTAGCGAATATTTTTATTCGTTTGTGTGGTTCTGGCATTCCGTTTTTAATGCCGCTGATGTTGCAGGTTGTGTTTAATTATAGCGCAGATGTTGCCGGTTGGTTGTTGGCGCCTATTGCACTAAGTTCTGTGTTAACGAAATCCTTTGTTGGAAAAATTCTGGCGCGTTTTGGTTATAAAACGACATTAATGCTGACCGCACTTTCGATGACCCTTGCCATTGCTGCCATGAGCCTGCTGCAACAAGATACACCAATTTGGTGTTTGGTGCTGATTTTGGCTTGGTACGGTAGCTGTATGTCGATTATTTTCACCTCGGTTAACACGCTGACGATTAGCGATTTAGGTGAACACAATGCCAGTGCAGGTTCTACTTATCTCAGTGTGATCCAACAAGTGGGGATCAGTATTGGTATTGCTATTTCTGCTGTGATTTTAGATCTTTACCGTCATTTCATTGGTGAAAGCGGTGAACAACTTCAACGTGCGTTCAGTGCGACCTTCCTGACTTCAGCTATTTTCGGCATCATTTTATTATGGGTTTTAACTTACCTTAGAAAAGAGGATGGTGCGGAGAATTTTCGTCGAGAATAAAGAACTTATTTTTTGAAGGTGTTTTCGGGAGTTGGTCTGTTAGGCGTGAGGGAAAAGTTCGAGTGGCGGAAGAGCGTAAGCAACGTGATCTATGAATTGGACTTCCGTTAGTATTCTTCTTAACATTGCCTAGATGATCAATAACGATTTTTCTGTCTTCTCTGTGTTTTCTAACGGCCCTTAACCGACCACTGCACCATAATAAAGCCGCCTCTGGTAATGGAATAACTTCATAATCAATAATAGAACATTCAGTAAGAGAATAATAATATTGTTGGGTTTTAGCCATTTTTTAACGTCCATTATAGTGAAGGTGCGACAAATAGTAATAAGGGTTACTATCTTTCGGCTCGGTTAATTAAGCCGCGCCTAGTCGCATTAATTCTTTAAATTATCAAACAGTAAAACGCCATCAAAATCGACCGCACTTTACCTCAGGTTTTATCAGTTTATAAGCCACAATCTTCAAATGAAATTGTGGCAAGGTCCTTGTGAGGATTACTCTACAATATCTGCCCATTTCGCTGTATCCACTTCGTTCGAGCTTGTCATGGTTGAGAGCTGTTGCCATAAACTCAAATAACGCGTCTGTAAGTGAATCTGAAAGTTTTGTAGCGTGAACATAAATTCGCTTAAATCCTCAGGCTTCAGGGTTTTAAAATGTTCAACCGTCGGACTATCAAATTCCTTTTCGATATTTGCTGTGGGATTAAAAGAGATTAAGTCTCGGTGTAGGGCATAAGTCATGATCTCGTTATGCCTCTGAATCGTTCGTTTGAGCTTTTCTAAATGCCCTTTGACTTGATACTGTTTAAATGCCTTTAATGCCATTGGCGCGGCAATTCAGACTTTTAAAAATCGGGTATAGCTAAAACATCGTTAACGCTTTTTTATAACAGGTTTTGTGTGATTTTGGTTATACCGGCTTTACGATACGGCTATCAGTATAACTAAAACTCAAGGATTTTATAGGATTGGATAGGAACGCTTAGGATATAAAAAAACCCTTGAAGTCAATATTTTCAAGGGCTTTTAGGGTTGGGGTCATCTGAATTAATGCTTATAAACCCTTATAGAATAGTATTTTGATTAATTCAGAAAATCATCGTGTTACTATTTGTGTTACTAAAATCAAAAGTCATTATATAAAGTAGCGGCAATAGGGAGGTTTTTATACGCTATAAAAAGGAGGTTTTCGGGCATTATAAAAAAGGGTAACCGGAAGATGATGATGGTTAGAAATTCAAAAAATAGGCAATCTCCGCGCGCCCTAAACCCCGTGGAAGTACTATTCCCCTCAGGAGTACCTTTATTCATTGGCGAATCGGTCTGCTTTATCTGTCATCATGTTAAATCTTAATTTCGCGGTTATGAAAATTGAATTGAATGAGCGGTCTATTCTGCTGCCGGTGGTAGAGATTTTATCGCCCCTGCCACTTGGTTTTTCTCTAAATAATCCTCAAAAAACAAAAAATAAAACGGGTTTAAATCGTCAAAAAAGCCCTTTTACCCCTCAGTAACCACTTTAACCACTTGTGTAACCACTTCTAACTATTCTTTATTTTTTAATGACTTATAAGAAAATAAGTGGTTGAAGTGGCAAAGTGGTTAAGATTTGAAAAAAAACTCCCACAACAGAATTAATTAATAAAAAACGGCAGCCTATAAAGACTACCGTTCGAGTGTAAAAAGAATGTGGGTTGATTGTTATTTCCCGACTATTGGAGAGGGAGCTAATGATTCCACATAATCCGCCCATGCTTGCAACATTTCCACCCGCTGATTGATATAGTAAGCCTTGTTATATGTTCCTCTAATGGCGTTCTTATCCTTGTGTGATAGGGCTTTCTCAATCCAATCTGCGTTGTAGTTTTTGTCATTGAGTAAGGTGCTGAATAGGTGTCTAATACCGTGGGTTGTTAATCTCCCCTCACCCATACTTCGAATAATCGCCGTTCGTAAGGCTTCTATGGTGATATGTCCGCTCTTGGCGGTTGTGCTGGCAAAGACGAAAGGGCTACCAGTTAGACTAAGTGCGGTCTGAATTTCCCGCATTTTCTCAAAGATAGCCACGGCTTGACGGGAGAGGGTGACGATATGCAATCGCCCCTCCGGTAAATTCTTATTGCCTTTCTGTACTCGGTAGCTCCATGTCTGCGCTGAGGTGTCTATATCTTCCCACTGCGCCCGCGCTATTTCGCTTAGTCTGCTTCCGGTTAATACTGCCAACATCACGGCATAGAACGACAATAGAGAAAATCTGCCGTCATCTCTTGCTTGATAGAATTTCGCTAAAAATTCCTCCAGTTCGTCAGGTTCTATGGTGTTCATACCTTTTACGCGCGGTTTATCAAATTCCCGTTGAATTTCGGCTAAGTTGTTGGTGGCAATCAAGCCACGGTGTAAGGCATAGCGCATTACATGATTCACGTTGTTTAATATTTTTCTAACGGTCTCTAATTTTCCTGCGCGCTCTAATGGCTTGAAAGCATTAATGCCGATAAGTGCGGTCAGTTGGTCGATTGGATATTTACCGATAGCAGGGAGAATATGCCGTTCAAATAAAGCCCATGTGTCTTTTGCGGTGCGTTCGGTGAAATTGGCTTTAAGTTGTCTATCCTTAAACCATGCTTCCGCCATGTGCTCAAAAGTACGGTTCTGTTTGTCGGTGCTTTCTTGTTTAGCTTGGGCTTCATAGGTGCGTAGATCGATATTCTTTGCTAAGAGTTGTCGATATTCTTCACGCTTTGCCCGTGCCTGTGTCAATGTCATATCAGATAGTTTCCTAGGCTGATATTGGTTCGTTTTTGGGTAAAGGGCTTAAAGTAGTTAAAACGCCATATTTTCGCGCCGGTGGTGGTAAGTTCTAGAGATAATCCGTTGCCGTCTCTGAGTGGGAATTTATCCGCTTTGGCAGTGCGAATTTCTTTGTCGGTTAAGGGTTTAATTATGCGTACCATAAATTTTAGTACCATCAAAAACAGAAGAGTGTCTGTTAATTGCCGATTTCTAGTATATTGATTTATAAGAACTAAATTGCGGTTTAGTACTATAATTTTTTGAGGTTTAGAGAGTTCTCAGGGAGTAAATTAGAAAAAAATAGTACTATCGGCAAAATATAGTACTAAAAATAGTACTAAAAATCGTTGCAAGTAGTTTATGTAGATTTACGATAAATTAGAATAAAGCCTTTTAAATAAAGGGTTTGTTTGGTGGGTTGTTTATGTGGATTTATGCGGGATGACATGGATTGGTGGAGATCGTAGGAGTTGAATTTAAAGTATAACAAATTGTTTTTAAATGATTTAATTTTTACCGCATCTAATTATGCTACTATTTATAGCACTAAAATTTTTTTAATCGTTTATTTTGTCTATTTTTCACACAATTTTTAAGCTCATGAGGGCTTTTTAAAATTAACCCCATGCAAGCGCTTTTTCCCACGGTTTAACCGGTCGAAAATTTGCTCCCGTTCTTCCTTACTCAAAGAGAGAAAAGCCGTACTATATCCACCATGTTTCACGGCATTAAATCGGCTGTTCTGATAGTTATCTGTATTGCTCTTCGCTTTGACCTTTTGCATTTCCACCACCTCGGCATGATAGTTTTTTTACACTATAAAAAAGAGATTACGACAAATAAAAAAGAAAAAGTTTTTTTGTGAAAAGTAACCACTTCAACCAGTTCTTAGGGTTCTTTTTAGTTTAACTATTTGAATTTAAATATAAAAATAGAAGTGGTTACTTGTTCTAGTTGCCACTTGGCAACCACTTATTTAGCCACTTTTACCCCTCAGTAACCACTTTTTAGCACGTTTTTAATGTGTTTTTGATAAATTTATGACAATAAAAAAGCGACTGTTTAAGCCGCTTTGTTTGGGTTATTCGGTTTCGCTTTCAATGATCTGTACGTGTAAATTGGTATAATTTATACACCTTTATACAAAATTATACATGGCTTGTATAATTATACATTGAATGTATAAATTGTCTTTTTTCGATCGTACTAATCTGAAAATTCTAGTTTTTAGTTTGTTGTAACCTTTCCAATAAGTCGCTAGGTGATATATATCCTACTTGGTTTCCGCTCTTTAACTGTCCAAAAAGATTTAGGTCGGCGAGTCTTTTTAAATCTTTTCGTGCAGTATTTTCTGTAATGCCATATTCAATACTAACTTCTTTTGCAGTAAAAATAGTTCCCATTTCCTTGGCGGCTTTTTGCAGTAGCTGAATTTGCCTATCATTTAGTCTCGGCACTACGCTTGCGGTAAATTTTGCTATTGCGGAACTAAAAGCTTTGAAATTATTTTGTTTGTCACTGATATATTTTTCTAAATCAATAATAGCTCGCTTTATTGTTTCTGCTTGGTAGTATAGAAAATAGGTTATATCTAAATCATCTGTTTCTGTATAAAGATAAGCCCGCGCATATTTTGACGGTGCTTCTTTTAATAACCGACTGATAGAAATATACTCAAACAACCAATACCCATTTTTTAGCATAAACCAGTAAAACAAGGCGCGTGCGGTTCTGCCGTTACCATCTCCGAAAGGGTGAATAAAGCCGATAAGAAAATGAAGAATTATTGCTTTAACCACAGGGTGAATAAATTCCCCATCTACGCCATTATGATTAGTATTAGCAAAATCACAAAAACTTTGCATTAGTGATGGTAAATCCTCATACTTGGGCGGCTGGTGTACAATGTCTCCGTCGTAATCTGCAATATAAATATCATCATCTTTTCTAAATTCGCCTGATATTGCATTGTTTTCTATTGCTTGATCTGTAGCTATGCGGTGCATTTTCAAAATCACGTCAAGAGAAAGAGGGGTGTTTTTGAGGGCAATAGCCTGTTGGATTAAGCGGTAGTTATTGACAATCATCCTTTCGTCTTTGGTTCTAGGTTTCCGTGCAGTCTCTAACATTTCCTTTGCCACTTTGCGAGTAGTAGCTGCGCCTTCAAGCTGTGCGGATGTTATCGCCTCTTCCATTATTAAAGATTTCAATAAAAATCTAGATTGTTCGCTGTGACTTAATCCTGCAAGATTGTTCGCGCCAATACTGCCACCTGCGGTTTTATCAATAAAATGCAACAAGGCTAGTAATGATGTGGGAGCAGAATAATTAAAGAGGTATTGTCCAATCGTTAAATGATTAAATAACGCCCCACGGCTTAATTTTGTAGCCATCCAAGCTAATTCTGTATTTTTTGTGTAAATCCGCTTGAATTTATCCCAATGCAAATACCTCCCTTTTTCATCAATAGCTTTATATTGCCCTATCAATGAAATATTTTCAGGGGTTAGTTCTGTCGCTAGCAATTCTGCTAATGGTTTTGGTTTTGATACTTTCATAGAAAAACAACGCAATTTTAAAATATTGCGTTAGTTAAGCACTTTTTTGAAAAGTTGTCTATGCTGGAGAGAGAAAATGTGAACAAAGAAAACTAAGTATTAGGGTATGTTTTAATAAAAAAAGGCTCAATACCTCAATAGTATCAAGCCTTTCATCTCTTATTACGCTCACTATCCCCGCCATTCATTCAATGAGCTATCTGAATCAATAAAATACACGTTAGTAATCAAATACCCGTCTTTTGAACGTTGCTCAAACTCATAGGTAAATTGGCTTTCTTTCATTGCCTGCTTAAAGGCTTGAATAAAGCGGTTTCGCCCTAGTGGTTTAGTAATATTTAAGCATTCGCAGTAGTGAAGATAAGCTGAGTATAAATAGCGTTTCTCTGCGTTTGCTGCCGTTCTTGCACTGTCCACATATAAACCGTTAATTGTCTGCTTACTGGTGAAGTGTCGGCAAAAGTCGAGAATGTGATCGGTTTGTCGCCGTACTTTTAACACCTCCATGCTTTCCCGTTGTTTGTGCAATAGCTTTTCTGCTTCACTTGGATCGGAAAAAGTATCAAGTAAACGGCGTACAATCCCAGACGCTTCGGCGTTCAGTTTCTCTTTCAAGTGATTATCCCGCATATCGTCAGGTACTTTTCTATTGAAGTGAAAAATCACTCTACGGCGCATAATTCCCCCGTTATTCTCTTTAAAAATAATCGAGGTATTATTTGTTATCATGTAAACCGCACGCACCACCACATCGAACGGGTTTTTATAAAGGAGTTTAACGCTGATACTATCCCC
>OGDT01000228.1_pt1 | contig 18733 bp, 18 predicted proteins | sample 1570521 | NCBI WGS metagenome assembly OGDT01 (sample SAMEA2582164, study PRJEB24529) | metagenome | biome: Human gut stool | place: China | collected 2011 | reverse complement strand
TTTCTCCATCTTTAGCTATAACTTTATCATCTTCTACTAAAATATAAGAAATTATAATTTAGAAATTTCTTCATTTTGAAACTTATTTATTTTAACGAAAAAATTATATAAAAACTTCAATTCATCTTCTGTAAAATTTTCCCACAAAAACTTATAAAAATTATTTTCTAATCCCTCTATCTTTCCACAAATGTCTTCATATGCACTTTTTCCATTTTTAGTCAATTCTACATAGATATCTTTTTTATTTCCTTCCTCTTGGTATGTTTTTATATAATTGAGAGAAATTAATTTTTTTATAACTTTACTGGTATATCCCTTACTATTTTTTATTTTTTTAGATAATTGAGTTATATTTATTTTATCAGTAGAACCTATACAATAAATATAGTTATAATCAGTTAAATTCAAATCATTATTCAATTTCTCTTTCAAGATATTAGTATATTTTTCATTGGCATAAATAAACTCTTGCATTTCTAGATAAATTTCAGGAATATAACTTGCTCCTTTATCAGTTTTTAAGAAATCTTTATAAAACTCCTTACTATCTTCTATTAAATTAAAAAATTTTTTTATAACTTTATTTGAAATTTTTTACACCCTCTTTCCATTTCTGATAGTTTCTTAGGAAACATTATATATTCTTTTCCTTTATTTTTCAAGGTTTTTCTAACAATTTAATGTGACTGTTTTATTTATGTATTGTTTCATAGGCAACTATTTTATTTAGTTCATTTTATGATGTTAAGTCCACTTTTGATATATTGACTTATAATTTAGAGTTAGGTATACTTATTGTGTAAACATAAAACTTATAGGAGGAATAATTTTATGAAAAAAGGATTTTCTATCTTACAAAGAGTAGGTAGAGCTTTTATGCTTCCAATAGCTGTATTACCAATGGCAGGTATACTTTTGGGAGTAGGAGGAGCTTTCACTTCAAAAGCTGTTATTGATACATATCATCTTACATTTTTAGAACCAGGAACTGTATTAAATAAAATACTTGTTTTATTTTCTAACTCAGGTTCATTTGTTTTTGCAAATCTTTCAGTTATATTTGCTGTTGGAGTTGCTATTGGACTTGCTAATCAAAATAAAGAAACAGCAGCTTTATCTGGACTATTAGGATTTTTACTTTTCCATACTGTAATTGGAACTGTTTTAGGATTTATGGGGTATACTGCTGATACTACAACTGTTCAAGCTTTTATGGATGCAGGTTTTTCTTATGATGTAGCAGTAGGTAAAGCAGCACTATATACTAAAGAACTTGGTATTTTTACATTGCAAACTGGTGTTCTTGGTGGTATTATTTGTGGTTGTGTTTCAGCTATGATTACTAATAAATTTTCTAACAAGACATTACCAGATTATCTTGCTTTTTTTAGTGGAAATAGATTAGTTCCAGTATTGACAATGGTATTCTTTATTCCATTAGGAGTAATTGTTCCTTTCATTTGGCCTGCAATATTTGCTGGAGTTGTTAAAGCTGGAGCAGCTTTTACAGCTATGGGACCTATTGGAACTTTCCTTTATGGATTTACTGCTAGACTTTTAAATGTATTTGGACTTCATCACGCTGTATACCCCCTATTCTGGTATACAGAGTTAGGTGGAACTATGGAAGTAGCTGGGCAACTAGTTGCTGGTGGCCAAAGAATTTTCTTTGCTCAGCTTGCTGATCCTACAGTTGTTCATTATTCAGCAGATGCTACAAGAACAATGACAGGTGGATTTTTACCTATGATGTTTGGATTACCAGCAGCAGCATTTGCTATGTATAGATGTGCTGATGCAAGTAATAAAGCAAAAGTAAAAGGAATTTTAGCCTCAGCTGCTCTTACAGCTTTTTTAACAGGTATTACAGAACCTCTAGAGTTTACTTTCCTATTTGTTGCTCCACCTCTTTATGTAATACATGCTTTTCTTGAAGGTGTAGCATATGGAGTTTTACACTTCTTAAATGTTGCTGTAGGAATTACTTTCTCAAGAGGAATAATAGATTTTACTTTCTTTGGACTATTACAAGGTATGGCTAAAACTTCATACCAATGGATTTTAATAATTGGACCATTTTATTCTATTATCTACTATTTTATATTCAAATTTATGATAGAGAAATTTAATTACAGTACTCCTGGAAGAAATGAAGCTGAAGCTAAACTTTACACTAGAAAAGATTACCAAGGTAATAGTAGTGATGATTTAACTGACGATATAGTTGAAGCTCTTGGTGGAGTAGAAAATATCAAGGGAATAGATGCTTGTATCACAAGACTTAGAGTCACTGTAAAAGATAGTTCAAAGGTTGCTCCTGATTCTAGATGGAAAGAATTAAAATCTCAAGGTGTAATTAGAAGTGGAGAGGGAGTTCAAATTATCTATGGAACCCAAGCTGAAATTTATAAAAATAAAATAATTAAAAAATATGGATTATAATTAAATTTTTATATTATTTAAAATTAAAAGCTAGAGAGATTTGCCTTTCTAGCTTTTTTTATATTTCTTAACAATTATTAATACTATTATAATTATTGACATTAATAAAAATATCTTTTATACTATCTTTAGCTAACAAAATAAAGGAGTGGTTAAAATATGAGAAAAAAATTTTTATTGGCAACATCCTTAGTACTATCTGGAACTATCATTTTAAGTGGATGTTCTAAAGATGAGCCCACAACAAAGCAGGAAAAAAATGAGGAAATAACATTTATGATTCCAGACTGGGGAGTGCCACCACAGAATATGTTAGCAGAGTTTGAAAAAGAAACAGGAATTAAAGTAAATGTAGAAACAGTTTCTTGGGATGATATGAGAAATAAAATTGCAATAGCAGCAAGTGGAAATAAAGCAGCTGCTGATGTTTTTGAAGTAGATTGGTCTTGGATAGGAGAGTTTGAAAAAGCTAAATGGTTAGAGCCTATCGAACTTTCACAAGAAGATATCAATGATATTCCAAGTATTTCAACATTTATTGTAAATGGTCAAGTATTAGCAGTACCTTATGCAAATGATTTTCGTATAGGATATTATAATAAAGTGATATATGAACAAGTAGGTTTAGATGAACCTCAAACTTGGAATGATGTAATGGCAGATATGGAAATATTAAAAGAAAAAAACATTTTAAAATATCCATATACATTCCCATTAAATGCTAATGAAGCAACAACTACATCATTTATTTGGTTAACTTATCTAAGAGATGGAAAAGTTTTTAATGAAGATGGTACTTTGAATAAAGAAAATGCTCTAACTACTTTAAATTTTGTAAATGATATGTTAAAGAAAGAGCTTATTAATCCAGCTAATCTAACTTTAAATGGTTTAGATAGCTATAGACAGATTTTAAGTAAAGATGCAGCTTTTATGATTGGACCTACATCTTTCATAGCAAGAGCTGTTGACCCAGCTCAATCTAAAGCTATTGGTGAAATTGAAGTTATTCTTCCACCTGGTAAAGATGGAAAAACTACACAAACTATGGCTTTAACAGAAGCAGTAGGAGTATCTTCTCTATCTGAAAATAAAGAAGCAGCAAAAGAGTTTGTTAAATGGTATACTTCTCAAGATACACAAAGAGCTTTCTTTAAAGAGATCAGTGCTATTCCAACAAGAACTTCTGTTTTAAATGCCGTTATAGATGCTGGAGAGATTAAAAATCCTGGAGCTATGAAAGAAACTTCTATTTTAGTAAAATCTCCTTTCCCTAATGGAGTACCAGCTTATTATGCAGAAATGAGTAGTTCTATTTATAATGCTATTAATAGTATGGCTAGTGGAAATATTACTCCTGAAGAAGCAGTTAACCAAATTGATGTAAAAATAAAGGAGCTTCTTAAAAATTAATGAATAGAAAAGATAAAATATTTCCCTATATTTTAGTACTTCCAGGGATTTTTATAGTAATTACAACAATACTATATCCAATACTACTTACCTTAATATATAGTTTACAATTTTACAAATTAACTAAGCCCTATGATAAAAAAATTATAGGGCTTCAAAACTATATTGAAATATTTAGAGACTTAGATTTTTATAGCTCTCTTATAAACACAAGTATAATTGTAGTCATTGTTTTAATTATTGGAGTAATATTTAGTTTTATAATAGCTCTAATTCTGAATAGAGAGGGAAAAATTAGTAATTTTCTTACAGCTATTGCTATTATCCCTTGGGCTCTCCCTCCAGTTGTAAATGGAGTTATTTGGAAGTTTATGTTTTATCCAGAATTTGGATTAATTAATAAAGTTCTTTATTATTTTGGAGTGGTAGATGGTGCTATACTTTGGTTAAATAATAGATATATCTCTTTAATAATTTTTGGAATAATACTTTCTTGGAGAGTAATACCATTTTGCAGTATTTTAATTTTAGCAAATATAAAAGCTATACCAGATGATATTTTTGAAGCAGCAGAAGTAGATGGTGCTTCAACATTTTATAAAATAAAAGATATACTAATTCCAATACTTAAACCTACATTTTTAATTGTAATAATTAATTTAATCTTAGCTAGTATAAATATTTTTGATGAAGTAGTAGCTCTTGTAGGATTTAGAAAATTAGGAGAACCTTTTATGTTATACAACTATAAACAGACTTTTTCTTTTCTAAATATAGGTTATGGAAGTGCTATCTCTTATACATTAACACTTATTTTAGGAGTAATAGGTCTTATCTATATAAAATTTTTAAAAAGGGAGAAAAATGATGAAGAAAGATAAAAACAATCTTATTTATTATATTGCTGTTTTCCTCTTTTTAATCTTTATACTAGTTCCAATAATTTGGTGTTTTATTATAAGTATTAGCTTTGAAAAAGATATTTTTAATGATAAATTAGTTTTCTTCCCTAAGAGTATCAATTTTTCAAATTATTTAAAATTACTAAATCCGAAAGTAAAAGAGGGAAGTAATTTTTTACTTGCTATGAAAAACTCTCTTTTTACTAGTGCAATAACTATTATTATAGGTACACCTCTAGCAGTTATGAGCGGATACGCTTTTGCTAGATTTAGAAAAATAAAAGGAATTAAAATATTTATGACAATTCTTTTATCAACTATGGTTATTCCATTTTTTACTACAATAATTCCACTCTATACTTTATTTTCAAAATTAAATCTTTTAAATAGTATAGGATGGTTAGCAATAATTTATGTTTCATCTTTTCTTCCACTTGTAACTTGGATAACTATGAACTATTTTAAAGAGTTTCCAATAGAGATAGAAGAGATGGCATTAATTGATGGATGCACAAGATTTCAAGTAATACTAAAAATATTACTTCCAAATGTTTACCCTATAATCATTACTGGAATGCTAATCATATTTTTAAGAGCTTGGAGTCAATACCAGTTACCTTTAATATTAGCAGCTTCAAGAGATGTAAAGCCTCTTACTGTTCTCTTAGCTGAGTTTTCATCAAAGGATTTAATATTGTATGGACAGATAGCAGCAGCAGGTATTTTAACACTACTACCTCCTATGATATTTTCATTTATCTTTAGAAAATATTTAATATCAGGATTGACTAAAGGAATATCATAGGATTTGACATAAGGAGGAATTTTGTTTTTTATAGGAATAGATATTGGATCTACAGCAGCAAAAGTAGTTGTTATGGATTCTGAAAAGATAATAGAAAAGTTTACTCTACCAACTGGTTGGAGTTGTGTAGAAACTTCTGATAACATTTTAAAAAAATTAGAGGATATGGGATATATAAAAGAGGATACAAAAATAGTAGGAACTGGATATGGAAGAGTTTCAATCCCTTTTGCACATAAAACTATTACAGAGATAACTTGTCATGGATTAGGAGCTTACTACCTTTTTAAACAAGATTGTACTGTTATAGATATAGGTGGACAAGATACAAAAATAATCACTTTGCAAGATGGAATGGTAGCAGATTTTATTATGAATGACAAATGTTCTGCTGGAACAGGAAGATTTTTAGAAGTTATGGGAAATATATTAGGAGTAAAAATCAATGATTTAATAGAACTTTCTAAAAATGGTAAGGACACTAAAATTACATCTATGTGTACAGTTTTTGCTGAATCAGAAGTAATAAGTTTAATTGGACGTGGTGAAAGTAGAGAAAATATAGCCTATGGTGTTGTAAACTCTGTTATTGAGAGAGTAAGTTCATTATGTAGGAAACATGCTAAAAATTCATTATTTTTCTTAACAGGTGGACTATGTTCAAATGAATATATTTTAGAATTATTGAGTAACTCCTTAAAAGGAGAAGTCTATTCAGACACAGAACTAGCTAGATATGCTGGTGCTATTGGAGCAGCATTAACAGCTAAAAAAATTAAAAATAGATAGTTTAAAAGAAAGGAACAGATATGAATAATTTACCAAAAGATTTTGAGGTTTTTTCTGATGCTAGAAGACAAGGATTTTTAAGAGCTAAAGAGATAAAAGATAGAGGAGAAAATATGGTAGGAGTATTTTGTACTTATACTCCTAAAGAGGTTATTTATGCAGCAGGAGCTCATCCAGTTTCCCTTTGTGCTTCAAATGACGAAACTATACCAGAAGCTGAAAAACATCTTCCTAAAAATTTATGCCCTCTAATTAAAGCAAGTTATGGTTTTGCCTTAACTGATAAATGTCCATATATGTATTTTTCAGATTTGGTTGTAGGTGAAACAACTTGTGATGGAAAAAAGAAAATGTATGAACTTCTAGGAGAAATTAAAGATACTCATATAATGAATCTTCCAAATATGAAAAATGAAGAATCACTTGAGCTTTGGAAAAAAGAGATTGAAAAGCTTATCACTAAATTAGAAAATAAATTTAATGTAGAGATTACAGAAGAAAAATTAAAAGAGAGTATCAAATTTTGTAATGAGGAGAGAAAAATTCTAAAAGAGTTTTATTCTTTAGGAAAATTAGTTCCCCCACCAATTTCAGGATATGAAATTTATAAAGTTTTAGAAGGAGCAAATTTTACCTTTGATAAAAAAGAACAAAATGAGAGATTAACTAAGATGATAGAACATTTAAAAGAAGTACATAAAAATAATGAAGGACCTATCTCTAAAAATGCTCCAAGAATTTTAATAACAGGTTGTCCTATAGGTGGAGTATATGAAAAAGTTGTTAAGCCTTTAGAAGAGTTAGGTGGAGTTGTTGTTGCCTTTGAAAATTGTAGTGGAATAAAAAATTTAGAGGAATTAGTTGATGAAAGTGAAACTCCTATAACTGCACTTGCTAAAAAATATTTAAATATTCCTTGTTCAGTAATGAGTCCAAATAAAGGAAGAGAAGAGATTTTAAAAAATCTAATAGATGAGTACCAAATAGATGGAGTAGTTGAAGTAGTATTACAAGCTTGTCACACATATGCAGTAGAAAGTTATAATATTAGAAAAATTATTACTAAAGATAAAGAGATTCCATATATAGCTTTAGAAACTGACTATTCACAAACTGATTTTGGTCAAATAAAAATAAGAATGGAAGCTTTCTTAGAATTATTAGGATAGGGAAAACAAAAAATCCAGAAAGATTTTTCTCTCTGGATTTTTTTATCTAACCTCTACAAATTCCTTGCTCTTTTGCTAACTTTTCAACTGCACTTGCTACAGCTTCTGCTACTCTCTTATCAAAAGCATCTGGTATTATATAATCTTTTCTTAATTCTTCTGGTTTTATTAAAGAAGCTAACCCTTCTGCTGCTGCTATTTTCATTTCTTCAGTTATCTTTTTAGATTTAGCTCTCAATGCTCCCTTAAATAATCCTGGAAAAACTAGTACATTGTTTATTTGATTAGGATAATCTGATCTTCCTGTTCCTACTATTGCTGCTCCTGCCTCTAAAGCATCCTCTGGCATAATTTCAGGAGTAGGATTTGCCATAGCAAATACTATTGCATCTCTATTCATACTTCTTACCATATCTTTAGATAATAAGCTTGGTGCTGACACTCCTACAAACACATCTGCCCCTACTATTGCTTCAGCAAGTCCTCCAGATATATCTTGAGAATTTGTAATCTCAGCTAACTCTTTTTTAGAGAAATCATATTTATCTTTATCACTTCTTCTTAAGATTCCTACTCTATCAACAGCTATTACCTCTTTAGCTCCTAATTTTTTTATAAGTTTTATAATAGAACTTCCTGCTGCTCCTGCTCCATTTACAACTACTTTTATATCTTCAACTTTTTTATTTACGACTTTTAAGGCATTAATAAGACCAGCTGCTACAACTATTGCTGTTCCATGTTGATCATCATGGAATACTGGAATATCTAATTCCTCTTTTAATCTTGTTTCTATCTCTATACATCTAGGAGCTGAAATATCCTCTAAATTTATCCCACCAAGCCCTGGAGCAATTAATTTTACTGTTCTAATTATCTCTTCAGTATCTTTAGTATCTAAGCATATAGGAATTGCATCTACATCTCCAAACTCTTTAAATAATACACATTTTCCTTCCATTACAGGTAAAGCTGCTTCTGGTCCTATATCCCCTAATCCTAATACTGCTGTTCCATCAGTTACTACTGCTACTAAATTTCCCTTTGAAGTATATTTATATACATCTTCTTTATTACCTGCTATTTTTCTACAAGGTTCTGCTACCCCTGGAGAATAAGCTAAACTTAAATCATCTCTATTTTCTACTTTAACTTTAGAAACTACTGATAATTTTCCCTTACTTTTCTCATGTAATTCTAATGATTTTTCATATACATCTGCCATTTTTTTCCTCCAGTTATTATTATTTCCTTCTAGCAATATTATATTCCTTTTCTTTAAATAAGTAAAGTTTTTTGTGTTTTATTTTAGAAGAAAATAACTATTATAGTACATTTATTTTTTGTTTTATTTATTATGAAAATATCTTTTTATCTACTATCATTCCTCCACCTAAAACAAAATCCTTATAATAGATTACAAGATGTTGTCCTGGGGCATTTTGAACATTTTCCTCGAAATATTCAAAATATATTTTTTCATTTTCTACTATGACTTTTCCTTCAGCACCAAAACTAGAAAATCTTGGTCTTCCTATAACTTTTTTCTCTATTATTTTTTCTAATTCAATTGGGGATTTAAAATCAACTAGTTCCACTCTTTTTCTAGCTAATTCTTTATACTCTCCTAAAGTTATCTCATTTTTCTCTGGATTTATAGCAGTTATAAAATATGCTCTTGGAAGTTTTAAATTGAGTCCTCTTCTCTGCCCAATAGTATAGAGTTGATATCCTTCATGTTCTCCCATTATATTTCCATCTCTATCTATAAATTTTCCTCTTTTGATACTATCTCCTAAATTTCTCTTTAAAAAATCTATATATCCTATCTTAGCAAAACATATTCCCTGACTATCTTTTTTATTATGTACCTCTAGTCCAATATTTTCTCCAATCTCTCTTATTTCATTCTTAATGTATTTAAAAAGGGGGAAAAGAAGTCTTGAAATCTTGTCACTATCCAATCTATATAACATATAGCTTTGGTCTTTTTTACCATCTTTTGCTTTCTTTAAAAGTATCTTATCAAACTCTTCATTATATTCTGTAGAACAATAATGTCCAGTTGCTACATAGTAAGCTTCCTCCTCATCTGCTATGTCAAAAAGTATTTTCATCTTAACTCTCTCATCACAAATTACACAAGGAGAAGGAGTTATTCCTTTAGAATATCCATCTAAAAAATTATTAACTACCTCTTTTTGAAAAATATCCTCAATATCTATAACCCTATGCTTTATATTAAAAAAATTAGCTACTCTTTTAGCTGAATCTATCTCTTCTTTTAAACTTTCCTCTTTCTTATGATTCAAAGTAACTCCTATTACTTCATATCCTTGTTTTTGAAGTAGATATACAGAAATTGAAGAGTCTACTCCTCCACTCATTCCTAATACAACTTTTTTCCTATTCATTAATCATCTCCTATTTTTTTATATGAATCTCTCCAATATTAAACAGTCTCTCTTCTCCAGCTATCTCTACTTTTAATCTTCCATCATAGGCTATATCTTTAGCTATTCCACTTCCTAATGATTCTCCATATTTTATTATCTCTATCTCTTTTCCTTTTAAATAGTTATATGAGTTTATCTCATTTAACACATACTCCCAATTTTCAGAGAAATATTTTTTAAACTCATTTATTATACAAAAAATTATATCTTCAGTAGAATAAAATTTTCCTGTTATATTTTTTAATGATGTAGCTTTATCTTGAGCATAGCCAAAATTAGCATTATTAACATTAACTCCTATACCTATTATAAAGAAATCTCTTATTTTTTCCACTAAGATACCACATATTTTTTTATCTTGTAGATAAATATCATTAGTCCATTTAAATTTATAATCTAAGTTCTCTATTTTCTTTAATCCACACAATACTGATATTCCAGCTATTAATGGTAATCTCATATACTCTTCTAAAGAGATATTTTTATCTTCTTGAAGAGCAAATGAAAAAATTGCCATTCCCTCATTGGATACCCATACATTTCCACGACGCCCTACTCCTGCTGTTTGAGTTTTAGCAATTACACAATCATAATCTTTTAAATCTTCTCTCTCTTTTAAATATTTATTTGTAGAATCTATCTCATTAAATCTAAATATTCTCATATCTCTCCCTTTATTTATATTTTATTTTCTATTACTTTTTCATAATTATACCATAATATGTGTAAAAAAAATAGAGAGCCTAAACTCTCTAATTCTTACTCTTTACTCTGGATAGATATAGCCCTAAAGAGAATACCAACATATTAGATTTCCATATCTCTCTCCATACATTCTCAGTAAGTCCACCTACTAAAAAGGCTACAAGCATACCCATTGTACCTACTACAAGATAGAAATTCAAATCTCTTTCTCTAGCTATACAGTATCTAAATTGTCTGTATAGGATAAATAGAAACATCCCTATAAAAGGAAAAGCTAGTATCCCTTCCTCAGCAAGAGTTGTGAAATACATACTGTGAAGATTACTAGAGCCAGCTATCTGCTTAAGATGAGACTTTGCCCATTTATGCTCCATCTCATCATATTTATTATTCTTCTCCATATACTCTAAAGCATACTTACTAGCATTATCTCTTCCCACTCCAAAGGGAAGGTTATTTTTAAACATATCTATTGAGCTTTCCCACATAAATAGTCTTATCTTGTTAGATGTATCCTCTAGGTTTTGTATACTCTCAAATCTTTTAATATATCTATTATTCTCTAAACCTTTACTTGTAACTGCTCCTACTCCCAATACTCCCACTAAGATTACACCAACTATAAAGAGCTTTTTATTTTTCATAAGTAGGAATACTACTACAAATAGTCCACCTAAAAATCCAAGCCAAGCCCCTCTTCCCTGTGTCATAACAAGAGCTATTAGTGCTAAGATAAAGGCTAGAAGATAGATAGGTAATTCTTTGTATTTTTTAAATTTTATGTTGTATATAATGAGTGCAAGAAGAAGTAAACTTCCCATAGCTAATATGTGTGCTTCATCTAGTGGATGACTAGAGAAACTTATTAGCCTTGCATTGAAATTCCACTTAAGTTTTTTGTAGAAAAATATTCCATTGATAAAACTAATAAATATACTCAGAGAGAAAAGGGATAGAATTATCTTTATTACCCTTTCACTGGTTATAAAAAGAGGTATAGAGAAGATAGGTAGATACCTATATGACTTTTCTAAGGCTCTTTGAAAAGAGTGAGTTCCCCCTGCTGAGAAAAGACTAAATATTGGTAGTAGAACAAGGATAACCAATATATATTTTTCCTCTGTTGTTAAATTTATTTTTCTCTTATCCCAAAGGTAGAGTAAAAAAGCTAGAGCTAAAAATCCTAGCCCTATATTTACTCCAGACTTGGATATAAAAAGAGAGAGGGTGTAGATATATACACCTAACTCTCCTATTTTATTGTATATATTTTGGTTGATTTTAAACATAAGTTGCTCCTAGATATTTTTAAGATATTCTAATAATTCCTCTCTTGTCTCCTCATTTCTTAGTCCAAACTCTATATTTGCTTTAAGTAGTCCAAATTTATTACCTATATCATATCTTTTTCCATCAAAGTTGTAAGCTAATACCTTCTCTCCATCTTTCATCATAGCTACTATGGCATCTGTAAGTTGTATCTCTCCACCTTTTCCTGGTTCTGTTTTTTCTAAGTATTCAAATATCTTTGGAGTAAGTAGATATCTTCCAAGACAAGCAAGTCTTGATGGAGCTTCATCTATACTTGGTTTTTCTACGAAGTCTGCCATCTCTACAGTTTTTTCATCTAATGATTTAGATGGTTTTACTATTCCATACTTAGAAACATCAGATTCTTTTACCTCTTGACAACCTACTATACTAGATTGATATTTAGAGTAATTATCTATTAGTTGTTTAGCTACTGGTATATCATTGTATACTATATCATCTCCCAATGCTATTACAAATGGCTCATCTCCTACAAAAGATTTAGCTTTTAATATAGCATGTCCTAACCCCTTTGGATGATTTTGTCTTACATAACAGATATTAGCCATAGATGATATACTCTCTACTTTTCCTAATAACTTCTCTTTTCCATCTTTTTTTAAGGTATCTTCTAATTCATAAGAGTAATCAAAATGGTCTTCTATACTATTTTTATTTCTACCAGTAATTATGATTATATCTTTTATTCCAGATTCTACAAGCTCTTCTATGATATATTGTAATGATGGCTTATCTACTATTACTAACATCTCTTTAGGCTGTGCCTTAGTTGCTGGTAATACTCTAGTACCAAGTCCTGCTGCTGGTATGACTGCTTTTGTTACTTTCATAAATTATTGTACCTCCACTTCGATCATATTATAAATCATAAAATTCTTTTAGTTTTTTTATATTTTGAGAATTTAAAAACTCTTTTATAATTTGATAAGCCTTCTCTAAACTCTTTTCTTGGTAATAAGGATTTCTCATATCTTTTAACTTACTTCTATATTCCTTTGTTAAAATTGTTTTTATTGCTTTATCTATTTCTCCCTTATTTGCTCTTACATCAATAACAGATTTTCCTCTTACTCTTCCTTTTTGTCTATCTCCAATATTTATAGTTGGCACATTTAGACTTGGAACTTCTATTAATCCAGAAGATGAATTTCCTATTAATCCTTTAGAATACTTAACTAATGATAAATATTCTTCTGATTTTACAGATGTTAAAAATTTAAAATTATTTTTATTAGTATAGTTGTTTAACATATTATAAATTATATTTGAACCAGTATCAGAGTTAGAACCAATAAATATAAAATTATAATTCTTTTTGTAAATATCTATTGCTTCTAATAAATTTACCATTTGATTTTCAATACTATTTTCTGTAAGAGTTTCTGGATGGAAAAGTACCACAAAATACTCTCTATTTTCTAATTGAAATCTATCTAATAAATTTTCATAAGAAAGTAGTGGTAATATCAAACTATTCTCTGCACCTAAAGACCCAATATTATGCACTGAATTTGGATTTTCTCCCAATTGAATAACCCTTTTTCTATATTCAGCTGTTGAAACTAGGTGTAATTTACTCATCTTAGTTATACTATGTCTAATAAATTCATCATAATTCCCTAAAGTTATTTCTCCTCCATGTAAATGAATAATTGGAATATTTTGTATAGCTGCTGCTATAGCTACAGATAAAATCTCATATCTATCTCCAAGTAAAATTATTGCATCAAATTCATTATTATATAAATATTTTCCAAATTTATCCAAACATATAGCCATTGAATGAATAACTTTCTCATTATTGCTGTTATCTAATTGAATATTTATTAATTTATCTATATTCAATCCATCTTCCTCTATTACCTTGTATGTCATTCCATATCTTTCATCCACTTGCATAGCAGTAGCCACTATTTTCAAATCAATTTCACTATCTTGATTCAATTTTAATAATAATCTTTTCATTATTCCATATTCAGCTCTTGAGCCTGTTACATACAATAATTTTTTCATAATTTAATTTCCTCTTGTAATATTTCAAGTAATTTTTGATATCCTTTTTCATTAAAATGTAATCCATCATAAGTATATTCTAATTTTAAATTACCGAATTTATCTTCTAATTTTTCTAAAGAGATATATTCTATTCTACTCTCTAAATTATCTTTTAAATAAGTATTTAATTCTTCTATAATTTTATTATTTCTATCTGCTCTTGAAATAACTTTAGGAACTTCTAAAAAAAATATTTTAGTATTTCGATTCATTTCTTCTATGTATCTTATGCTTTCATTTATCCAGAGTAACGTATCTTCCTTTTTCCAATTATTAATTACTATATCATTAGTGCCTGCCATTAAAAATACATATTTTCCTATATTTTTTATCAATTCTTTTTCAAAAATCATATTATTATATTGGATAGTATTTATTCCTCTTATCCCTAAATTATTTACTTTATACCCTTGGAACACCTCTATACCCCAATTGTCAAAAATAGAATGTCCTATTAGGGTTATATCTTCTACTTTGTTAAACTTTTCTTTTTTTTCCTCTATCCTATTTTCAATATTTTTTAATAACTGCTTTTCCTTCTGCTTCATACTCATTAATAAAATAGCAAATTCAAAATCTAATCTGTCATCTATATCTATAGAATCTGCTTTATTCATAAAATAAGCTAAGGATTTTTTACCAAAAAAATGTTTTCTTTCTAGATACTCTTTATTTTTTCCAATAAATATTGCTCCATTAGGATAATACTCTTTATAGTTTTGTCTCTTATAATTTGAAAAATCCAAATCATAATGTTTCAAACTTTCATCTTCTTCTATCGGCTTAATTAAAGTTGAAGCTTTAGAAGTTTCTGTCATTGATACTAAAAAATCATAATTACTTATATTTTTTTCAAATTTCTCTATACTTTCATTTATATGTTGATAATTTCTAAAAGGAGAAGTTGGTTGCAATAACATAAAATAATCATATTCTATCCCTAAATTTTTTCCTAATATATCCTTTATTACCATATATGATGTTGCAGAATCATTAGATAACTCTTCACCTCTCATAACTACTTCTGCACCATATTTTTCTGCTATTTCTTTATATTCTAGTGAATCAGTACTTACAATTACTTTAATAAATTTTTCTGATTGTATTGCAGCTTCTATTGTATAAGCTAAAATAGGCTTATCTAATAACATTAAAATATTTTTATTCACTAATCCCTTTGACCCTGATCTAGCAGGGATAATTGCTATTTTTTTCACAACTATACCTCCTGATTTTTAAATCTTGAATCTACTATCACTTCATCTTCTTCAAAATCTTTTTCAGCTTCTTTACCTAAAATATCATACCAATTCATTGGACTTATTCCATTTCCAGGTCTTTTAGCTGTTAAATTTTGCTCTGTAAAGATTTCACCCTTTTTTATTTTAGAATTTGCTATTATTGATTTTCTAGCTACTATTTTATTTTTTCCTTCTGAATTAGTTACTATCTTATCACAAACACCTAAACATTTTTCTATTATCCGTATTCCTTCACATAATTTTTTTAATTCTTCTGGAGTAACAGATGCTTTATGATCAGGTCCTCCAAAATTCTTATCTAAAGTGAAATGCTTTTCAATAAAAGTTATTCCATAAGTTACTGAAGCTATTCCTGCTAAATATCCTTCCGAATGATCAGAAAATCCTATTTTATATTCTGAAAACTCTTTTTTTAAATAAGATATAGCATTTAAATTTACATCTTCAAATGGTGTTGGATATTCTGTATTACAATGTAAAATAGTTATTTTTTCATTAGTCATTCCATTTGTTCTCAATATTTCTAATGCTTCTTTTATTTCTTGAACTGTAGCCATTCCAGTAGAAATTACAATTTCTTTTTCTGGAATATCTAATTTTGCTATTTTTTCTAAATAAGGAAGATTTGTTATCTCTCCTGATGGTATTTTCCATATAAGTTGTTTTTGAGAACTTAAAAAATCTATTGATTCAAAATCAAAAGGAGTTGAAAAAGAAATAAGTCCTAATTCATTAGCGTATTCTGAAAGTTTTACAAATTCATCATATGGTAACTCTAATTTTCTAGTCATATCTAATTGACTTTCATTTGAATCAGTTACTTTTTTTTGATATTCTGCTTTAGGTGCATATTTAGATATTAATTTATCAGCCTTAAATGTTTGAAATTTTACAGCATCTACTCCACACTCTTTAGCAACCTCCACCATTTTTCTAGCTAAATTATAATCCCCATTGTGATTACATCCTATTTCTGCTACTATAAATACTCTACTCATTCTCTATTCTCCTTATTACTTTTGCTGGGATACCTGCCATAACTACATTTTTTTCCACATCTCTTATTACAACCGTTCCAGAACCTATAATACTATTTTTTTCTATTGTAATTTGTCCATTAACTACTGATGAGCTTCCTATAAAACAATTTTCTTTTACTATTACATCTCCATTTAAAACAGTATTCGTAGAAACATTTACATTATTTCCTATTCTACACCCATGTTCTATTAAAGCTTTTGTATTTATTACAACGTTCTCTCCAATTCTTGCATCATTATTTATAATAGCTAATTTACCTACAAATATACCCCTTCCAAAAGTTATATTTTCTGATAAGATGGCTGTTTTATCTATTACATTTATAATATCCAAATTTCTTTTTATTACTTCTTTATACCAATAAGTCCTTTTTTCATTATCACCAATTGATATGAAATAACAATAATCTTCTTTGTTTTCTAACTCGTCCAAATTATTAGCAAAAATTTTATAGCCTAAATGAGAACCACTTTTAATATTATCTATAAATCCTTCTATGCTATATTTTTTTTCATCAATTGAGTCAATTACTGATTTAGCAAATCCCCCTGCTCCTATTAAGATTAACTTTTTTTTCATATTTTCTCACCCTAAATCTCTTATTTATTATTTAATTCTTGTTCCAAATAATATTCTATTTTTTTTATATCTAAATAAGTATCAATATCAACAGAATATTTTTCTTCCATGATATATGCTAATTTTCCATCATTTAAACTTGTATCTAAATTAAAATCTTCATCTAGTTTTTGAATATATATAGCTCCGTCTACTCTATAAAATTTAGGAAAATCTTGTCTTCTCATAGTACTATTAAGTTGTAACATATTTTTAACAGTTCCATCCTCATTTAAAGTTCTCATTAATACTGGATTTTCTTCTACTTCTGTTATACTTACTAAACTTCTCTCATTACCAGAAAATAATTTTTCTATCGCCTCATCTACTTGCCAACTTTTTCTTAATGGTACTGTATTTTGAAGTAATACTAAGTAATCATACTCTTCTCCATGTTCTTTTAACCAATTTACAGCATGCACTAAGCAATCTATTGTTTTAGAAGTATCTTGTGCTAATTCACTTGGTCTTAAAAATGGAACATCTCCTCCACATCTCTCTGAAACTTCTTTTATTTTTAAATCATCAGTAGAAATAATTGTTCTATCTATATACTTTGATTCTTTTGCACATTCAATAGAATATTGAATTAATGGTTTTCCATATATGTCTATTATATTTTTAGATGGTATCCCTTTACTTCCACCTCTAGCTGGAATTATTGCCAAGATTCTTTTATTTTTATACATATTTCTACTCCTTTTTTAAATATTTTTTAATTTCTTTTATTAAGTATATTAAATTTAAAGATTTCAATTGAATTATTGCCTGTTCTTGATACTCCTTTATAAAAAAATCAATTAAAAATAGAGCTATAAATTGAGTTATTAAAGTAGCAATAGCAGCTCCATTTATCCCATACTTAGGAATTAATAATATATTCAATATAATATTTAATATTAAGCTCACTAATGTTTTATAAAAACTTTTTTTTGTTATATTTTTTATTGTCATATGACTAGTTTGTAAAGACCCATTTGCTTTTATAAAAACTGAAAAAGCTAAAATCGAATATATTAAAATAGCTCCATCATATTGACTACTATATACATATTTAAAAGTATATTTAACAACAACTATCGAGATTAGTGTAATCATTAAATAAAATTGAGTTATTATAGTATTAGTTAATTTATAAAAGTTATAATATTTTTGGTAATCATTTCTATACAATTCTAAAAATTTAGGAAAAAGAGAGTTTTGTATTGGTCCTATCAAGATTGCTAAAATATTTGATAATTGCATTCCTATTGTATATACTCCTACCTCTTCTACCCCTAAATAATGGTTTATCATTAATCTATCAGTCTGGGTATAAATTAAAAATGAAACAAAACTAAACCATAAATATTTGCTCTCATTTATAATTTTTACTATTAACTTAATGTCTAATCTTACACTCTTATTTTCTAACTTTCCTAAATAAGAGCTATTATATTGATATTTTAAAATAATAACTCTTATTAAACTCCCAATACATCTTACAATTGCTATAAAGATTATTCCTTTATTTAAAATCATACAAATATATTGTAAAAAATATGAAATTATTTTTACAATATTATTGGATATAACTATTCTCTTAGCTTCTAATTTATATTCAAAAAAGTTTTCTATACCTGAAGTCGCTGTCATTAAAATATTATCTAAACACAAAAGTATCAATAAATAAAATAAAGTATTTTCTATTATATAGAAACAATATTAATAGGTATAAGTTTAGCAATGGATGCCTTTGCTA
>OGDT01000224.1_pt1 | contig 18812 bp, 17 predicted proteins | sample 1570521 | NCBI WGS metagenome assembly OGDT01 (sample SAMEA2582164, study PRJEB24529) | metagenome | biome: Human gut stool | place: China | collected 2011 | reverse complement strand
GAAGTTGACGAACCGCGATTTGAACGAGAAGGTTTGCTGATTGAAGGACAGAGAACAAACTATTTCAGAAATTCAAATACACCAGAAGCATGGAATAACACGGGTAGTGTGTCTGTTGAGTCGTTCGACAGTGATAAGGGGTTTAACTATGGAAGGATAACTGTTATTAATGAAAATCCGACAGCACAAGGATATCAGGCAATTGCTGTAAACACGAATGATGCTTACACCTGCCCGGCAGGTTCTTATACGACGATATCGTGTCTGACGAAAAGTGATAATTCCCGGTGTCGTGCAAGGTTCGGAAAAATGTCTGATAATGGTGCGTTTGTTTTTCATTCAGATGCAGTTCTGGATCCTGTTACGGGAAATGTTGTTCATGGAAATAATGTGACGGTGACGGCAGAAAGAGTCGGTGAATGGTGGTTGTTTACCGCCACTCTTTTTGCAGCTGCGGAAATGATAATCAGCTCAAGATTTGAAATCCTGGCGATGCCTGGAATCAGTATTATCCCCAATGGCTCTACGTTAGATATTGCGATGCCTCAGGCGGAGATTGGGTCGTACAGGACGTCATTTATCATTACTGAAGGGGCTCCTGGCACTCGCTCCAGCGACATGGTGACAATACCTGTAAGAAACAATATTCACCGATTACCATTCAGTGCTCTTGTTGAAGTTAATAAAAACTGGGATATCCCTCCCAGCAAATCACCATTAATCTTTAATGTTAAAGATTATCAGGAAAATGGTCTGTTCACGCATGGATTCCGTGGTAATAATTTCTCTGATGCCGGTTCTCCTTTTATTTCTATGGGAGGGTGTAATAAATATGTGGCAACAACCCAGAGGAAAATCATTTCAGGCTTCCGTTGTGGCGCTGATGGAGATGTTCAGGCCGTATGTAATGGTGAATTATCTGTTGCGGCAAAAACAACATGGACTTCAATTGTTCCACGGGCAGTATTGCGAATTGGAGGGCAGGGCACTAATGGGGAGTATCATCTTTTTGGTCATATCCGTAATCTGCGTATCTGGCATAAAGAATTAACTGATGCGCAAATGGGGGAGAGTATTAAATGAAAGATTTAACACTCAAATTTGCAGACAGGGCCGACTTTTCGGCCTTTATGGATAGCATTGGCTATTATGATGACGAGTCGATGCAGGATGATATTCTTATTGACGTGATAGGTAACGTGTACAAAGAAACCGGAGAACTAACTGAAGATGGCGAACCGGTATGTGTTAAGGAAGACGGATATTTTGTAAACGTGCGCATCATTAATGATGTAAAAAAATCGTCAATATCCCTCGTTTATGTCAGCGCGGCTGGTCCTTTTGGATGTCATTCTCCGGTGGCAACGGGGTGAAGCTCTTTATCACCTCCAGCAGCATCGTCTTTTGACTGTTCTTCAGGGATAAGGAGGTGCTGAAAGTGAAGGTCAGCAGCGTATCTCCACGCCGCTGGAATACGGCTATCTGGCTAATCCGCCCCTGATTCCCCTCATCTTCCGGACCGTTCCAGGAATAATCCAGCAGCCAGGCCGGGGCCTCTGCCAGAGTGATTTCCCGGCAGGCATGTTCGGTGTACCCATCAAGTTTGCCCTGGTACAGCGCCAGCGTTTCCTGGTACAGCTCTGGTGTCAGGGTTCCCTGTGGAACGGCTTCGCGGGTAATGACCAGGTTGATGCCACTGTTATCTGTGGACACCAGGACCTGCATTGACTGATCCTGCCATTGAGACGGCAGTTGAATGTGGCCTTCATTAAAAGTGAACTGCATAAAATACTCCCTGATAATCTGAGTGAATCAGTTGATGAAAACAGAACCGCCCACGATGGTGATGCCATCCTTCGACAGCCTGATTACCGTCGATTCCCCGACCTGTAGCTGAATGCCATCCGGCGTCAGCGCAATTTTGCTTTCCTCCACAGCCAGCAAAATTTCCTTAATCGCCGTATAAGCCTGTATACCGTCGCCTTCGCCACCATTGTTTACAGCGTCAACATGCACCGAACCGGCAATCGTGCCTCTGTCCTGAAAGACATCCTCAGATAAAGACCCTTTCAGTACTCCGGTGATCTTGTGGCCTTTTTCCACCGTAAGAAGGCGGTTACCTTCCTGGATCGTGACCGTCTGGTCATTTTTTACGGTTTCGCGGTGATCGTGTTTTACGGTGGTGGTACGGTCGTTGAGCACTTCGGTATCCATGTTCTTCTGCGCGTGGATGTAGACCTGTTCTCTCCCTGTCGCATCATCAAACTTCAGCTCATTAAATCCGCTGCCCATGTACGTTTTGGAGCGGATGGTCATCTGCGTCTTTGTTCCCGGCAGGCTGCCGGGGGTGCGGTTTTCCTGGTGGTAGGTGCGCCCCATAATGATCGGCTGGTCCGGATCGCCGTTGAGGAAGTCTACAATCACCTCCTGACCCACACGCGGTATCGCCAGGTGGCCAAAACCGGTGCCTGCCCACGCCTGTGCCACACGGATCCAGCACGAACTGTCTTGGTCTGCCGGGTTATAACGGTCCCAGTTGAACTTCACCCGCACGCGACCATGTTCGTCGCAGAAGATTTCCTCGCCTGCCGGTCCTGTCACGACAGCGCTCTGCGGGCCGTCGACCAGCGGTTTCAGCAAGGGCTGTGGTCGCCATGTTCTGTCTGCCGGGATCACCGCAAAATGGTTCTCCAGCGCCGTCCCCGCTCCCTGCCGTCCTGGCACCGCCTGTGGCTGTTCGCCGTGCAGTTCACTTGCCACCACCTGCCATTCCCGGTTCAGGTTCGCCTGCGGATGCCCCGTCAGCACAATTCGCCGTCCCGGCCATATCTCCGGCGAGCGGCCCATTCCCCGCGCGGTTTCTGCGTTGTTTCGCCAGCCGTCCATCTGCTAGCGGGCAAAGTTCTGCCCGTGGGCGCTCTTGAAACGTCCGGGGTAGTCATACACTTCATACTGCGTGCGCTGGTAGTCCTGGTGCTGGCCTTCCTGTTCAAAACGTCCGGCCCAGCCGGGGCGTTTAAAGGTGTAGTCTTTGGTCACCACGGAAGAAGGGCGGATTTGTGCGCTGTAGCGGAACTGGCTGATGCAGAGGGTGCTCACCTCGGTACGGGTGTTCGGGTTCCATGGGATTTCAAAAGATTCGGGCAGATGGCGGACTGTGTCGCACAGCACCAGGCTCTGGTCGGTACTTTTGTAAGCATGCTCCTCATAAAAGAAGATGCCTTCCTCCGCCGCCATCCGGCACAGAAAATCGTAATCAGTCTCACCGTACTGGACACAAAACTCACGGGAAGGATGCGGCTCGCTGAACAGCGGACTCCATTCGGTCACCCCGTTTTCCTGCAACATCGTGCCGAGGATGCTTTTGATGTCCTCGTTCTGGAAGATACGGAAGTTCTGGCGCAGACCGGCACGCCACAGCGGCGGGTGCACCTTCATGCTGTACAGCATCTGGTTTTTGTCGTTCTCCCCGAGTTCAAACCAGGTCACCACGCCTTTCACCCGGCGCTGTACTTCATCGCCCTGCCATATCGTCAGGTAGGCCATTTTGTCCAGCACCTGCGCAAATTCAAGGGAGAGAAACTGCTGGCTGACCAGGGAGAGATCGAGGGAAAAGAGCGAAGAGAGTGACTGGTTCAGATGAAAGGAAACCACCGCAAAAGCATCCGGCGGCAGGCCGTCCACTTCCAGTGTGAAACGTAATCCGGTTGACATAGCAACCTCCGTGAAAATGAATAATAATCCGCACATATTGCATGTACAACATGTCGGGCGGATGAGATAAGCGAGTCGACATCTGGCGTTACCGGGGAATATCAGAAAAATGTCATGGTTATGTGATGATTTAGTCTGGGATTTTACTTCAGAGAAACGGGTGTCTGTTTAGTCAACAAAATAATCACAAACGCAACGGATGGGTTCTCGACGTTATTCACGACAGGCTCGTACATTACAGCGAGTAATAAAAAACCTGATATGCAAAGTCAAACCAATATTCATAATGTCTTTTTATTCACAACAATAAATAATTCAATAACAATCATTGAAATGAATGATGGTTTGTATAAGGAATATACGCTACCGCCCCACCCTGATAACATGATCTGCACATTGCCATCTTAACGTCGTTAAACACTAGCTTAATAGTGGATATTTCAAATTAGGAATTTATTAAATTCACCTGATGAATATAATAAGCAAATAGCATAGAAAATAATGACAACTCCCCCGAGGGGACCATTTCCAAAGCACTGCACCACCACCTGGTGCCGGATGATCTTGCTTCAGTGGTAAGAGTACCTGATGCATTGTTCCCAAAATGGTGTTTTCCCCTGCCCCTCCAATAATGTGTAGCTCTCACTTGATAATCTATTGATTAGGTTATATTAAGAATCAACATTTAAAATACATCCATTTTCTTGAATAAATCAACATGTTTATTAATCAATTGCTGTTTTAGCTCTGACTCATCAAGCTCTCCATATTTGTCCTACAGATAATTGCGAATAAATACAGAGAACGCCATTTATCCTTTTAGCATACCTGCCGGATATTTTTATTTGTATTAATATTAATTGCATCTCCAACTCCGAGCATATCCATCATTAAAAACATTTTGAGATTATAGAATGCCTGTGATAACAACTGAAACATCTGCACAATGTGAATAGTTAGTTTCTTTTCAGAGGAAATGAAATAGACACGCTGAATGAAAAGGAGAGTGATATAAATTAAAAAACATACCATGAATTTAATTAATTACGCCCATCATTGTGGATAAAGTTACTGAATAATAAATAACATAATCTTCTGGTATCCCACTCAAATAATTTCATTCCTTTTTAATACTTCTTGTAATTTCGGTAACTGACATACAGCATCAGCAATCGCACTGATATTCGTGGCATTATCCTGAAACCATTCATGCCCAGGCCCCCATGTGCGCATAGTGCAAAGATAACAGTCCACCAGCGTTAGTTGCTCACCAAACGCATAAGGTTCAGCAGTGAGCTGCGAATTCAACCAGATATAAAGCGATTTTCGATATTCAATAACATTCTTCTTTAACTGTTCAGGTGCGTCAGGAGCCCAACGCTCAGGGTAATCGGCGAAAGTGAATGTTGGATAGACATTAGCAACCAGCCAGACCAATAGCCGTTGAAACAGCTGACGTTCGGCGCGCCCAACCGGTGGCGCAAGGTCCGGGCGACGATCGAGAACCATCAATGCAATCGCCGCTGTCTCCGTCATAATCTCGTCATTTTCCAGCGCCAGTGTCGGAATCTGACACAACGGGTTCAGGGTTTTCAATAACTCGCGTGAAGTTCCCTCGTGGTCAAAACCACTGACATCAAAGAACTGATAAGGAATATCAGCCAGTGTTAGCATCAGCTCACTGATTGTAGAGCCCCATCCGGGTACGCCATACACCTTAATCATATGCCCCTCACAATCTTTTAAAGATTAAGTGTAGGACAGTACACAGGTTAACCAGCAAAAGGATTTGTCATTTTTTCGTCAGTTGTATTATTCCCCTTCAGGATTGTAAGGGGATGTTTTGCATCGTTTATCGATAACGGGTAGGATGCTGCGCCGATAGTTTTATACCCATAAAGAATAATGGTGATAACTATCATCGCCAGGATGAATAAACATTGTTCATGGCAACTTATATGACTTTTTCATTAAAGCAATCAGGGAGAGCAATGAGTAAACACGACACCGACACTTCAGATCAACACGCCGCGAAACGCCGCTGGCTTAATGCCCACGAAGAGGGGTATCACAAAGCGATGGGCAATCGCCAGGTACAGATGATCGCCATTGGCGGCGCGATTGGCACCGGCTTGTTTTTAGGTGCAGGAGCCCGACTGCAAATGGCGGGTCCAGCACTGGCACTGGTTTATTTAATTTGTGGCTTGTTTTCGTTTTTTATTCTGCGTGCATTGGGTGAGCTGGTGCTACACCGCCCTTCCAGTGGCAGTTTTGTCTCTTATGCCCGTGAGTTTTTGGGTGAGAAAGCCGCTTATGTTGCTGGCTGGATGTACTTCATCAACTGGGCGATGACGGGGATTGTTGATATTACCGCCGTCGCTCTGTATATGCATTACTGGGGTGCGTTTGGCGGCGTGCCGCAGTGGGTCTTTGCGCTCGCTGCACTTACCATCGTTGGCACCATGAATATGATCGGTGTGAAATGGTTTGCGGAGATGGAGTTCTGGTTTGCGCTTATTAAAGTGCTCGCCATTGTGACCTTTTTGGTCGTGGGTACAGTGTTCCTCGGTAGTGGTCAGCCGCTGGATGGCAACACCACTGGCTTTCATTTAATCACCGATAATGGCGGCTTCTTCCCCCACGGTTTGCTGCCTGCGCTGGTGTTGATTCAGGGCGTAGTGTTTGCTTTTGCCTCCATTGAAATGGTGGGTACAGCTGCCGGAGAATGTAAAGATCCGCAGACCATGGTGCCTAAAGCCATTAACAGCGTGATTTGGCGTATTGGCCTGTTTTACGTCGGCTCCGTGGTGTTGCTGGTTATGTTATTGCCGTGGAGCGCGTATCAGGCGGGGCAAAGTCCGTTCGTGACGTTTTTCTCTAAACTGGGTGTGCCATATATCGGCAGCATTATGAACATTGTGGTGCTGACCGCTGCCCTCTCCAGCCTGAACTCAGGTCTGTACTGCACCGGACGTATTCTGCGCTCAATGGCGATGGGCGGTTCCGCACCGAGTTTTATGGCGAAAATGAGTCGTCAGCATGTGCCGTATGCCGGGATTCTGGCGACACTGGTTGTGTATGTCGTCGGCGTATTCCTCAACTATCTGGTGCCGTCGCGCGTATTTGAGATTGTGTTGAACTTCGCGTCGCTGGGAATCATCGCTTCATGGGCGTTTATCATCGTGTGCCAGATGCGCCTGCGTAAAGCAATTAAACAAGGCAAAGCAGCGGATGTCAGTTTTAAACTGCCTGGCGCGCCCTTCACTTCCTGGCTGACATTACTGTTTTTACTGAGTGTCCTGGTGCTGATGGCGTTCGATTACCCGAACGGGACTTATACTATCGCGGCGCTGCCGATTATCGGTATTCTGCTGGTTATAGGCTGGTTTGGTGTGCGCAAACGCGTTGCTGAAATTCACAGCACTGCGCCAGTCGTCGAGGAAGATGAAGAAAAACAGGAAATTGTGTTTAAGCCTGAAACGGCGAGCTAATTGCAAAATTGCCCGGCTACGTGCCGGGCAAATTTAGATTACTGACGAAGGTGTGCCGCATGCGGCGTGATAAAAGTCAGGCAAGTCTCTCCGTTTTCACCCTCGCCACATCTATTACAGCGCAATACGAATCACATCGTCCGGCTGGGTAGCTTCCTGCTGTTTAGTGGATTTTTGTTTCACACTGACATACAGCGTTTTGCCATCGGCAGACAGCGCCAGGCTGTTTGGATGAGTCGGCGTATCGAACGTTTTCACCACTTTATAGCTTTTCGCGTCAATCACACTGACTTTACCTGCCTGACGATGCGTTACGTAGGCTTCATTACGCGCTGGGTTAAACAGCACAGCCAGTGATTCCGGTGCCGCAACCTTCGCCAGAATATTGCCATTACGGGTATCGACCACTAACACTTCTGCGGCTTTAGAATCGGTGATAAATGCACGCTGCCTGGCGGTATCAAGGCTAATGTTGATAAAGAAGTGCTCTTTGCCGTCATCCAGCAGCTTTTTACGGCTGAGGATTTTATTGTCGGCGGTGTCGATGGTAATCAATTCGCCGTCAGCGTTAGTGGTGTAAAGACGTTTGCCTTTGCTATCCAGCGCCAGACCGGTACTCATTTTACCGGTGTTCTGGATGGCGGTTTTCAGTTTGATATTCTCGCCATCAACGACCCAAATCACGCTCTCTTTACCAATACCACTGATGTAAACGGTGTTCGTGGCATCATCAGCTACCAGCTCACGCGGTTGCAGCGGGCGCACCTCTTCCGTGCGCTTACGATCATCCAGCACCAGACGGCCTTTCACTTCCCCCGTTTTGTCATCTGTCTCCGTGACCGCGCTGTTTACGGTGTTACCAAACCACAACGTCTGAGTCGTGTTATTGATGGTGGCACCAAACGGCTTGAGATCGTTATGGATCGCCTGCGTCACTTCCAGAGTGACCGGATCAAGACGATAAACCACGCCACCTTTATCCAGTTTGCGGCTTTGCGAAGTGGCGAGCCACAGTGCGTTTTCTTGCTGGCTATAAGCCATTTCGTAGGCACCTTTACCTACCGCTTTACGCAGCATTTCTTCTGCGGCCTGCGTACTGAATGATGAAGCAACAAGCAATGAACCTAACAGTAATGAACCACGCAGGCGCGATGAAAACAGATGACGTAAATGCATGACGACTCCCTTTGATGAACCGATATTTTTGCTGCTTCACAATGCTTCGCTAAGCGTAATCATCGTTACGCTCTTGTTATAAATGGGAATGGTAATCATTATTTTCTCAAATGTGGAGCATTTCTTGCCGTTACGACTACAATTTTCTCAATTACTTAACGTATCGTGCCGTTTCGTTTTCCATAAATTTACAATTTCATTACCATAACGGCGTTTTCCCATTCTTAACCTGGCTTTTTTCATGAAGATTTTTTCCGTCCGACAGACCGTTTTGCCCGCACTACTTGCCCTTTCCCCCGTTGTTTTTGCCGCTGATGAACAAACCATGATTGTCAGTGCCGCACCGCAGGTGGTTTCCGAGCTGGATACGCCAGCAGCAGTAAGCGTGGTGGATGGCGAGGAGATGCGCCTGGCAACACCGCGCATTAACTTGTCCGAATCACTGACCAGCGTGCCTGGTTTGCAGGTACAAAATCGGCAGAACTATGCGCAAGATTTACAGCTGTCGATTCGCGGATTTGGCTCCCGCTCCACTTACGGAATTCGCGGTATTCGCCTGTATGTGGACGGTATTCCCGCCACCATGCCCGACGGGCAAGGGCAAACATCCAACATCGATTTAAGCAGTGTGCAAAATGTGGAAGTGCTGCGTGGCCCCTTTTCTGCCCTGTATGGCAACGCGTCTGGCGGTGTAATGAATGTCACCACCCAGACCGGACAACAGCCACCAACCATTGAAGCCAGTAGTTACTACGGCAGTTTTGGCAGCTGGCGCTATGGGCTGAAAGCAACGGGCGCAACGGGAGACGGCACACAACCCGGCGATGTTGATTACACCGTCTCAACCACGCGTTTTACGACCCACGGCTATCGTGACCATAGTGGCGCACAGAAAAATTTAGCCAATGCCAAACTGGGCGTACGCATTGATGAAGCCAGCAAATTAAGCCTGATTTTCAATAGTGTGGATATCAAAGCAGATGACCCAGGTGGGCTAACCAAAGCAGAATGGAAGGCGAATCCACAACAAGCGCCTCGTGCAGAACAGTACGACACGCGAAAAACCATCAAGCAAACTCAGGCTGGGTTGCGCTATGAACGTAGCCTGAGTTCGCGGGATGATATGAGTGTGATGATGTATGCCGGAGAGCGAGAAACGACCCAGTACCAGTCAATACCCATGGCACCACAACTTAACCCGTCACATGCGGGCGGCGTGATTACCCTGCAACGCCATTACCAGGGAATAGACAGCCGCTGGACACACCGTGGTGAACTGGGCGTTCCAGTCACGTTCACTACCGGCCTGAACTACGAAAACATGAGTGAAAACCGCAAGGGCTACAATAACTTCCGCCTGAATAGCGGCATGCCGGAGTACGGGCAAAAAGGTGAGTTGCGTCGCGACGAACGCAATCTGATGTGGAACATCGATCCCTATTTACAGACGCAGTGGCAGCTGAGCGAAAAACTGTCGCTGGATGCTGACGTGCGCTACAGCTCCGTGTGGTTTGATTCCAACGACCATTACGTTACTCCGGGTAACGGCGATGACAGCGGTGATGCCAGTTATCATAAATGGCTACCTGCCGGTTCGTTAAAATATGCAATGACCGATGCCTGGAATATCTATCTGGCAGCCGGGCGAGGTTTTGAAACGCCGACGATTAATGAGCTGTCTTATCGTGCTGATGGGCAAAGCGGTATGAACTTAGGTTTAAAACCATCCACCAACGATACAATTGAGATCGGCAGTAAAACGCGTATTGGTGATGGGCTGCTTAGTCTCGCATTGTTTCAGACCGACACTGATGATGAAATTGTTGTCGATAGCAGTAGCGGTGGGCGTACGACTTACAAAAATGCCGGAAAGACCCGTCGTCAAGGCGCTGAACTGGCATGGGATCAACGTTTCGCAGGAGATTTTCGCGTAAACGCGTCCTGGACCTGGCTTGATGCGACCTATCGCAGCAATGTTTGCAATGAACAGGATTGTAACGGTAATCGGATGCCAGGGATCGCCCGTAATATGGGCTTTGCGTCGATAGGTTATGTACCGGAAGATGGTTGGTATGCAGGCACGGAAGCGCGTTATATGGGCGATATTATGGCAGATGATGAAAATACGGCAAAAGCGCCGTCTTATACTCTCGTCGGCTTATTCACCGGGTATAAATACAATTACCACAATTTAACTGTGGATTTATTTGGTCGTGTCGATAATTTATTCGATAAAGAATACGTTGGTTCTGTCATTGTCAATGAGTCAAACGGGCGATATTACGAACCTTCGCCCGGACGAAATTATGGTGTCGGCATGAATATTGCGTGGAGATTTGAGTAATTACCTTGATGCCCGGTATTTGCCGGGCATTTACTTTAACGATTGTATTGCTGGTATAAAATAGCAATATTTTGTTGCATAATTTCAGCAAGACAATGTCTGCATCCCTCTTTGTCTTTTGCTTTTAACGCAGCGAGTAACAGATGATAGTTTTCTATATGCTCCCGTAATTCCGCTGGATTAATCGCTTCATAGAGATAATGTAAACCAGGCCCCATCCTGACCCACAGTTGCTCAATCATCTCACACAGGATGGGCATATTTGAGCGATGATAAATCGCTAAGCGAAATAGCCTGTTTACATTAATGATTTGTTCCATGTCGCCCTTTTCTTGCGCCTGCTGTAATTTCTCGAGCAATTCCTGGAGTTCCGCAAGGTCTTGCGGGGTGAGGTTTTCAACAGCCAGAGCAACTGCCATTAATTCCAGTTCGTAGCGGATCCGATTGATTTCGTCTAATTGACGTTTCCCCACTTCCGGAACTGTGAATGCTTGTGCAGGTGCGACAGAAAGCGCATTCACCGAAACCAGACGTAATAATGCTTCACGCACAGGTGTAATACTCATACCTAATTGCTCCACCAGATTTTTAGTAATCAGGCGTGCGCCAGGTTTTAATGCGCCAATACTAAGCTGATGTTTCAGGTCGTTCTCAACCTGCAGAGTCAAACTGACATGTTTCATTTTTCCCGTTCCAGGCATTTTAATTCCTTCGCGTGTTTTCTGTCCAACCCTGCCTGCATGGCAGAAGGAGTTCACCTGGTGTATTAAAGTGAATAATCATAAACCACTCACCTTTGTTGTTATTAGCAGCAGAACAATGACGTGGTTAGTTAATTAAAGCTGAAAATAAGCTTTTTGCCTGGATTTTTATGGCGGCTTACGCCGCCGTTGAAACTTTAATCATCACCCGCCACGCGGATCACCACTTTGCCGAAGTTTTTACCCTTCAGCAGGCCGATAAACGTCTGTGGCGCATTCTCTAAACCATCAGTAATATCTTCGCGGTAGTGGATTTTATCCTCTTTCACCCATTGCCCCATCTCCTTCTGAAACTCATGGATGCGGTGACCATAATCCTGAGCGATAATAAACCCTTGCAAGCGAATACGTTTTTTCAGCACCGTTGCCATCAACAGGGGTAAACGATCCGGACCGGGTGGTAGCTCTGTAGCGTTATAGCTGCTCACTAAGCCACAAACGGGAATGCGCGCAGATGTATTAAGTAATGGTAGCACTGCATCAAATACCTTACCGCCCACGTTTTCATAATAGATATCAATACCTTTTGGGCACGCTTTCGCCAGTTGTTCGGCAAAATCATCCGCGTGGTGATCAAGACAAACATCGAAGCCCAGCACCTCGATAGCATGGCGGCATTTTTCCGCGCCACCGGCAACCCCCACCACCCTGCAACCTTTAAGTTTGCCGATTTGCCCCACCGTTGCTCCCACAGGACCTGTCGCCGCAGCTACCACCAACGTTTCGCCCTCTTTAGGCTGACCGATATCCAGCAGCCCCATATAAGCGGTAAAGCCTGGCATCCCCAGCACACCCAGCGACCACGATGGATTTTGCGGATGATCGCCAAGTTTCACCAGATCATCACCACTGGATATGTCATAGTCCTGCCATCCACTGTAGCCCAGCACCCAGTCGCCAGGCTGATAATCAGGATGATTCGACTCCACAACACGGCTCACCGTGCCGCCGACCATCACGCCGCCAATATCAACAGGCGGTGAATAAGATGGCTCATCGCTCATACGTCCACGCATATACGGGTCCAGGGACAAATAAACTGTGCGCAGTAACACCTGTCCTTCACCCGGTGTGGCGACATCATCTTCTTCAAGACGGAAATTCTCCGGAACCGGTGCGCCATGTGGACGCGAGGCCAGAACCCAACGTCGATTACGCTGCTTTTGTTGCCCCATAATGCTCTCCTGTGCTTTTGGCATGAATCCATCAATAGTAGCAGGCTCACGGGATTGGTTTTGTTTGCAGCCGTCACATCCCCTCTGCAACACGCAATAATTTCATCGAGGAATCCGTTGCTTCGGGCTGTTTTCGATAGTATTGATAACATCATCATCATTATTTTATTGAGGCCAGACATGTCCATCCGTTTTGCCCGCAAAGCCGATTGTGCTGCCATTGCGGAAATTTATAACCACGCCGTGTTGTATACGGCGGCTATCTGGAATGACCAAACGGTTGATGCAGATAACCGCATTGCCTGGTTTGAAGCGCGGACCATAGCAGGTTATCCGGTGCTGGTAAGTGAAGAAGATGGCGTAGTGACGGGATATGCCTCGTTTGGCGACTGGCGTAGTTTCGATGGTTTTCGCCATACCGTGGAACATTCGGTTTATGTCCATCCCGATCATCAGGGCAAAGGTCTGGGGCGTAAATTGTTAAGCCGATTGATTGATGAAGCGCGGGATAGCGGGAAGCATGTCATGGTCGCCGGGATCGAATCGCAAAATCAGGCCTCGCTGCATCTGCACCATTCGCTGGGATTTGTCGTCACCGCACAAATGCCGCAGGTGGGCACTAAATTTGGGCGCTGGCTGGATCTGACATTTATGCAGTTGCAACTCGACGAACGCACTGAACCGGACGCGATTGGATGAATCAGTCGCTCACCCTTGCTTTTTTGATTGCCGCCGGAATTGGTCTGGTTGTCCAGAACACGCTGATGGTGCGCATCACCCAGACCTCCTCTACCATTCTCATCGCCATGTTGCTGAACTCACTGGTGGGGATTGTGCTCTTTGTTTCTATTTTATGGTTTAAACAAGGCATGGCGGGGTTTGGCGAACTGGTGTCCAGCGTGCGCTGGTGGACACTTATACCTGGCTTGCTGGGATCGTTTTTTGTCTTCGCCAGTATCAGCGGATATCAGAATGTGGGAGCGGCGACAACTATTGCTGTACTGGTCGCCAGTCAGCTGATTGGCGGTCTGATGCTGGATATCTTCCGCAGTCATGGCGTACCACTACGGGCGTTGTTCGGCCCAATTTGTGGCGCAATTTTACTTGTGGTTGGCGCCTGGTTGGTAGCCAGACGCTCATTTTAATCAGAGGATGGTGCCGCCTTTGGTTAACTGTTCGTGGCGCGCTTCCATATCTTCTTTATGCTTGCGACCGTGATGGGCGATCGCTGTGCGCAGACGTTGCTGCTGGGTGTAGCGATCTTCCCGACTTAACTCCGCGTCATCGCTCAGGGCGATTAATAATTCGTTCATATGGGCAATGACGCTCTCTTCAATCGCGGCATCCACGCGCGCGATGACTTCATCCAGATGCGACATACTTTCTCCTTAGCCACTTGTGAAATTTATCGATTCATCCAAATGATATAAGTCTGCGTGGTGCCGTCAAGCCAGTGAGTAAGATTTAAAACAGTGAAAACAACAGCGCCACCGGGAAACTCATCGGCCATGTTGCCCCCACCAGAAAGGCGCTTAAGAAACGGATGCGTTTCTTATCGTGAGAAAGAAACCAGGTGATAAGAAATGCGATTGCTGCCATAACCGCATAAAAAACAAGCATGTGTTGATAGAGAGACATGTACGGGCGTCCAGCCAGATGAATAAAACGCGCGCAAATATGCGTCATTTTTTGACGTGCATCAAGTTTTTTCACCAGTTTGAGAAAAAATCATCAAACAGCAACTTGCCCTTATCCATCTTCAGAATGAGTATTATTGCGGATTTTCTTAACCCGTACTATACACATAGGGGCAATGATAAAAGGTGGCAAAAATGAATGTTTCCAGTAGAACTGTAGTACTGATAAATGTCTTTGCTGCTGTTGGTTTGTTTACTCTTATCTCTATGAGATTTGGCTGGTTTATTTGATGTAGTGATTTTGCACGCAGCACGTACTGTCAGAGAAATCAGTGCTCTGACAGTACGCAAGATCATCTCATACTCTTACGATCTGCAATATTATCCTTAATGTTTAACCATGACGTGGCGGACGACGGTGTAATCCTCCAGCCCATAAAGTGACATATCCTTGCCGTAACCAGAAAGTTTCTGCCCACCGTGCGGCATTTCACTTACCAGCATGAAATGGGTATTGACCCAGGTACAACCATATTGCAGCCGTGCGCTGACGCGATGCGCCCTGCCCACATCTTTCGTCCATACCGAAGATGCAAGTCCGTACTGGCTGTCATTCGCCCAGTTCACCACCTGTTCTTCGTTGTCGAAGGGCGTAACACTCACTACTGGACCAAATACCTCTTTTTGCACGATGGCATCGTCCTGTAATGCGCCAGCCAGCAGCGTCGGCGCATAGTAATAGCCATTACCCTTGCGCTTTTCACCGCCAGTGATCACTTTGATGTGCCCTGTCGCTTTCGCCTCTTCTACTGCCTTGCTGACGCGTTCGAGATGCGCCAGCGAGCTTAAAGGTCCAAGCTCCGTAGACTCGTCATCTGGCGCACCAGATTTTAACGTTGCCACCGCAGCACCCAGTTTTTCCACCAGCGTATCGTAAATGCCTTTTTGCGCGTAGATCCGACAAGCCGCAGTACAATCCTGTCCAGCATTGTAATAGCCAAATGTACGTACACCTTCGACCACTGCTTCAATATCCGCATCATCAAAAACAATCACTGGCGCTTTGCCACCAAGTTCCATATGAGTACGCTTAATGGACGACGCGGTATGGCTGATGATGTGCTCGCCGGTGGCGATAGAGCCCGTCAGCGACACCATCCGCACTTTGGGATGACCGGTCAGCGGATCACCCACCGTTTTGCCTCTGCCAAACAGTATGTTAATCACGCCTGCCGGGAAGATATCTTTCGCCAGCTCTGCCAACTTCAACGCGGTCAGCGGGGTAATTTCTGATGGTTTAAGCACTACGCAGTTCCCTGCCGCCAGCGCCGGAGCAAGTTTCCACGCGGCCATCATCAGCGGATAATTCCACGGTGCGATAGAAGCCACGACCCCCAACGGATCGCGACGGATCATCGAAGTATGACCTTCAAGATATTCACCTGCCGCCAGACCATTCAGACAGCGCGCCGCACCCGCGAAAAAGCGAAAAACATCGACAATCGCCGGGATTTCATCATTGAACGCACTATGCAGCGGTTTGCCACAATTACGGGACTCCAGTTCGGCAAAAACCTGACCATTTTCTTCGATAACATCAGCCAGTTTCAGCAGACATTCCGCACGCACTTTCGGCGTGGTTTGCCCCCATTCGGCAAATGCTGCATCTGCCGCGCGCACAGCAGCATCGACCTGCTCTGCGGATGCCTCGGCAATTTCCAGTAAAACGTCCCCCGTTGCCGGATTATAGACAGGCTGTTTTTCCCCTTCGCCGCTAACCAGTTCTCCGTTAATCAGTAACTTATGTTGCATAGCATATTCCTGTATCAGTGGTTATTGACCATTGTCGCCTTCGCGGGTTAGCCACCAGGCCCCCAGGATCGGCAAGGTTGTTACCAACATAACCAGCAGTGCCACCACGTTAGTTACCGGTACATCACGCGGTCGCCCAAGCTGATTGAGCAACCACAACGGTAACGTTCGTTCATGACCTGCCGTAAAGGTCGTAACGATGATTTCATCGAACGACAAGGCAAACGCCAGCATTCCTCCTGCCAGTAACGCCGAACTGAGATTCGGCAACACTACGTAGCGGAAGGTTTGCCAGCCATTGGCCCCAAGATCCATTGACGCCTCAACCAGACTCCAGGAGGTGCGGCGAAAACGGGCGATGACATTGTTAAACACCACAACTACACAAAAAGTCGCATGACCGACCACGATGGTGAAAAATCCCGGCTCCAGATTGATGGTTTTAAAGGCGGTTAATAACGCCAGACCAGTGACAATGCCCGGCAGCGCAATGGGCAGCAGCAGTAACAGCGAAATGGCGTTTTTGCCGAAAAAGTCTCGTCGCCACAGCGCGGCAGCTGCCAGCGTCCCTAACACCAGCGCAATTAATGTCGCCAGCGCCGCCACTTTAAGTGACAGTGTCACGGCATCAAGAATATCACTACGCTGTGCTGCCACGCTAAACCAGCGCAGCGTCAGGCCCTGCGGTGGAAAACTAAACGCCGCATCTTCAGTGTTAAACGCATAGGCGGCGATTATCAGGATGGGAAAATGTAGGAAAACAACGCCGCCCCAGGCCGCCAGTTTGAGGAAAAACGGTGCGCGTTCAGAGTGCATCGAACGCTCCCAGACGTTTCACGAACGCCAGGTACAGTGCGATGAGAATAATCGGCACCAGGGTGAATGCCGCCGCCATCGGCATATTGCCAATCGCCCCCTGCTGGGAATAAACCATATTGCCGATAAAATATCCTGGAGGACCAACCAGCTGCGGGACGATAAAATCGCCCAGTGTGAGTGAGAAGGTAAAGATAGAGCCAGCGGCAATACCCGGGATTGCCAGCGGCAGCACCACATAGCGAAAGGTTTGTCGTGGACGTGCGCCGAGATCAGCCGACGCCTGCAACAATGACGGCGGCAAACGCTCAAGCGCCGCCTGAACGGGCAGGATCATGAACGGCAACCAGATATAGAGAAACACCAGAAAGCGCCCCAGCCCGGAAGTTGACAGCGTATTTCCGCCCACCGCAGGTAATGTAAGGAACGCAGTCAGCAGTGGTTCCTGCCCAAGATGTTGTAAAAACCACTGAGCCACGCCATCTTTTGCCAGCAATAACGTCCAGGCATAGGCTTTAACAATGTAGCTCGCCCACATCGGCAACATTACCGCAATATAAAAAAACGCTTTCATTTTCCCGCTGGTATAGCGCGCCATATACCACGCCATTGGAAAAGCCAGAATGGCGCTGGCGATAGTGACTGCCACAGCCATAGTCAGCGTGCGGAGAATGATGTCGTAATTCGCCGGATTAAACAGCGCACGGATATTCGCCAGCGTCAGTTCCGGCGTTACCGACATGGTGAAATCGTCAAAAGTATAAAATCCCTGCCATAACAGTGTCAGCAGCGAGCCGAAATAGACAATGCCAAACCACATTAGTGGGCCAAGCAGCAGTAAAAACAGCCCCAGCCCCGGATTACGCCAGAAGAAACCGGACACCTTACCCAGACCTGGACGTGAAGGTGATTGCAATACATTCATCGCCATTCACCTCTCCTCAACCAGCGGCACCATCACATCACGCGACCAGGAAACCATCACCTGTTGTCCGGGCGTGAGCGTGGCAGGCAGTTCTTCGCCTGTCATATTGGCCTGACTCACAAGCAGTTTTTCACCGCCGTTCAATTTCAGTTCAAAACGAGTTGCCGCGCCCTGATATTGCACCGCCTGGATCGTGCCATTGGCCTGCAGTTCACCAGGGGTGTTGAGGCGGATATGTTCCGGTCGCAGGGCGAAGCTTCCCGTCATGCCACAAAGTTTCTCTGCCATCAGTCCATCAAAAACATTCGATGTACCAACGAACCCGGCAACAAACGGCGTGCGCGGGCGCATATAGAGATCGCGCGGGGAATCGACCTGCTCAATGCGTCCATTATTGAAAACCGCCACACGATCGGACATCGATAACGCTTCGCCCTGATCGTGGGTAACGAAGATAAAAGTGATACCGAGAGACTGTTGCAGTTTTTTCAGTTCCAGCTGCATCTGCTCACGCAATTTGAGATCCAGTGCGCCGAGCGGTTCATCCAACAGCAATACGCGCGGTTCATTCACCAATGCTCTGGCGATAGCAACCCGCTGGCGCTGACCACCAGAAAGTTGTGACGGTTTACGTTGATGTACAAACCCCAACGCCACTTTCTCCAGCGCCTCTTGCGCCATTGCGTGCCGCTGCTTTTTATTCACGCCTTTGACCATCAGCCCATAGGCGACATTGTCAAGAATCGACATATGCGGAAATAGCGCGTAGTCCTGAAAGACAGTATTCACGTCCCGCTCCCACGGTGGCAGATTGCTGGCGGGTTTACCAAAGATAGAGATAGCGCCGCCGGAAAGCTGTTCGAAGCCAGCAATCAGGCGCAGGCAGGTGGTTTTGCCGGAGCCGGACGGCCCCAGCATAGAGAAGAACTCACCATCTTTTATCGCAATACTGACGCCATCT
>OGDT01000221.1_pt1 | contig 18901 bp, 18 predicted proteins | sample 1570521 | NCBI WGS metagenome assembly OGDT01 (sample SAMEA2582164, study PRJEB24529) | metagenome | biome: Human gut stool | place: China | collected 2011 | reverse complement strand
TAACTCTCACGATTGCCACGGCGCACCATTAGGTGATGAAGAAATCGCATTAACCCGTAAAGCATTAAACTGGGATTACGCACCGTTTGAGATCCCAGCCGATATTTATGCACAATGGGATGCGAAAGCAAAAGGCGCAGAGTTAGAAAAAGCCTGGCATGAAAAATTCGTGGCCTATGCGAAAGCCTACCCGGAATTAGCCGCTGAATTTACCCGTCGCATGGAGAAAAACCTTCCGGCAGATTGGGCAAAAGAATCTCAAGCCTTCATTGACCATTTACAAGCGAACCCGGCAAGCATTGCAAGCCGTAAAGCATCACAAAATGCTATTGAAGCTTATGCAAAAGTGTTACCGGAATTACTTGGCGGTTCTGCCGACTTGGCAAGTTCCAACCTTACGCTTTGGTCCGGTTCTAAACCGATTCGCGCGACTCAAAACGTGGATGGTAACTACCTCAACTATGGGGTACGTGAGTTTGGTATGGCGGCAATCATGAACGGTATTGCGCTTCATGGCGGTTTCATCCCTTATGGTGCAACGTTCCTTATGTTCATGGAATACGCTCATAACGCGATTCGCATGGCGGCATTAATGAAACAACGCAGCTTATTCGTGTTCACACATGATTCCATCGGTTTAGGCGAAGACGGTCCAACCCATCAACCGGTTGAACAAACCTCCGCATTGCGTTTAATCCCGAACTTGAACACATGGCGCCCTTGCGACCAAGTAGAATCTGCCATTGCTTGGAAAGCGGCGATTGAAAGAACCGATGGCCCAAGCGCATTAATTTTCACCCGTCAAAACTTGGCACAAATGGACCGCACTTCTGAGCAATTAGCTAACGTGGCGCGCGGTGCTTATGTATTAAAAGACTGCGCCGGCACGCCGGATCTGATTTTCATTGCGACCGGTTCTGAAGTGGAATTGGCAGTGAAAGCCGCAGAACAATTAACCGCAGAAGGCAAAAAAATCCGTGTGGTTTCTATGCCAAGTACGAACGTGTTCGACAAACAAGACGAGGCTTATCGCGAAGCGGTATTGCCAAGCGCGGTGACTAAACGTGTGGCTGTTGAAGCGGGCATTGCCGACTTCTGGTACAAATACGTCGGTTTCAACGGTCGTATCGTTGGTATGAACAGTTTCGGTGAATCCGCACCGGCAGACCAATTGTTCAAACTCTTTGGTTTTACGGTGGATAACGTGGTCGCTAAAGCGAAAGAAATTCTTTAATTTCTGACCGCACTTCAAACAAAAAAACCACCTCTGTATGAGGTGGTTTTTTCTTATAATTCAAATTAATGAAATGAATGACCAGTCGTTTCTTTCAGAATTTTTATTCTAGTCAGGTTTTATGCCTTTAAAAGAATGATTAGACCTTTTTTGAGAGGTAATATGAGGCAAAAGAAATAAAGGGAGGTGGTATGATAAAACGTTGTGCTTGGTCGGAGGAGTTGCCAATTTATCGAGATTATCACGATAACGAATGGGGCAAGCCACAATTTGATGAGCAGAAATTATTTGAAAAGCTATGTTTGGAAGGGCAGCAAGCGGGGTTGTCTTGGATTACGATTTTGAAAAAGCGAGAAAATTACCGAAACGCTTTTTTTCAATTTGATCCGGAAAAAGTTGCCCAAATGACGGCTGAAGACATTGATCAATGTATGCAGAATCCGGGATTGATTCGTTACCGAGCAAAGCTAGAAGCCATTGTTAAAAATGCGCAGGCATTTCTTGCCATGAAAAAGTGCGGTGAGAATTTTAGTGATTTTATTTGGTCTTTTGTGAACCATCAGCCGCAAATGAATGATGTTCCCGAGCTTTCGGTTGTTCCGGCGCAAACGCCGACGTCTATTGAAATGTCAAAAGCGTTAAAAAAACGCGGTTTTGTGTTTGTCGGTCCAACCACCTGTTATGCCTTTATGCAATCCATGGGATTGGTGAATGATCACTGGAATCAATGCCACTGTAAATCGCCGGATTAAACAGTGCGATCCCCCTTATTTTCCCGTATAATCACGCCATTATTTGGCTAGAAAATGGTTGTCCAATGAAGAAAAATGCTTATACCTTAATTTCACTGTCAATTTTGACCGCACTTTATAGCGCAACAAGTGCCGCCGATTTAGCAAAACAATGTTTATCCGGCGTACCGCACTTTAGTGGTGAGGTGGTGTCCGAAAATCCAAATGATTTGCCGATTTACATCGAGGCGGACAGTGCGGAAATCAACCAATCTAACGGCGGTGTTTATAAAGGCAACGTAGATATCAAACAAGGCGTTCGCCATTTGCAATCTGCGGAAGTAGAGATTCAACAGACAGGTGAAGGCGATAACGTACAACGTTATGCGTTTGCGCGTGGCGGTTTTGATTACCGGGACAACCAAATTAATCTTTTGGGTGACGATGCGAAAGTGCATTTAAACAACAAAGATACGGATATTCAGAACGCCAATTATCAATTAGTGGATCGCCAAGGCCGTGGCGCGGCAGAAAGTGTGGCATTGCGTGATGACTATCGCGTGATGAAAAATGCCACCTTTACCTCTTGTTTGCCGGACGATAATTCTTGGTCTATTTACGCCAATGAAATGCGCCAACATGTCAAAGAAGAATATGCGGAAATGTGGCATGCCCGTTTACGTGTACATGGCGTGCCGGTATTTTATACACCGTACTTACAGTTACCAATTGGCGATCGCCGTCGTTCCGGTTTACTTGTGCCGGTTGTGGGACATTCTAGCCGTGACGGTTATTTCTATGCCCAGCCGGTGTATTGGAATATTGCGCCGAATTTTGATGCCACGATTGCGCCAAAATATATGTCTCGCCGTGGTTGGCAAGTCAACGGTGAGTTTCGTTATTTAACTACTCTCGGAGAGGGCAAAATCGCAGCTGAATCTTTGGGTAAAGATCGTTTAATGAATTATGTTGCTGAAAATCGAAAACGTCATTTGCTGCACTGGTTACATAGTTCTAACTTCTTGGAAAATTGGCGTTTAAACGTGAATTATACGCGAGTCAGTGATAAACGCTATTTTACTGATTTTGACTCCGAATACGGTAGTAGTACAGATGGTTATGCGGATCAAACAGTACGAATCGCTTACTATCAACCTCATTACAATTTGGCTATTTCTGCGAAACAATTCCAGATTTTTGATGAAGTAGCAATTGGTCCGTATCGGGGACTTCCGCAAATTGATTTTAATTATTACCAAAATGGGTTGTTGGACGACAAATTTGATTTTAAACTCTTTTCTCAAGCGGTACGCTTTGATAATGACAGTGCAAGCATGCCAAAAGCGTGGCGTTTCCATCTTGAACCGAGTTTAAATAGTACGTTGTCGAATCGTTACGGTAGTGCAAATTTTGAAACTAAATTATATGCGACCCATTACCAACAAAAAGCGGGTAAGGTGGAGGGTGCCGAGGACGTTGAACGTAACATTACTCGCGTGCTTCCACAATTTAAAGCGGATTTCCAAACCGTATTGGCGAGCAATAAGAGTTTCTTAGAGGGCTACACACAGACCCTTGAGCCGCGTGTGCAATATTTGTATCGCCCTTATAAAAACCAAAGCAATATCGGTTCCAAACGAAATTCAGAGTACCTCGGTTTTGGTTATGATTCTTCATTATTACAACAAGATTATTTCTCTTTGTTCCGCGACCGTCGCTACAGCGGTTTAGATCGTATTGCTTCCGCTAACCAAGTGACGGTTGGGGGAACGATGCGTTTCTTTGATGAAAACAAAGAAGAACGTTTTAATGTTGCCGCCGGACAAACCTATTATTTGGACTCTTCACGCATTGATGATGATCCACGTAATAAAACCTCAGGTTCATCCTCTTCTTGGGCGCTTGAGTCTAATTGGAAGATTACTGAACAATGGCGCTGGCATGCAAGTTTTCAATATGACCAACAGTTAGAACAAATTTCTTTGGCAAATACCGGCATCGAATTTAACCCAACGAACCATAATGTTATTCAGTTAAATTATCGTTATGTGAGTCGAGAATATATTGAGCAAAACTTAACCTCTAAGGCTAAAAAGTATAATCAAGATATCAATCAACTAGGTATTCAATTAGGTTGGGAATTAACGGATAACTGGGCAATCGTTGGGCGTTATTACCAAGATCTTTCTTTGCAAAAAACGGTAGAACAATACCTTGGTCTACAATATAACACGTGTTGCTGGAGCGTCGGTGTGGGGACAAGACGTTATGTCACAAGCCGTCAAAATCAAAGAAACGATGATATTTTTTATGACCATGCTGTGGGTATTACCTTTGAATTACGTGGTTTCGGCAATGATCACCAAAGCGGTATCGAAAATATGATGAGACGGGGAAAATTGCCTTATCTACAAGCGTTCAGCTTATATTAACCGTATGAGATAAATAAAAAACGTGAGCCATAAGCTCACGTTTTTTATTTTTAGATGGTATCAAAGTGCGGTCGTTTTTCCCTGCATTTTTACCCTGCCAACGCGTCCTGTAACCGTCCTTTTTTCTGTGCTAAAACGGCTTCTGCTTGATCTTTATCTAATCCGCTCAACAGCATCATAATGGCCAATTTGGCATTGCCATGGGTTGTGAAGAGGGTTTGTTCTGCCGTGGTTTGGTCGCACTCGGTAGCTTGCATGACAATTCGGATAGCGCGTGCTTTGAGTTTTTGATTGGTGGCTTGTACATCCACCATCAGGTTTTGGTAGCACTTGCCGAGACGAATCATGGCGGCGGTGGTGAGCATATTCAGCACCATTTTTTGCGCTGTGCCGGATTTTAAACGGCTGGATCCGGTGAGTGCTTCAGGGCCGACAGCAGTCGTGATGGCAATATCGGCAATGTCACTCATGACCGCGTTCGGGTTGCTGACCAAAGAAATCGTGGTGGCGCCGAGCTGTTTGGCATACTGCAAACCGCCGATCACATAAGGTGTACGCCCACTGGCTGCAATCCCGACCAATACATCTTTGCGACTAAAATGAATGTGACGTAAATCCTGCTCGCCTGCTTCGCGATTATCTTCTGCCCCTTCCACGGCATTGCGTAAGGCAGTTTCGCCACCGGCAATTAAGCCCACCACCATGCTTGACGACACGCCAAATGTTGGCGAGCATTCGGACGCATCCAGTACGCCAAGGCGACCACTGGTACCTGCACCCATGTAAACCAAGCGTCCGCCCGCCTGAAATGCCGCCACGATGTGTTCTACTGCCTGTGCGATTTGTGGTAGATTTTTCTCCACGGCGAAAGCCACTTGCTTGTCTTCATGATTTAACAACGTGACAACCTCTAACGATGACAAAGCATCAATGTGCAAAGTGTTCGGGTTACGTTGTTCGCTTAACATTTTTTCAAGACTGTTTAATAAATTCTGTTCGCTCATGCCTGTGTCTCCGCAGGGAAAATTGCGCCTAAACTGACCGCACATTGGGCGCCGGTCACACTTGGCAAGTTAGACGGTTGGTTATGTATGCGGCGATAAGCCAGCCAAGCAAAAGCAGCTGCTTCCACATAGTTTGCATCCAAGCCTTCATCATTGGTCGGGCGGCATTGCCATTGTGGTAATAGCGCTTGTAATCGCGTCATCAACAAGCCATTTTTTGCACCGCCTCCGCAGACCAATAAACGGCGTGGTAATGGCGTTTCAAGTTGATTTAATGCGAGTGCAATGCTTTGTGCGGTAAATTCCAGTAGGGTGGCTTGCACGTCTTGTGGTGGAATTTCACCCAAAAGTGCGGTGGTTTTTTCTAATGTTTTTTCAAGCCAAGCAAGATTGAATAACTCACGTCCGGTACTTTTTGGCGGTGGCAGTTGAAAATAAGGTTCTTTCATCATTTCCGCCAATAATGCCGACCGCACTTTGCCACTTTTCGCCCATTGCCCGTCAGTATCATAAGATTTTCCAAGATGGCGTTCGATCCAACCATCCATCAGTGCATTGCCGGTACCGGTGTCGTAGCCAATAATCAGTTGATGAGGAAAGAGGATGGAAATATTGCTGATGCCGCCAATATTCAGTACCACCGTTGCCCAGTTTTCATCATAAAACCATGCTTGATGAAACGCCGGTACTAACGGGGCGCCTTGCCCACCAAATGCCATATCTTTACGACGGAAATCCCCAACCACATCAATACCGGTGCGGGCAGCAAGGAGATTCATGTCGCCTAATTGCATAGTGAACGGAAAATTGCCTTGTGGCGCATGCCAAACAGTTTGTCCGTGACAGCCAATCGCGCGAATTTGCTGCGGTTGCAGTTGATGACTCGTGAGAAAATGGTTGACTGCCTCGGCGTAGAGTAAGGCTAAGCGCTGATCTAATTCGCCCAGTCGCTGCAATGTGCTGTTGCCTTGCGAAATTAATTGCAATAAATCTTGGCGCAAATCTGCCGGCATCGGCGTGAATTGTGCTGCGATAAATTGCGTTTTTTCGCCAAATGTCATCAGCGCGATGTCCACGCCGTCCAAACTGGTACCGGACATGATGCCGAGATAATATTCTTGTTGCATGGCGGCTTATCCTTAACTTAACTCGAAATGGCAAGAATGATATACTAGCGCACAATTTTTAGCGAACAAAAGAGACATTTTTATGACAACTCAAGCACTCAGTGTCGTCATTTTGGCGGCCGGCAAAGGCACACGCATGTATTCCGATTTACCCAAAGTCTTACATCCGATTGCGGGCAAACCGATGGTAAAACACGTTATCGATACGGCGAAACAACTTGGCGCGCGCAATATTCATTTGGTTTACGGACACGGTGGCGATTTGATGCAACAGCGTTTGGCGGAGGAACCGGTGAATTGGGTTTTGCAAACAGAACAGCTCGGCACAGGGCATGCGATGCAACAAGCCGCACCGTTTTTTGCGGATGACGAAAATATTTTGATGGTGTACGGCGATGGACCGATGATCACGCCTGAAACCTTGCAACAGTTGATTGATGCCAAGCCTGAAAATGGCGTTGCTGTTTTAACGGTGGTATTGGATAACCCAACAGGATATGGCCGAATTTTACGTGAAAACGGTAAAGTCGTTGGCATTGTGGAGCAAAAAGATGCCTCACCGGAACAACGGGAGATTCGGGAGATCAATACGGGGGTTTTGGTTGCTGACGGCGCGAGTTTTAAGAAATGGCTTGCTCAGTTAGACAATAATAATGCGCAAGGCGAGTATTACATTACTGATGTCATTGGTTTAGCAAATCGTGATGGACGCGCTGTTGTTGCAGTACAAGCTGAGGATTTTATGGAAGTTGAAGGTATTAATAACCGTCAACAATTAGCGCGCATGGAGCGTTATTTTCAGCGTAAACAAGTGGATAAACTGATGTTGGCAGGCGTGATGTTGTTAGATCCTGAGCGTTTTGATTTGCGTGGCAACTTGACTCACGGCAAGGATGTTGAAATCGATGTTAACGTGATTTTAAACGGCGAAGTGCGGTTGGGAAATCGGGTGAAAATCGGTGCCGGTTGTGTGCTGACAAACTGTGACATCGGCGATGATGTAGAAATTAAACCGTATTCCGTACTGGAAGATGCTATCGTGGGCGCCAATGCGGCTATCGGCCCATTCTCCCGTTTGCGCCCGGGCGCAGAACTGGCAGAAAACACCCATGTCGGCAACTTTGTGGAAATTAAAAAAGCACAAATCGGCAAAGGTTCTAAAGTGAACCACTTGACCTATGTGGGCGATGCGGAAATCGGTCAAAATTGTAATATCGGCGCAGGCGTGATTACCTGTAACTATGACGGAGCCAATAAATTTAAAACCACTATCGGCGATAACGTCTTTGTGGGCTCCGATAGCCAACTTATCGCGCCGGTGACCATTGAAAGCGGTGCGACGATTGGTGCAGGCTCCACCATTCGCCGTCATGTGAAACAAGATGAACTGGTGACCACACGCGTGCCACAAAAACACGTGCAAGGCTGGGAAAGACCGAAGAAGAAATAATTCGGTTTAATCGAAGTTAAGCATTCACAAGAGCAATATGGCTGCGCTGTATTGCTCTTTTTTATGGCGCCTGAAGAATAAAGTGCGGTGGGGTTCACGGCGTTTTTGTCCGCGAATGTATTTGATAAAGCATGCCACCTACAAAAGAAAACCACCAGAATCGGTGGTTTTGATAAAAAAGTGCGGTTAAAAATGTTGACGTTTCCAACCGCACTTTACCCTCGGGATGTGACCCATTGCATGGCAGACATTCATCTTGCCACGCACCGCTATTAAAACATTGGCAACCCATTGTTTTAGGCTGTCACCGAAACCCCTAGTAGAGAGTTTGTCGCTCCTTCGACACATCTTTAGTGTACAAAAATGACATTTAAAAACAGGGAAGCCGATCACATTTTTGAACATTAACGTCTAAAACAACAGCATTAAATGGCTATTTTGTCTATGTTGTACCTTTCTTTTTGTCCAAAATTTGACGCTCTTATTTAGGGTGTTATACTCCCGCCACCTTAATTACAGAGAAGAATAAAATTATGATTAAAAAAGCAACGTTGACAGGTTTACTGTTATTTGGCATGTTTTTCGGCGCAGGAAATTTGATTTTTCCGCCAAGCCTAGGTGCCTTGTCCGGAGAGAATTTTTGGCAACCGATTAGTGGCTTTGTGTTGTCCGGCGTGGGCATCGCCATTCTCACCTTGGTGATCGGTGCGCTTAACCCGAAAGGTTATGTGTATGAAATTTCGATAAAAATTGCCCCTTGGTTTGCCACCTTATATTTAGTCGCGCTTTACCTTTCCATCGGGCCGTTCTTTGCGATTCCGCGTACGGCAACGGTGGCCTACGAAGTGGGTGTGGCACCTATGTTGCCGGCATCGTTTAGCGCCACCGGGTTGATTATTTTTACGGTGATTTATTTTATTGCGGCCTATTTGATCGCGTTAAATCCATCTAAAATTCTCGACAGCATCGGCCGTATTTTGACTCCAATTTTCGCTCTACTTATCGTATTGTTAGTCACATTAGGCTTTTTCCAATACGGTGATACGACGCCGTCTTCTGCCCTTGGCGACTATGCGGCCTCTGCCTTTGGTACCGGATTTATTGAAGGGTATAACACCCTGGATGCGTTGGCTTCCGTGGCATTTAGCGTGGTGGCGGTACAAACCTTGAAGCAGCTCGGTTTCCGAAATAAACAGGAATACGTTTCTACGGTGTGGCTAGTGAGTCTTGTGGTGGCGTTGGGCTTTAGTTTGCTGTATATCGGCTTGGCGTATTTGGGCAACCATTTCCCTGTGCCTGCGGATGTGATGGCATCTGACACAAACAAAGGCGTGTATATTCTTTCTCAAGCGACACAAGCCATTTTCGGGACTAACGCGCAAATTTTCTTGGCCGTGATGGTGACCATGACTTGCTTTACGACAACGGCGGGGTTAATTGTTGCGGTTTCCGAGTTTTTCCGTGAGCGTTTCCCACAGTTGGGTTACAAAACTTACGCCACGCTGTTTACCTTAATTGGTTTTGGGATCGCAAATTTAGGCTTGGGCGCAATCATCCAATATTCCATTCCGGTGTTGTTAGTGCTCTATCCGATCACGATTGCCATTGTGTTGCTGATTATTGTGAATAAATTTGTGGCGCTATCTAAAATCGGCATGCAACTTACGATTGTATTGGTGACGGCGATTTCTCTTGCTGGGGTCATTGCAGATCACTATCAATTGGCGTGGTTAACGGATTTCCTTCACCATCTGCCGTTTGCTGAGTACTCGCTTTCTTGGCTTACCCCGGCACTGGTTGGTATCGGCTTATCTCTCGTGTTGCCTCAACGACAACATAGTGAAACTTTTGAAATGGAATAATAGTGACGGCGAATCTAAAAGGTTCGCCGTTTTTTTCTAAAAAACGTTTTTAAAACTGACCGCACTTTGGGTTATGACTGAAAGTGCGGTCAGTTTTTTCTGTGTTTTTATTTTGCTTTTACTGCTGCAAACGTTGGGAAGGGTTCCGTTTGAACTTCCCAACTGAATTTTCAATATGTCTAATTTTCTCTTCGCACTCATTGCTACAGTAACTCTGTGCTATGATAGCGCCATTCAAACTCAATGTTTTGATACGACAGAAAACGTCTTTTGGATACGATGAAAAGGGGAAAGTAAACACTTTCTAGTAACGTTTATGATGAAAAAGAAAAATCAAATTTTAGTGACATTGTCTGTGGTGGCACTGTTAGGTGGCTGCTCGGAAGATGAAGTGCAACGTGATGTATACAACAGTTTAGATGATTGCGTCGCCGACTGGATTAGACCGGAATTATGTGAACAGGATAAATCTCAAAGTACAAACACGAGCCCTGTGGCTGGTAGTCATGTGGCAAACAACAATGGCAACATGGCGAGCAGTGAAAATAATACGGTTGCCGGCGACAATAATGCAACGCCAACTACCACCGCCAGCGGCGATGAAGGCCCTTCTATCGGCAGTGCCATTGCCGGTGCGGCGGCAGGTTATATGATCGCTAAAGCCATGAGTGGTTTTCTAGGCCCGAGTTACAATCCCAATAATCGCGCTGTTTCGACACCAACAGGGCAAATTATTCGACCGCAAGGCAACCATTCTGTGGGGAAACCGGTGTTGGTTAAGGGCGGCGCCGGCAGTGCGAACAGCAAACCTGTTTCACGCGGTGGATTTAGTAGCAGTAACACCAGTAAAAGTGGCGGTGGTTAATCATGAAACGTATCACCGGTATTCCAACCCGTCCCGACATGGTGCAACAGCTGCTTGAGGTGGGCTTTGATTATTACAATCTGCCTTCTACTGATGGCTCGCATTATTGGTCGGACAATGTTGCCTATGAATTTTCATTGTCGGAAATCGACAAAATCGAAGATGCCACCAACGAATTGCATGCTATGTGCATGGATTTTGTCGCCGATGAAGTGAAACAAGGCGATTACGAGCATTATCGCTTTACCGATTTACAAAAAAATCTGATCGAACAATCTTGGCGTTTGAATATAACGCCGATACACCGACCTCTTTATTGGAAGCCGCGGTGGTGCAATGGCAGTGGTTGGAGCAAGTGGAAGGTTTACCGAATCGCGATCAATTCAACTGGATTCATGAAGAATTGATTACCCGTTTTTCCGTGTTACAACAGCAAAGCGGCAAAACCGGTTTCCATTTTGCTGCGATGGCGGATGCCGGACGGGAAGATTGGGGCAATTTAGATTATCTTGCGGATGTTGCGTATAACGCCGGTTGGCATATTCACCGCTTGGCCATTGAAGACATCGGCTACGATAGCGACACGCAACAATTTGTCGATCTCAATAATCACCCCATTGAAGCGTTGTTCAAATTGTATCCGTTAGAATGGATGACGACCACTGAATATGCACTACATATGCTAAACAGCACCACACAATTTTTTGAACCGGCATGGAAATTGTTACTGAGCAATAAAGCGCTGCTTGGAAAACTGTGGCAAAAACACCCGAACCATCCGTATTTATTGCCAACCTATTTCAATCGACACGACATTACGGATCGTAAATCCATTTGGGTGAAAAAGCCGTTATTAGGCCGCGAAGGGGCCAACGTGTTTTATTATGAAAAAAGTAATGGTTTGGAGTTTGCCGCCAAAGGCAGTGAACATTCAAATTTCTATGCCAATGCCGGTTATATTTATCAGCAGAAATTTGAGTTACTGAATTTTGATGGGATGTATCCGGTCATCGGTTCTTGGGTGGTGGGCGATGTGGCATGCGGCATGGGCTTGCGTGAAGACTTCACCGCCGTCACCGGCAACGACAGCCATTTTATTCCTCATTATTTTGTGGAATAGAACGGCTTAGTCGTGTTTCACATACACATCAAAGCGGTGATTCTTCGTTTCGCGGGAAAAGTGCGGTGCTTTTTGCGCGAGAAAATCAGCGTAGTCGGGGCGCTTGACCACGACGCGCTGACGGGCGAGTTGGAGTGCGGGCGCAAGCAGTTCGTCCGCATCTAAATCAGCACCGACCAAATGTTGAAACACACGCATTTCTTTCTTCACCAAAGCGCTTTTGGCTTTGTGGGGGTACATGGGGTCGAGATACACCACGTCAGTGAAATCCGTGTCAGGATTCAGTTGATTGATGTGTTGATAAGGCAACAGTTGCATATTTTGTTGCATCCATGGGCCGATTTCTTCATCGGCATAAGCGCGTTGCAAACCATCTTGTAATAACAAACGAACGACCGGATGGCGTTCAACGAGTTTCACTTGGCAACCGAGCGCCGCTAATACAAAGGCATCACGCCCTAAGCCTGCTGTGGCGTCAATCACCGTCGGTAGCTTATCTTGTTTAATGCCTACCGCTTTTGCCACCGCCTCACCGCGACCGCCACCAAATTTGCGGCGATGTGCCATGGTGCCGCCGACAAAATCCACAAACACCGCGCCCAGTTTCGGCTCGTCTAATTTGCGTAATTCTAAGCGTGTCATGCCTTCGGCTTCTGTCCACACTAATGCCAACGGGCTGTTCGGATCGTGCGTTAAGCCGGCTTCCGCAAAAAGTGCGGTGGGATTTTTCAGCGTTTGGGTTTCGCAGAAAAGTTGAATGTTCATGTTTATCCCTTTCTCACTAACCACACGCCCGATTCCATATGTTCCGTGTAAGGAAACTGATCGAACAAGGCGGCTTTTTCAATGCGATGGGTTTGGCTGAGCGTTTGCAGGTTGTTGCATAGCGTATGCGGGTTGCAGGAAATATACAAAATGCGCTCATATTGTTGCACCAATTTAACGGTCTCTGCATCTAAGCCGGCACGTGGCGGATCGACGAAAATGGTGTTGCATTCATAGGCTTTCAAATCAATGCCTTTTAAGCGATTAAATTCGCGCATGCCCTGCATGGCTTGGGTGAATTCTTCTGCTGACATGCGAATGATTTGTAAGTTGTTTATCTGATTCGCTACGATGTTAAATTGTGCGGCGGCTACCGAAGGCTTGGCAATTTCTGTCGCCAACACTTTGCGGAAATTTTGCGCTAGTGCGATAGAAAAGTTACCGTTGCCGCAATAAAGCTCTAATAAATCCCCATGGCTGTTACGCGTGCAATCCACCGCCCATTCCAACATTTTGCTGTTCATTGCCGCGTTTGGTTGCGTAAAGCTATTTTCTACTTGGCGATAAACATAATTATGCCCTTTCACCGGTAACACTTCATCGACAAAATCCTGCTCTAAACAGATTTTTTGTTTACTCGCACGACCAATCAACTGCACATCAAAACCAAGTTGTTGTAATTCGCCTTTCAAGTTTTCGGCAGCATTTTGCCATTCTTCCGTAAGTTGCTTGTGGTAAAGCAGGCTTACAATAATTTTATTGCTGAGCGTGCTCAAATAATCAATTTGGAACAGTTTTTTATGTAATACTTCCTGCGTTTTTAACAATGGCAGTAAGCTTTTCATCATGCGATTGATCAGTTCGCTGGCAATTGGGAATTCATCCACTCGATAACGCTGCAAGGTGCTTTGATCAAACATGATGTGATAAAAATCGCCTTTATCATGCCAAATACGAAATTCTGCACGCATCCGATAATGGCTAGTCGGCGAATCAAACACGGCTATTTCTGGGGCGTTAAAAGGCTGCAAAAGTGCGGTCAGTTTTTCAGTCTTTTTTTGCAGGAGTTCGGTATATTGGGAAATGGGTAGTTGCATTGATGTTTACGTTTGAATGATAAATATCCCACAGCCCTTGGCAAGCATGGGGATTGAGTAAAAAAGCAAAAGGCAAGCTTCTGCCTGCCTTTTAAAATGTATTATTCGCCAGAATAATCTTCGCCGCCAGAAGCCGCTTCGCTCACATCACCTGATAAGGTGTAAACACGTTTTGTTGTGTTAATGCGAGTACGATATTTATTCCAGGTTTTTTCGAAGAAAGTTTCTGGTGCACGTTCACCACGGCAAAAAGCAACAAATTCTTTTTCTTCTTTTGTCGCTGGCTTGCGTTCTCCTGAATCTAATGCTTTAAACGCTTGACCATATTGCTCAAGCACTTGTGATTCTTTGATTGTATAATCACCGTGACGGGAAAATCCGCGTGGGTAGTTTTTGTCGTCAAAAAAACGACGAGTAACACTGAAACTAGCAGCCATAATCATCTCTCTTCTTTATATTTAAAAACGGCAGGCATTAAACCAATTTTTTTTTATTTTTGCAATAAACCTTTCACTGTTTCTACATAATCTTTGACGAAATCATCGTAATTTAAGCCTTCAGGATTTACACGATATTTGCCATTTACATAGAAATCAGGTACGCCATGTACTTTAAACTGCTCAGCAGCCTTCACTTGTTTATTCACTAAACCGTTTACAGCAAAGCTGTTGATGTTGTTATCAAATTGTTCAGCTGTAACCCCGTTATCAATGAAGATTTTGCGAATATCGTCCATTGAGCTTAATTTATCTTGTTGTGCGGCTTCAAATAAAGGGGCTTTCACTTTGCTTTCTGCACCAAGTGCCATCGCTAATGCCCATGCACGAGTGAGGTTTTCAGATTGACGACCTAAGAAGTTAACGTGATATTGTTTAAATTCAGTGCCTTTTGGTAAGCTTTCTGCAACTTGTTTTGGAATATGGTATTCCATTTCAAAGGCATAGCAATGCGGGCAGTAGAAAGAGAAAAATTCAATCACTTCAGGCTGTGCAGAAGCGGTTTGGCTCACTTGAATGTATTGTTTGCCTTCTTCTAAATTAGCTGCGAATGCGTTAAATGAAAATAAAGCACCGAGTAAAAATAAAACTTTTTTCATTTGTTTTCCTTATTTAATAATTCCGCGCGCTTTTAACAATGCGGTTTTAAAATCTTCTTCATAATCTTTTTTGATACCTGGAATCGGCTCAAACTTATCTGTGCCATGCATTTTTAAATGATAAATAATCACTTCATCAGATAATTCTGCCACGGGCTTATCGAAACCTGCTTCATCAGCAATTTTTTGCAAAATTTGTAGCAAGCTAAGATCTGGGTCTTTAGACCAATAAGGTTGTAAAAGTTCCAATACTTCATTTAAACGCTTACATTTCATTGCTATTTCCTTTTAAATGGAGAAAAATAAGACTAGATCATACTTTAAATAAGGCAATAAGAAAATATGGAATACACAATAAGTGCGGTTATTTTGGCGGGAGGAAAAGCGCGGAGGATGAATGGTGCGGATAAAGGCTTGCAGCTTTTACAAAACAAACCATTAATTAGTCATGTGATTGAGCGCTTACAACCCCAAGTAGTTGATATATCGATTAATGCTAATCGTCACCATACGGAGTATGCTCAATGGGGGTTTCCCGTATTTTCAGATGAATTGCCTGATTTTCAGGGACCGTTGAGTGGTATGCTAACATCACTCGAACAAGCTAAAACAGATTTTGTACTTTTTGTGCCTTGTGATAGTCCGTATTTTCCACAAAACTTATTAGAAAAACTAAAAAGCGCGGTTAAAAATGACCGCACTTTAATTGCTTATGCAAAAGATAAGGAGCGTGAACACCCGACATTTTGTTTGATGTCCGTTCAGCTTAAAGAGAAGTTACGTGCTTATTTAAACGAGGGCGAACGTCGCTTATTACAATTTATGAACAAAAATGGCGCGGTTGCTGTCCAATTTGACGAACGAGAAGGACGATTTGTAAATTTTAATACCTTAGAAGATTTACAATAAATTATTTGTTTAACCTTGAATTTTGTAAAAAATTCTCCATTATTGCAGTGTTTACTTTCTATTTTATTGAGGAACTTTATTATGATGCGAATCCTTTTATTTTTAGCTACTAACTTTGCTGTAATGCTTGTGTTAGGGATTATTTTAAATGTGACCGGTATTGCAGGAAATAGTACAGGTGGCATTTTAATTATGGCGATGCTTTTCGGTTTTGCCGGATCATTGATTTCATTATTTTTATCAAAAACCATGGCATTGCGCTCTGTGGGCGCGGAAGTGATTACTGAACCGCGTAATCAAGCTGAGCGTTGGTTAGTGGAAACTGTACGTCGTCAAGCACAGCAAGCAGGCATCCCAATGCCAGATGTGGCGATTTATCATTCTAATGATGCGAATGCTTTTGCTACGGGGGCAACTAAAAACAATTCTTTAGTGGCGATTAGTACGGGTTTATTAAACTCCATGACGGAAGAAGAAGCAGAGGCGGTATTGGCTCATGAGGTATCACACATTGCGAACGGCGATATGGTGACCATGACTTTATTACAAGGCGTATTGAATACCTTTGTGATTTTCTTATCTCGCGTGATTGCCAATGTGGTGGCAAGTTCTCGTAATGGCGATGAAGAAAGCCGTAGTTCAGGCATTTATTTCTTGGTTTCAATGGTGTTAGAAATTGTATTTGGTATTTTAGCGAGTATTATCGCAATGTGGTTCTCACGATATCGCGAATACCGCGCAGATGCCGGTTCTGCGCACCTTGTCGGTAAAGAAAAAATGATTGCGGCATTGCAACGTTTACAACAAATTCATGAGCCACAAGAGATGGAAGGTTCACTTAATGCCTTTATGATTAATGGCAAACGTAGCGAACTCTTTATGAGCCACCCTCCACTTGAAAAACGTATCGAAGCATTACGTAGTTTATAAAAGATAAAAATAAAAAGGGCTAAATGTAATATTTAGCCCTTTTTATTTGTAGATTATTTAATATCCGCTAAGACTTTAGTAAGTAATTCCCAGTATGTTTGTACTGTTGAAATTTGGACTTTTTCATCTGGCGAATGCGCATTGCGAATAGTTGGCCCCACAGAAATCATATCAATATTTGGATAATGTTCTTTCAATAAGCCACATTCAAGCCCCGCGTGAATCACTTTAATCTCAGGCTCTTTGTCAAGCACTTCTGCATAATGTTTTTTCATTAATGTCAAAATTGCGGTGTCATTTACTGGTTTCCAACCTGGGTAAGAACCTGAAAATTCAACTGTCGCGCCCGTGAGTTTTGCGAGTGAAGTTAAGGTTTCTTCTACATACTCTTTACCGCTTTCAATCAATGAGCGAATAAGAATAGTACCTTCGATTTTATCTTCAAGGGTTTTTAACACACCAATACTTAACGAGCTTTCCACGACATTTTTAATCACATCGCTATTGCGGATGACACCGTTTGGTAACACATTCAGCAAATTAATCACTTTTTGAGTGCTTTCAAGCGTGAAGGTTTGTTGTGGATTTTCAACTTGCTCAGCAGTTAAGGTTAAGTTTGGTTCAGCGATAGCAAGCTCTTCTTTCAATAAAACTTCAAAATTTTTGACCGCACTTTTTACGCTTTCTACATCATGATTGAAGCAAATGGTTGCAGCCGCTTCACGTGGAATCGCATTACGAATTGAGCCACCACGAATTTCTGCAAGGGCAAAGTGCGGTTGATTTTGTGAGAGTTTTGCTAATAAACGCGCCAATACTTTAATTGCATTCGCACGTGTGGTGTGAATATCGCAACCAGAGTGACCGCCTCGTAAACCTTTTAAGTTAATTTGCAAAGTATGGTTGAATGAATTGGTTTCACGGTGAACAGGTAACTCAACATTAGCATTCACCCCACCAGCACAACCAATGTAGATTTCACCGATTTCTTCGGTATCGGTATTAATTAAGATTTCCGATTTTAACCAGTTACGACGAAGGTTTACGGCACCATCCATGCCGGTTTCTTCAGTCATGGTGAGTAACACTTCAAGTGGTGGATGTGCAATATCGGTACTTTCTAATACCGCTAAGGTAGAGGCTAAACCGATACCGTTATCCGCACCAAGTGTGGTGCCTTGCGCTTTAACCCAATCACCGTCGATATAAGGACGAATTGGGTCTTGAGTGAAGTTATGTGGATTGCCTTCATTCGCTTGTGGCACCATATCTAAATGTGCTTGTAACACAACAGGTTGGCTGTTTTCCATTCCTGCTGTGGCAGGTTTACGAATTAATACATTCCCGGCTTCATCACGCTCAGCAAAAAATTGTTTTTCTTTCGCCCAGTTAACAATAAAGATAGCGAGCGCATCTTCGTGATGAGAAGGATGTGGAATCGCACAAATTTGATCAAACCATTTCCAAAGTAATTGCGGTTGTAATGTGGTAATTTCTGACATAATGAACTCCTTTTTTCATTAAAATTTTTGCGGAAATCATAGCATAAAACGTCATTTCAGGTTAAAATTCCGCAATTTTTTTATTTAGCGACAAAGTTTAAGGTATTTGTTATGAGCGAAAAATATGTTGTGACTTGGGATATGTTCCAAATGCATGCCCGCAAATTAGCGGAACGTTTACTTCCTGCCACTCAGTGGAAAGGTATTATCGCAGTAAGCCGTGGTGGTTTGTTCCCAGCAGCGGTACTTGCTCGCGAATTAAATATTCGTTTCGTAGAAACCGTGTGTATTGCGAGTTATGATCACGATGAACAAGGTGCATTAAAAGTATTACACCGTGCTGAAGGTGATGGCGAAGGAATGATTGTGGTAGACGATTTAGTAGATACCGGCAATACCGCTCGTGCAATTCGTGAAATGGATCCAAAAGCAAAATTCGTCACGGTATTCGCAAAACCTGCAGGTGCTGAGTTAGTGGATGATTATGTAATTGATATTCCACAAAACACTTGGATTGAACAACCTTGGGATTTAGGTTTAACTTTCGTGCCACCATTGGCAAGAAAATAATCATAAATGTAAGTTGGAAATGCGGGGTTTGGCCTCGCATTTTGTTTTATTGAGCCAATTGCAAAATCCCGTTAGAATTAACCGCACTTTTACTTAACAAGGAATTTGAATGTCAGCCAAACCACGTTTTGTGCATCTTCGTACGCACACTGATTTTTCAATGATTGATGGAATGTCCATAGTCAACCTATTACTCAACGCGTGTGC
>OGDT01000218.1_pt1 | contig 19223 bp, 20 predicted proteins | sample 1570521 | NCBI WGS metagenome assembly OGDT01 (sample SAMEA2582164, study PRJEB24529) | metagenome | biome: Human gut stool | place: China | collected 2011 | reverse complement strand
TCTGTCATTTCGCTAAGTCGTACTAAATAACGAGCTAATGAATCTCCTTGTTTTTCCTCCGTTTTCTTTTAATGAAGAAGGGAGCTGACTTTCGCTGATAGGCGCAAAATCAACTCCCTTCATGTCCTCTGCTCCAAGGACTATCTGCTCTGCATAATACATATCCATTGCCTTATTGATGGCATCGTCAAGCGACTCTGCCTTTACTTTCTGTACTCGTGAAAGCACTTCTTTTATCTCAACATCAAATTCCTGTTCCATATGATATCGCCTCCTGTAAAAATCTCATCACCGGCTCTTTTCTTCCTTTACCTGTCTTTCCTTAAAGCCCTCATCGTACTTTCCATCTTCCAGCCTGTCGTAAAAACAGTCTTCTTCAATCGTTCCGAAATCCTCATACATCTGGTGAAGGAAGTCATTCTGCAGCTTCTTTGGTACATCATCATCCTTTGACATATCCTGATAAAAATAGAACTTCTGCTTTAGCTTTGCCCTGTAATCATAGATATCCTCTATCTTTTCCGGTGTGCCATACTCCCTCTTGTATGCCTTGAAATTTGTAGTTGAAAGTGTGGAACCTAGATAAATGCCATGCTCCCACGATACCCCGATTGTGGTATTGTCCTTTGTAGGCTTCTCATCCTTCGGATAACGCTTATACTCTGTCGCACCAAGGGCGATTGTAAGGGAACCTGACTTCATATCCATCACCACAAGATTTCTTGGTGATAATGCTTCAAGCACCATGTAATCATGGTCATTGAAGTTATGGAATGTCTGTCCCCTTTCAAATGATCTGTCCACACTTTCATAATGCAGGTTAAAATCATCAACCCAGCCCTTATCGGTCATTCCAATCTCCTTAAGCTTTGCAACACATTCAGAAGAACTGGCTTCTTTATCAAACCGAAATTCTTTGGAATCGTTATAAAATCCCTGAAGAAAATGTCCCAGCTGAATATCATCCAGACAGAATCTCGCAGATACAGTTACATTTACTGCCCTGTAATACTCTGCGAAGTTATCTGCTTCACCAAGTGTCCTTCCAAGCTGCAACAAATTTTCTGCAAGCTCTGACATATCATCAATTGCTATAAAACTCTTATAATCATCCAGAGTCATCAGCATATTTGTCTCTGTTCCCCTGTCGTTTTCTGTTACCAGTATCATATCTTTTAAATCCATTCTTACCTCCAGTCTCAGAGAGGGACTATGCCCTCTCTGCAAATTTCCTGTTATGGTCTTCCTATCACAACAATCTTTCCTGTGCTTGCCACATCTCTGTAGACCACACCAAGACTTTCATTAAGTGCCTCTACCACCTTGCCATTTCCGACGTATACTGCCACATGGCTGATGTTCTTATATCTTCCATTACTTGTAAAACTGTAAAAGATAAGGTCTCCCGGCTGTAACTCATCAAAGGAAACAGTCTTTCCGGCTTCATCCAGTCCCTGTGCCTCCGCTGCCGCTGTGGTTGCACCGCCATAACTAATATCCACGCCTGCATCCTTCCATGAATAATAGGCTAAGGAGCTGCAGTCATAATAGTTACCGCTGTCTCTTAAATCCTGACTATAAGGGAAGCCAACTCTGTGAAGTGCATAGGAGCAGACTGTTTTCTGCCTGCTGTCTGTAATTCCGTTTAGGATGGCATTGATTTCATCCTCAGTCATGGAGCTTACTCCAGGACTTCCGCCTCCGCCGCCACTTCCGCTTCCGGCATATCCAAGCTGTCCCATAAACTCCGGACTCATGATCTGCTCAAGCATTTCCACCTGATCAGAATTAAATCCATAGACCGAAATCATATCCCTGTACGATTTCAGCGTTACATTCACATACAGAACAGACTTCGTGACAGTAGTCACATTGCCGTCTGCATCTGTTTCTTCCACATCCTTTGTTCCGGTGCTTGTGGTGTATGAACACATATCATTTACAACTGCCTGCAGCCAGCCTTTTGAAGTGTCATTCATGACTGTTGCAGTATCTCCGACACCATGCTTGACCATATAGACTGCCATGATGTCATAGTAATTGCTTGGGTTTTCTTCCATACCTTCATAGTCCACATATACAAGCTCTCCAAGGTCATATCCGGTATGCTCATTCACTTTCGTATTCACATCCCGGTTAAACTCCTGCACATAAGCACTCGTTACTGTCTGCACGGTATCTCCTGATTCAAGTGGTGGCAGAAATAAAGCAAATGGAGAATTGTAAAGGATTGCTATCACCGCTATAACCGGAACCGCAATCATGGCAACTACAAGAACAAGTAATAAAAGCACCAATCCACCAATCGGTGCCGCTGCCTTTACCCAGGTAATCGCTTTTCGCACAATCAGATCCTTTACCAGCTTTGCCACGCTGTCCGTCTGATTCTCCTGTGCTCTCATCTTATCCAGAAAGAACTTTATCTTCCTGCTCCGGTTGGTCATCTTTTCATCCTTGACCTCTATGGACACACCTGCTGCATATCCAGCTGCTATGCCAATTGCAGTACCAACTCCCGGTGCAACCGCTGTTCCTGCCGCCGTAGCAGCTGCCTTTGTCGCAGTTTTCGTTGCAACCTTGGCAGTTGTCTTGGCGGTTTCTTTTGCTGTCTCTTTAGCTACCGCCTTAGCAGTATCTTTGGCAGCTTTCTTTGCTGTCTTTTTTGCCAGCTTCTTTCCTGCCTCTACCTTCTTGATACGCTTCTTTGCCTCGGCTGCCGCCTTTTTCCTGAAAAGTGCTGCACCCTTAGAAGCAGTTCCGGTAACAGGTCGGCTTGATTCATATGCAAGATATGCTGCCTGCGATACCTCCTGCCCACCTTCTACCTTCTCTGTTACTGCCCCGGCTGCAAGTGCTCCAGTTCTTCCTGCAATGTGAAGATTCGTGTTCTTGGTCTTGATGGAAGTGTTGGATTCTTTAAGGTTTCGCTTGAATCTTGATAATCCCTTATTCTTCGGCTCCGACTGATGAATGGTACTCTTGCGATAGGACTTCTTTTTATCATCAGATACCTTTGCACCGATAGTCTTAGGACCTCTCTCTACTGTATAGATATTGCTGCCCTTTATCTTGGCACCCTTTGGCTCGTGAGCATGAATCTTGGCTTTCTCCTTGGTGTGAATGACCATTGGCTTGTCATCCACTTTCTTTATCTTCAATGTTCTCACCTTCTTTCACTCAATATGCAAAACAGCCACCCAGCTTCCCGGATGGCTATGCTTTGAGGTCGCAAATTGCGACCTCTATCAACATTATTCGACATTATTCTGCATTTCACGCTTCTTCTGTTCTGCAATCTTCTCATGAATGTTGGTATTATACAGCCTGTACAAATCTGTATCCTTACTAATCTGATTATCAAACGGAATCACCACAGAACCACACTTGATAAGTCCCATTCCCGATGCAGTATTGGTTACGAATCTTAGCTGTGCCTCTGATACCCCGATAACTTCCGCCATCTTGGAACTGTCTGTATTCGCCTGTTTTAAGAGTGCCACAAACTCAGAGTTTGCAAGCATTGTGGTTGCTGTGTAATTCTGCAACAGATCGACGACATTCTGCGTGATACCTGTACAAAGACCTCCCTGCTTTCTTACTTTCTTCCAGAGCTGCTGCAGATATTTTGCAGAATACTCGGAATTAAGCAGGACATGGAACTCATCAATATAGAGCCATGTTGCCTTGCCTCTCTTGCCATTCTTAACAATCCTGTTCTGAATAGACTCCATCATGACAAGCATTGTGATAGGACTAAGCTCCGTACCTAAGTCCCTGATGCCATATACTGTGAATCTGTTATCCACATCCACATTTGTCTGGTGATTGAAGATATTTAGGGAACCATTTACGAAAAGCTCCAATGACAGTGCAATGTCCTTTGCCTCGTCCTCCGGCTGTGCCATAAGGATATCGTAAAAATCACTCATCACCGGGATATACTTCTCTTTGCTTCTTGCAATATCGATATACAGCTTTCTCACACAGCGGTCAATGATTGACTTCTGTCTTGAATTTAAGCTGTCCCCGATACACTGCTCACAAAGTCCAAGCATAAACTCGCCCTTTTCTCTTACCATTCCCTTGGAATCATTCGGATCAAGGCTCCATACATCCATCTCCAGCGGATTCACATAGTTATCCGTGTAAGTGGACATATTTACCACTGTTCCACCATAAGTCTCAGCAATATCAAAGTATTCGTTCATTGGATCTATGACGATTATCTCATCATCTCCCGACAAGAATACGCTGCCCATCTCCATCTTACAGAAGAAGGATTTACCGGAACCCGGCACTCCGAAAACGAAGCCATTTCCGTTAATGAGCTTCTTTCTGTTACCGATATTCACATTCTTGCTGATCTGGTTGATGCCATAATAGTTTCCTGTGCTGTCATTTAATTCCTGCACATTAAATGGCATAAGCACCGCAAGTGACTGGGTAAGAAGGGTACGCATAGTCTCCACCTGTCTTACTCCAATCGGAAGTGCTGTGTTGAGTGCTTCCCTCTGCTTTAAGTAGTGTGTATCAATTGTGCAGCTGTTACGTTTTCCGATAGTCTCTACTGTCTCACATACACTCTCAAGCTCCTTCTTGCTTTCTGCCATAAGAATAATGGTTACTCCCACGAAGAAAAGGCACTGGTCATTCTCACGGACATCATCCATGATTTCCTCAATCTCCTTTTTCTCCGTTCTCTTGGCATATGAGATTTCCGTAGAAAAGTCGTTATTCTTATTACGGACTCTCTGCTGCTTAATGATATCCGACTCAATACCAAGGTATTTCTTCTGAAGCACCTTTGTAGTCAGATCCTTTGGTACGGGCACCACATCAATACTCGTGATGGAATGAACCGGAAGGGAAGTAATCTCATTGATGAATCTGTCTGACAAACTGCTCGGATACTTTTTGATGAAAAGCGCCTTGCAGAATTTACTCTCATCCTCAAAATGGTCCGGGAAATATTTCACCATCCCATTGCACAGATCATTTCTAAAATCTGCCCCGACCTTCTTTGCCTTTTTGATATCAAAATCAAAGCTGCCCTCATCTCCAAGATGATAATAATCATAGAGCACTTTCAGTCTCTCATTGCCATTAAGCGGAACAATCTCTGCCCCAAGCTCAATGAAAGCCTTGTGTATCGTTGCCTCAAGGGTAGCAAACTGTGCCTTTGCCTCCTCGAAGTTCTTTCTCTCAATCGTGATTGTCAGGTATCTCTCCTGCTCAATCCCCTGTCTGCCCTCAATAATCTTCTCCTCAATGATGTCATTGTAGATACTTCTATAATTATTGAAGCCATCGTTTTTCTCAGCAATCAGAACCTTGTCACGGAGTTCATCCATGTTTTTGTTCTTATTGTTGATCGTAATCTTATAATTACAGTCCAGCGAATTTAGGAACTTGCAATACCTCTCGAAAATACCGATCTGCTCATCCTCGGTTGCTGTCGTGTAATTGATGTCCTGAAAGCGGTAGCATTTGGAATACTTATTTTTGCTTACTTCAAAAATGCCGTTTTCAGCCACCGCCATAATCTCTATGGTTTCCTGAATGGATTTAGGTGTCTTATACAAAGGCTCACTCGCCTTCTTTAATAACTTAAATCCGTCTGTAAATAAACCCATGTCTCTAACCTCGCTTTCTTATAATGAAAGCCCGCCGGGAACTTCACCCTGCGGGCTGTGTTCCCGACCTTGCGGTCAGATACTATTCGTTTCTAATGCATTGCCTTATATGCTGCAATGCCTGCTACTGCCGCCACAATGACTGCGACAAGTCCAAGCAGCATGTTTCTCGTCTTTTTCTTCATTGCTTCAAACTCCTCCTGCTTCTTTACAGCCGAATCAGCTGTTACAGTCTCCGGTTCAGCCTTTCTGCCTTTCTTCTTTACCTGTTCATTCTGTTCTGCTTCTAACTGCTTTATTGCAGGTTCTCCCTCTGTTGATACATAGGTAAGCGCCCTGTTGCCAAACATAAAATGCAGTTTCTTTCCCATATACTCATAGAAATTCATCCCATTAAAGGAATAGAAACCACCAAGTGCAATCGGTGCCACACAGGGAATTGCCACATAAGCAGAACCCGTAAGACCGATATACTTGTAAAGAAGAAGGACGATACCGCCACCGACCACTACGCTTGCAATGGAAAATATAAACTGCCTTGCAGTAAGTCCCATCGCAACCGATTCCTGATAGCGGTCTATATCCTTGTTTACTTCGATTACCATTGTCCCTGCCTCCTATCTTGATAAATCCTTTGTTTCCGGCTTTCTTGTCATTCCAATATTCGCCTCATACTTATCCATTCCATCCGGACACAGTTCCCTAAGCTTATCTACATTGAACAGATAAAGCGGATATTCGCAGAAACCGCTCCTTTGCGTGAATCCTGTAAACTCTCCAATGTCATTGTCTGTAATAAACTTTTCAATATCCGGCATGTCATTCACATTCAGATATCCGCAGTAATTTGGTGCTGCAACCGACAAATTCACAGTCACATCCCCAAAAGGCTCCTCATATCCATCTTCATTACACATAAGACCGATAAACATTGCCCTGTTATTCATATACTGCTGGATATCAAATGTCACCTGCGTTTCTCCGGTTATACTTGAATTATAAGTAACCTGTTTCTTTTCATTATCCATTTCTGCCTCCTTCTATAATCCAAATGCCTTGCTTGTAAGTGTCTGTGCACCCTTCACACTTCCAACAGTCATTGCTATCGTAAATGTCATTTCACACAGATATATAAGTGTCTGTGCCCAGTCAGCGTAACTTCCTGTAAATGCCGGAAGTCCTGCATTGATAAATGCATTACATACCACAATCGCAAGTGCCATCGTTACTGCCTCAAACACACATGACAAGAAATATTTACAGTAGGTAGCCATTGTATGACTGACCATTCTGTTTCCTGCCATCGTGGAGCATGCAATCGCACCAAGCGGCACAATAATCAGTATCTTTAAGAACCTGAAATACACTGTGTAAATGATAAAGAATCCACAGATAATAATGATGATTGCAAGCAAAGCTGTAAGTATCAGCATTACCAGACTTTCACCAAATCCGAGTCCCTTAATGATGTCTGCCTGTGTACTGTCAATGGCAAGCTGCGTCGTTGTCCCGGCAGATATAAGTCCCACCAGATTTCCTATGGAAGTAAAAAATGCTTTCATAATCGTGACATTATTTGCAACAAACCATTCTGCAAGTCCCAGTCGGATAAGCATACGCAGGATTGATTCAAACCTCATCTCATCTTTTACATCTATGCTTTCCGAGCAGAAACCGATAACAAAGAACAGCACAACGAGGGATGAGCCGACTGCTACAAAGACCGGCTCTATACCCTCAATGACTGCCCAGGGACCTCCGCCCTTGAAACTGACCGGTGACTGTCCAAGCATTGCAAAGACCAGGGATATCTGATTGTTCCAAAACCCAAACACCGCCTCAAGAAGTGCAAGGATCTTGTCTCCAAGCTTAAAAATATCCATACTTGTTATTCACCTCTTTCCTTTTACTAAAAGGGGAAATGCATTTCCCCAATCTTAGAAGCCTAAGAATGTCAGAACTGTTGAAATACCAGCCATCATGACACCTGCCACAATTCCTTTCAGAGCGGAGTTCATGGTAGATGAATCCTGCTGCTGGTAGGCTTGTGCGAACTCCATGACATTCTTTGCAAGAATGATGACACCAACCGCACCAATGACTGCAATGATAAGTGTCTTTAAGTTCTCAAGCGGCTGTGTTACTGCGGAAGTACCTGTACCTGCTGCAAAACAAGTAGTGCTCATAAGCATCACTCCCATAAGTGCTCCGGATACTGCCGGAACCATTCTTTTCTTAAAATGAAGTAATCTTCTCTTCATGCCTTTTCCCTCCAAACCCTTGTTTTCTGCGCTATTGCAGACTGAATTGTTAGTTACTGTAATCTGTTCTTTTCTCATGATAAAAATCTCCTTTTTCTTGATGTGTGACAGATATGGAAAAAGCCAGAAAGGAATGTACACATTCCAATCCGGCTGATTTCCGAATGGAATATATACATTCCTCTATGCCTTTGTGTTTTTACTATATGATTATCAGGCAATGCCTGTTGTAATGATTAATCGGGCTTTCCCCGATGCGTTTTTGCTGTGACCATCTCCTTTCAAGGTATGAAAAAAAGCACCTTAACCATATGGCTAAAGTGCTAATTTACTCTCAAATTTGCTTTATTCTAAAAGCATTCCATCAATTATTGCAAACTTTGTCTTAAATATAGATCTATTCTGGCAATATCGTAATATGACATCCTGTACATAAGGTCTTGTACAATAACTGTCTACCACAATCTGTTTATCTTCCTCTTTCTCTATCCTCTTAAATATGCCTTTTGCATTCCAATCCGTCTTTACAGCATCTACTAAATCATTACTCATCTCAAGATGTGATAAAATCGTGGAATTCAACTCGGTTTCTTTAATTTCAGATATTTGTCCATAGTCATTAAGTTGCTTCAATTCTCTCTTAATTGCCTCCGTGTAACTTGTCATATTATTATCTCCTATCAATAAGTATTCAGGTGTTACATCTAGTGCCTTTGCTAGTTGTAAAAGATTATACGCACTTGGCTCTTCATTGAGTCTACCTTGTTCATAACGTCGTATACTCTGAACAGATATATTTGTTATCTTACCCAGCTCTTCCTGTGTATAGTTTCGTATATTACGCAACTCTTTTAATCTATCTGCAAAAGTCTTTTCCGTATTCATCCTGTACCTCCAATATAAAATAATTTCTGTCTTTTGTAACTGCTCACATGTTAGTAGTCCAATAAGCTGAAGCATACTATGTGAGCAAATTATATCATATACTCTGTAATATATCTAAAAACATTACTGCTTCTTTCGATATGAACTCATCTTCTCCACAGTAACCTCCGGATAAAAGTAAGTAAGAATCGTTGCTTTCGGAACTCCTGCAGCCAATGCTTTCTTCACTTCCTCTTTCTGCTCCGGTGTATATGACCAGTGCAGCATTCGGTTTGTGATTGTATCCTCCCACTTAGGCTTTTCCCTCTCAGGATTCCTTACAGGCTTAGTACCAGCACTTCCATTAGAAGAGTTAGCACATTCTGTAGTATCAGACTTCTGTGACTCATCAACATACTCAAGCTCATTTGCCTGTTCCCTGTCAATCTTTGCTTTCTGCTCTGCCTCATCCTGCATGGAGAATCTTCTGCTTAATTCCGCATCACCAAGCATCATAAACTGCTCATAGGTAAGAGAATCTATATACACATTCTCGCCCTTATCCTTCAGTTTTTCATAATACTTAACTGCTTTGTCTGAAAGAATCTCAAATGGCGGACCGATAAGATTATCTGCTCCCCTTATCTGATGAACATAAGGCTCTCCCTTGCCATCTGCTGTCTGGTTAAACATCGAATGATTGAACGGTATGAACTTATTGTCCATGATAGGATCAAAACCACGGATAAAGATAATACACTTTTTGTTATCCAGCTTTCTGACTTCATCGGGTGTAAACAATTCTCTGCCTAATACATCATAGTTTCTTGAAGAGCTTCCCTGTCTGCCCTTTGTTTCTCCACTTGACTTCTTATCAATCGTACCTTTTCCAAGCAGCTCTGACACATACTTATGCGTACTCTGCTCGTTTCCACCGAGATAGATGAACGTATCGCAGTTGCCGGGAATTGTCTCCCAGGTATCTTTAAAAAGTGCTTTTAACTGGGCAAAGTTCTGAATAATGATAATACTTGAAATCTCACGGCTTCGCATTGTCGATAACAGTGAACAGAAGTCATCTGGCAATGCGACATTCGCAAATTCATCTAACATAAATGTCACATGGATTGGCAACCTTCCACCACAATTAAAGTCTGCCTGATAGTACAATTCCTGAAATATCTGCGTGTATAACATACCGATAATAAAGTTATAGGATTTGTCACTATCCGGGATTACACAAAAGAGTGCTGTCTTTGTCTCCCCATCTCCGTTTACACCAATACCGATATCGGACAGATTAAGCTCATCTTTGGAGAGTAATCGTAAAACCTGCTTATTTTCAAGAAATGCAAGTCTTGAGTTGGCACTGATGATAATGGAACGGACGGTATCTCCTGCACCTCGCATACATTTGTTGTACTGCTTTACTGCCGGATGATTGGCTCCAAGCGGAGAACTTTCCTCTAAAAACTTCATACGCACATCCAGCTTTGATGCCTTCCCCTGCTCTGTAACCTCTGCCTCTCCAAGAAGTTTAAGTACTGTCTCAAAGTTTCTCTTTGCCGGCTGTACCTCCAGCCACACATAATAAAAGATAGCCTGTAAGAACAATCCTTCCGCTTTTTCCCAGAACGGATCACTTGGTGTCGCTCCCTTTGGTGTCGTATTGCTGATAAGGTTTGTAATCAGCTTGACCACATCTGTTTCCTCTCTGATATAGGAAAATGGATTGTAACAGTCTGATTTATCCATCTCTAACAGATTAATGACTTTCAGGTTATATCCGTTATTTTTTAACATCTGCCCGCAGCTTCTAAGGATTTCTCCCTTTGGATCGGTACAGATAAAGGAACAGTTATGCGGCATCTGCATCAGATTCGGCTTTACTTCATAAAATGTTTTTCCTGCTCCGGAACCACCACAGATAAGGATATTTCCATTGAGCTTGAGTCTCCTGAAATCCAGCGACATCTTCAAATTCTGGCTGAGTATCCGGTTGAAATTTTCATCCTTATCTGCAAGTATCTTGTTGACCTGCTTCGGATTTTCAAATCTTGCCGTACCAAATTCTTTGCCAGGCATATAGTTTCTCTGACTGGTGTAATACATGACAATAGCCATCGAATAGATACCTAATGCAATGGCTACTGCTTTTACTGTATTGGAATTGTAATAGTTGGCAAAGGGAACAGCACATACTTCATTGAATCTGTCCATAAATTCATTAAAGGCAATCCCTTCCGTCCACGCACCATTTATCAGATAACCAAGATACCCTGCTAACACTGCACCCACAAGGATGAATATCAGTGACGGCTTTTTCTTTGTTGTCTGCATAGGCTGCTACCTCGCTTTCTTCGTGGTAACAGTTTTCTTCTGTGTGGTCTTTTTCTGCTGCTTCTGTACTTTCTCGTAACGCTCCCTGACAGATGACTCCACCTTGTCGTAGTGAGTATAAAGCTCGGTTCCTTTCTGGGTTGTCACCACACGATTCTGCTCATCGTAAAGCTTATAATCCTTGGTGGAATCAAGGAAAGTAAGCATTGTCTTTCCACCATGAATCTCCATGATGTTTTCCTTACGGAGCCATACATATCTTGCCTCTTCTCCCCATGTGCCGGGAACTCTGGTCTTAACAGCATGGTCATTCTCTTCGATAATCAGCTTCTTGCTGATAGTCACATCTGATAAGTTCGCATTCTTTGATGCTGCAACTGCCCTCATTCTCTCAGCAAGGTCCTGATAGCCTCTGACACGGTTGATAAATGCATCCTTGTCCATCATGACTGTATGGGTGCCATCCTCATTCTTACTGCCAAGCACACCGATTGTCTCAAGCTGTTTGATAACACTTTCAGCCTGCTCACCATTGATACTGAAATTCTCCTTGACCTGATCCACACTGATAGCTTTCTTTTCCATTGCAAACATTCCGACCTTTTCGATCAGTCCGTCAATAGCGGTATTAACCCTATCCCCTTCTATCGTGTGGCTTTTCTCGTTTCCCTGCTGTTTCTTCAAAAAATCCATCAGCTTGCCAAGGGATTTTTCATCTCCATTCTTCAGATAATCGTCAAATGTGGCAATCTTACCAAACTTGAGCTTCTGTATCATCATATTCACACGGGGAACTGCCTCTGTATGAAAGATTACCTCACTCAGTCCGTCTTTCCTGTTACAGTCTGGAAGTACCGAATACAGGATTCCATACTTCTTTGCCATCTTTTCAACCTTTTTCATATCTTCGGTATTAAACTGTAACACCTGTAAATCACCGCCCTTTAAGAGCAGCTTTCTCATGGATGTTTTGCCAAGTGACTTTTCATAATCAAGCATCCCTTTTAAGAAATCTATTGCCTTCTGCATGGCAGCTATTCCGCCACTTCCTACCTTCATGGCAATCTCAATGCCATCATAAGCAACACGGATGATCTGCACCGCTTCCTGAATCTCTTCTGCCATTATCGCACCTCCACTTTCTCTCTGACTGTTGTTTTAAGTGTTTCTGTCTCTGTAGTACGGATTTCCTCGGCTGATACATCAATACCATAAGCAGTCAAAATATCTGCCAGATGATTGATTGCTTTTTCCTCCTCGATACGGTACATTTCAAGTGCCACAAGCAGGTTTTCCACCTGCTCCACCCATGCTGGCTTCATATCATATTTAGACCTGTATGTGACCATAATCTCGTCCGACTCAGCCTTATCCGCTGAATGTGCCAAAGCTTCAATAAGAGAAATCGTATCTTCCTTGCTGCCGCTTCTGAATGCGAACTGAACAACAAAGTTTTTCTCTTCCTCTGTAAACTGATGCTCCACACCATTCATCTCTGTTACTGCTTCATTTACTACTGCTAAATTCATAAGTTCCTCCTAATCTGCCATGCTGTTTTCAAGCACAGCAATCTCAATGATCTCCTTCATCTTTTCCGCTGAAATGTTGTTGTTTATAAGTTCTACAAGCTGTGACTCAGTAAGTCCCTTTTCTATTGCACTCTTAATCTGCACAAGCTGCGCCGGAACAAGGTCTCCCGATGCAACCAGCTTTACAATGTCTGCTCTTGACTTTTTCTTAAATGACAGTCTTGCAAAAAGACTTGCCACTCCGCTGTTGCTGCTCTTTCTCACACTTCTCTCAATCGGAAGTCTCTGCACCACATTTCCGGTACCATCAACTACCGGAATCTGATAATAGACCGGAATCCCGTTTGCCACAGCCTGCATATTCTGCGGAACTGCAACTGTATCAACCATCTTTTTTTCTGCCTGTGATACGGACTGGCTTTCCTGCGGCTCTGCCTTACTTTCTGCCTCTTTCTTATTCTCTGTGGCAACACTTATGATCTTATCTTCCAATGACTCTATTCTGTCTCCCATACGCTTCATCTCCTTATCCTTTTTCTCAATATCATCCCTGAGCCTTGCAATCGTACTGCTTGCCTTATTCAGTTCATTCTGCTGACTGTTGATAAGAGCATCCTTATCCTGATTCTCCTTGACCAGACGCTCCCTGACTTCCTCGTCATCTTTGGAAGTTTCTATTTCAGAAAGCTTCTTATTCAGGGCATCATACCTTTCATTCTGGTGATTGATTTTTTCCACCACTTCATCCATCTGAGCTACAAGACTTTTCACATACTCTAAATCCTGTGGCATCTGCTCTTTGGCTTTATTAAGCTTATCTAATACCACATCAAACATCCTGCGCATGTTTACTGCTGTATCATCTTTTTGGACTACCTCTCTGATTGCATCAATCGGCACACCTTTTTCATAGTAATCCAATGTTGTCTGCATCTTAGGTGCTGCCATCCTGCTATCTTTCAGCAGCGTTAACAACTCTTCTGATACACCCTTATGCAGACATTTTGATAACACCCTCATCTGCTCAATGTCATAACTTTTTTTAAGATACAGACCGATTTCATCATCAGTCAGTCCATATTCATAATCGCTTTTGACAAGAGCAATAACCTCACTGTCCATATGCTTATTACGAAGAATCTGTATCTTTCTCTCAATCGCCATTTCACTTAATGGCTCTCTTTTTTCTTCCATATATGCCTCCTAACCACTAAAAAAATCAGCCTAACGTGCGGGCTGTTCTTTTCTGTCTCTTATTGTTTCTTTGTCATACTGCTTCTCTTCTGCCGAAGCTGATACAGTAAGTTCCTTCCATATTGATCTTCCAAGGCTAAGTTCCTTTGATACCGCCCGTTCTGCCTTACAGTCCTGTGCATACTTGCTCTCATATTTTTTTCTAAGACTCTCGACCTCTTCCACACTGTATCCCTGTGCCAGAAGCTCAGTGTTAAGCCTTTCCCATGCATTGTGCTCATCTTCAAAAAAGGTATCCCCACTCTGATAACACGATTCCGCATCATCAAGCCCCCGGATCTGTTCTGCCTTGTCAAAAATATCTTTGAATCTTTCCTTAGCCTTATAGGTCTTACTCTTTTCCTTTGATGCTTCTTTTTTCTTATCCGTCAGATTATCAAGTACCGATACAAGTTCTTCCGCACTCTCAATCTTATGCCTTACCAGAAATAGATACTGCTCCTGCAGCTTATGCATCTTTCGGATATCATCCTTATACTTCCATACCTGACTATATGGCTTCTTTTTCAGCTTTCCAATCCGGTAAAGCTTTGCATAATATCTTTTCTGCAAGCCTGACATCTTCGCCCTGCGGTATCTTTTGACATAGCACTTTACTATCGCTGCCTGCCTTTCCTCATTCTGTGACTGGTAAAAGGATAAATCTTCCTTCGCAATACGCTCCACAATAGCTTCCTGTGAATAATTCTCGCCAAGAGTCTTACATCTTCTGAATCTTGTCATCCCCTGTGGTCTGACTGCCAGATACTTTCCCTGCTTGACCTCATATCCTTTTTCCGACAGCAGCTCCAGAAATCCACTAAAATCATTTGCCTGTAAAATGCAGGCATCAAAATCTCTTTTTATCATATCTGCCCACACAAAGCTGCCTTCACGATATTCGCTCCAATCCTTATAATTCTCGTGCTGTTTCTCTTTGCTGCCATCCTCCACATCTATAATGGAAAGACCATACTCCTGACACAGCTTGTTGGTAATCGGCTGGATATACTTTGCCCAGTCACCTTTCTCGTAGCGATACTTTTTCCCATCCACAAAGCTTACACTGTTAAATACAATGTGTGAATGAACATGGTCTGTATTATCATGAACCACAAATACCGCTTCATAGGCATCACCAAGATATTCTGCTGCAAACTTCTGTGTTATCTCAAAAGCCCTGTCTGGTTCCACCTCATCCTCTTTGAAAGAAAGAATGATATGATACCCCTGTCGCTTGTCTGTTTTTCCAAACTGCTTCTTTGTATCCATCATCTGTTCAAAAGCCATATCTGCCTGGCAGTTTATAGCTCCCACAAGTCTTCCTCCCTGCGTTTTCTCAGGATTCATCACATAATCCAGTGCCCGTTTCAAATGCCTTGCATGAAAAGAATTCCCGCTGTCCTTCATATGAAGTATCTTACTGATTGCCAATCTTTACCACCGCCTCACTGACAGACTGATTCAGCTTTTTCATATATGCCACAAGCTGTTCCTTATCTTTCTTGGAATATATCTGTGCATTGCTGTTAAATACAATCTGATTGATGTTAATGCCGATACGGTTTACCTCATTGATAAGCTCTTTAAGAAGTTTCCTTACTTCCGGATAATCATTTGGTTTCTGACTGATTAGAAGCCTGATATATTCGGCTTCATTCATTCCATTTGCCTTTGCCTTATCAGAAAGTACCTTCGCTTCCTGTGGCATAAGTCTTAGTGTTTTCCTTATACAATGAACTTTATCAGCCATAGAATCACCTTCCTCTCTTACCCGTACTGTATTCTCTTACTCCTTCTGCTACTGTTACAGCAGCTTTTTTCAGTTCTTTATTACCCAGCTGGGCAATAACCCTGTCTGCAAGCTCTGTGGCAACTTCTATAAGTTCCTTACCATAACTGGTTTTATCAAACAATCTGTCCAGTCTCTTTTCATCTGCTTTCAGACTTTCGTACTTGTTCTGATACTCGTTATAGTCGTTAAAATCCTTTGGATCACTCCTGTGTGCTTCCGCATCAAGTATCAGTTCATAGTTCCATTCACAGACAATATCTATAACATCATCAATCGAATATGGTTCTATCTCGCCATTCGCTTCAGCAATATCCTGCCTGTACATCTTCCCATCTGAATCTATGCCAATGGCATAATCATGTCCTTCCATATAGTTAAGCAGAATTGCAGCATCTTCTATCGAAGGGTTTAGTAAGATATCAAATGTGTCTGCCCAGGCAATAAGTTCCTCTGGTTCTGCGATTATTGTAAGTTCTTTATCCATTGCTTTCCTGCACCTCCCTTATCCGTGTTTTGTATATCTCTTCCACCCACACGCCTGTCTGAATCTCTTAGGTTTACGGCTAGATACGCATTAGAGACATCTCTGTCCTAATGCCATCTAGTTAGGGAGAAAATCTCCCTAAAACCCTCTGTTTATGAAAGTGGGGGCGCTTTTTGCCCCCACTTTGCTACTTTGGGGGCACTTTCTGCCCCCATTTTGTTATTTTGGGGGCGTTTTCCGCCCCCACTTTTATTTTTACTTCAGTCCGGATTTTGTCGTGTCCAAATTGTGGGGGCACTTTTTGCCCCCACTTTGACATTTTGGGGGCGCTTTCTGCCCCCACTTTGCTGTTTTGGGGGCGCTTTCTGCCCCCACACATCAAAATCCGATTTCTCATGCCCTGACTGGTTCATCTGCTCTCTGATTCATCTGGTTCAGATTAAGCTTTGCAGCCACAAGCCACTCGTTGTAATCCTTATATCCGGCTGGAGGCGGACAGTCTTCTACCTCATATCCAAGCTCATAATACTTTCTCATAAGTTCAGCTGCTGCTTTTCTCCCCGGCTCATCTCCATCAAGGCAGAACCGGATGGAAGTAATCTGCGGATGTTCCCGAAGAAATGTCTCAAGTGGTGCATCTGCAAGCATTCCAAGTGCCAGCTTATTTGATTCATAATCCGTGAAGATATCAACATAACTCATAAGGTCGATTGCTGCCTCAAATACTACAAGCTCTGTACTGTTCTCATTTACCACATTAAATCCATAGTTCTTATCATTTCCTGTGACATCACACTTGAATGGCTTACCCTGCTTATCAAACACGCCTCTCATACTTGCAAATCTTGTCACTCCATTTTTATCATTTCCCTTGAAAACAACATTGTGGTAATGCCTGCTCTCATAAATCAATCCATCTTTTAAAAACAGATCTATGACTGCTCTGCTGATTCCTCTCTCCTGATTCAGATATGAAATAAGATAGGAATTATCTCCTGCAGGTTCCGGTAGGACAAACGGCTTTCTCTCCTCTGCCTGCTTCTGCGATACCTGATGAACAAGTGGCTGCTTTACAGGATTCTCGATTCTTCTGTATCCTGCAAAATCTAAAAGCCAGAACACAGCCTCTTTTACACTCATTCCACAAAATACCCGTAAGAAATCTATCTGTGAGCCGCCATTGTTGCCTTTGTCAAACTGCCTTGACCATCTGTACCAATGGCTTCTGTTATAGATACGGATGGAATCCATCTCCTTTAAAGTGTGGTATTTGCCAATCCTCTTTACTGTATACCCAAGGCTTTCTGCAACTGCACACAGGTCAACACTCTTTGCTATGGCAAGCTCTTCATCCGTAAATCTTCCATCCATGCTTTCACCTTGCCTTTCCCTGCTCTGCTACAAGCGGTGACTTGATATCAAGTGTCCGGTAATCTGTGCTCAGGGTAATCTTAGGATTATCAATCATGCCTTTTTCCCTGAAACTGAAAAATTCACGATTGTCTCCACCGACTATGATATGGTCAATGAGAGGTATTCCCATCAGCTCACACAGCTTGTTCATGCGATCCGTCATCATCGTGTCTGCCTTGCTTGGGAATACGTTCCCGGATGGATGACAATGGATTAACATCATGCTTGCAGCATTGCTTAAGATACTTGATTTAAACAGCTCTCTCGGATGTGCCATTGCCTCATTTAAAGAACCAACACTTGCAAAATGCACATTGATAGGTTTTAAATCTGACCTTAGATTGACCACACACACTACTTCCCTGTCAAACTGGCACATACAGTCTCCCATGACAGCAGCTATATCCGCCGGATTGTTAAAGGTGTGCTCCGAATAAATCGGAGCATCCTTTACAAGTCTTACCGAAACCACATCAAGCTTGAAGTCATTCTTCTTTGGCATCAGACACCGCCTCCTCTCCAAACTCGACACGGATAACAAAGTCACCTTTCTGGCTATTTATGAGAGCAATGAGTTCTTCCATTGTAAGTTCCTGCTCCATAACTGCCTCCTATCTGGACTTTTCCTTCGCATCATATACAAGGGGAGGTTCTGCAACGATACCATCAAGTCTCTTGTTAGGTGTATCAGTTGCAAGTGTGAGTTTTCTTAAATCCTTATCATAGTGATATACCTGATTGGAAAGTCTCTCGTCCAAAGACACCTCCTGCATATTTACCTCGACTACCATCTGTGCTAGCATCTCAGGGCTTCCCATATCTGAAGATACTGCAATAACCTCATGCACGCTCGAAGGGAGAATATAAAGGTCACTCTCTAAACTCTCTGCCAGCTCATGAAGCTCATTCTCATAAAGCATGGATGCTGCGCCATTGATACCCTTTTCATTGGAAATCACCCACATTGTCTGTTCCGGTGGAATCTCGGCTATCATCATATCTGCAATCTCCTGTGGCATCCCATCCCTTGCGAACATTTCTTTCATAATGTCATTCATGCTTCGTACTACAGGTGGAAAGAGCCTTCTTGTGTTTTCAGCAGCACACTTAAAGAGCTGTTCCTCGCTCATCCCAAGTCTTTTTGCAAATTCATTTGTAATTTTTGAACTCTGCACCGCATCCTTATCGGCACTGATAATTACCTTGTACACAATAGAAAGATCCTGGAACTCCCTGTGAGGTACCTGTTCCAAAAAGGTCTTATTCTGCTCTGTATTGATGAGCTGGAATACAATCTTCTCGTTAGCATCTCTCATAATGCTGTCCACATCAACAACCGGAGCCTGCTCATATGCCCTTTCCATAAAGTCACATGCAGCCATAAGTGTTTCCTCAAGATCACCACAGTCCTGATACTTCTTATACATGTCATTGATATAAATCGTAGGCGAAATGTTCCTGCCTTCTTCTCTTAAGATGATGCCATCAAGAGTCACATTCACCTTTTCCACGGGTTCTGCCACAAGCTCCATTCCTTTGAACTTCTCAGGCATATAATCCATAAACTTTTCTTTTACTACTTCCTTAAAAATCTCGTAATTCATCATATTACGGTTCCTCCTTAATCTAAAAAAGCGGGGAACATAAGTCACTGGCTTACATTCCCCGCAA
>OGDT01000166.1_pt1 | contig 22838 bp, 24 predicted proteins | sample 1570521 | NCBI WGS metagenome assembly OGDT01 (sample SAMEA2582164, study PRJEB24529) | metagenome | biome: Human gut stool | place: China | collected 2011 | reverse complement strand
ATATTGAGTGGCCTACGAACCCTGTCAGGGAGTAATCATTGGGATTATGCCGCAGCACGTCTTAAGCAAGAACGTGCTGCGGTTGGATGCTATTTTTTCCCTGAAGCGGAAAACATTACTACAGTACCTTGAACCTTGGTTTTAACATTCTCGAAATGCTCTGAGAGTATATGTGTTAAGCCTTCTTCGGAATCTTTTGTGTTTGAAAAGATGCCTTTCTGATTGTAAATGCGCATCAGTTTTTGACCGAAGCTATTGTGCACAACTCCATCGCCAAGAATTGTGGCTCCGTATAGAGTTCCATCGTCAGTTAAGGCCTGCGCCGCATTGCGTATTACACAGCTTTTTGTAGATATATTTCCAGGCAGGCAGTGAAGAAGGTAAAACATGGAAATGGAATCAAATTGACCATGTAACGCCGCGGGATAAGGTTCAAAAACATCATGGCTAATTTTATGTTTAATTTTTGATTCCCCAGCCCTTGTAGATGCCGCGTTCAGGCTAGCTTCGTTCAAATCCATTAAAGATATCAGACTACTCTCAGGTACGTGAGTAAGGTAAAACCCAGTTCCAACACCAATATCCAGATGGTTGTTACCTACATGTTCCAGAAAGTGTGGAAGAAGGTGTTCCTTTGTAGGACATCCCCATGCAAGCCGATTTGATACTCCCAAAACCCACCAGTCATAAAGCTTTAGGGTAAGTGGTGTGTAAATTTTAGCCCCATCATCTGTGTTTTTTTTCATTGATTTCACCATGTTATAGTTTTATTTGTGAATTAAATCAATTATGGCGATGAATTACAAGGGGTTAAATGCTGCCGCAGCATAGCGATATTGAAATAGCCTGGTATGCTTCGATACAGCAGGAGCCGAATGGCTGGAAGACCGTCACCACACAGTTCTACATCCAGGAATTCAGTGAGTATATTGCGCCACTGCAGGATGCTGTAGATCTGGAAATCGCAACGGAGGAAGAAAGATCGTTGCTGGAGGCATGGAATAAATATCGGGTATTGTTGAATCGTGTTGATACATCAACTGCACCTGATATTGAGTGGCCTACGAACCCTGTCAGGGAGTAATCATTGGGATTATGCCGCAGACACGTCGTATGCAGGAACGTGCTGCGGTTAGTTTGTGAGCTTTCGATAGTGGTTGTTATTTTTGCCCTTATTTGTTCCGGAGGCCATGGTTCAATGGTCCGTCTGCCCCCTGTGGTGATGTCAGCAAAATCAGCCACTGCGCGAACCACAATAGCCCGGGAAGATGCTGAAGATCACCAGGTAAAGCTATCAGCGCAGAAACTGGAAGAACTGCTCGCATCAATGGTTAAGGATGAGGTTGATCGCAATGATGGGATTTATTGACGTCAGCGAGAGCAGAAGGAAGAACTGAATAACCTGAATGATTTACGCTCAATCAGAGCGATGATGATTGGCAGTAATTAGCGGTCAATTTCGGTTTTTTTGGCTGTGCGCTCCCCGCCCAGCATTGCGCGTCAATTAGCCCCAAAAAAACGAAAAAGTTACAATCAAGTAAAAAATTCCTTCTGCAAAACTAAAAAAGATTTCAATAAAATCAGACAGTTAAAAACATAAAAAAAAGGTACAAAAAAACATCTCAAAGTCTTGTTTTTTGCTTCAAATACAATTGGTTATTGTGTTTTTTGAAACCTACCAGTGTGGTACATGGATATCGATACCACCGCCAATTATAAGCTGGGCGGTGCACAGCAACACGATAGCGTACGCCTCGATCCGTGGGTGTTTATGTTCTCAGCAGGATATCGTTTTTAATTCCGCACAAAAACGACCCCGTAATATACGGGGTCAATAAGGACATGGTATAAAGGGTATTATTTCTTCGCTTCTACGCCATCAGTTTCAGAGCGAATTAAAAATTTCTCAGTTGTTTGCGGAATATTCTGAATCAGCCAGTCGGCCATTTGCTTTTCCTCATTTAAAATCGCTTCGATGGTTGGAATTGAAGCTGTATCACCGGCATTTTTTGCTGCTGCTAATAGTGAGGTGTAACAGGCGATTTCAAATTGCTCGAAGACATATCCGCTAATAGAGCCTTTGACTATTTCATCAGAAGGGAATATACCACCGATTGACTGCCCAAGCGCAGCCATTTTACTCATGGAATCTTTAATGACTGAACGTGAAATGTCATTACGATCAAGAATAGTTTCCAGTTGAACAATCTGGTTTTTGGTTTCACTAAGATGTTGTTCAATACGAGCGCGTAGTTCAGGATAATTATCTATACGGCTGGCCATGGATTCAAGCATAGATTCGGCTTGCTTTTCCATTGCGTGGGCGTCACGTAACCAGTCATGATAATGTTCAATACGATTCATGAAAATGTCCTCTTTATAAAATGACTAAAAGTTAAAATTCATATTTCAGGCTTTATTTTCGGCTTTCTTATTTACGTTATTAATGGCCAGATCAGTCAGTTTGATGTCGGTGGCCTTTTCTTCTTCCAGGGTTTCTTTCAGAAGCTTCGCTGCTTTACGGTAACCTAATTGTTCAGCCAGCGTCGCTAATGTCCCGTAACTGGCAATCTCATAATGCTCGACTTTCTGTGCTGCGGCAATCAGTGCGGCATCACGCACTTCGTTTTTCTCGGTACTTTCGATGACCTCATTAGCTTCTTCAATAAGACCTTCCATTGCCACACATTTCATGCGCTTAATTTTCAGGTTCGATTCGGACTCCACAACTTGATCAATACGTTCAATCTGTCCATGAGTTTCCTCGAGGTGCGCATGAAAAGCCTGACTTAATTTTTCATTTGATGTTGCTCTTGCGAGTTTTGCCAGTGCCCGGGTTAATTGTTTTTCTGCGCTGTAGGTATCTGAAAGCAGGTGAATAAATACATCTTCAATGGTCTTCATATTCATATTTTTCTCCAGTGAAATCACTGCGAGCCATACGGCCCGCAGGTGCAATTATCTTTATCAGCTGATATTAATAATTAACGGTGAATCAGGATTTGCCTGATTTATTACCACCGCTTTGTTGACCGCCTTTTTTACCCGCTTCAGATGCGCGTTGCGGATCATTTTTAAAATTACCGCCGCTATGCTGACCGCCTTTACGGCCTGCGTCGGATGCCTTCTCACGGTCTTCGGCGAAATTTCCTGAACCACCACGATGTTCGGCCATGTTATTTCTCCCGTTGCGTTGCATTGTTTCATTAATATGAGTGTTGTGTGTCGACACTCATTAAAATTAGTCGCTAATGAGAATTAGTCAAATTAAGCGCAACGAGAAGATAGAGGGAAAATATATTTTGAGGAACATTCTGGATATATTAACAATTACCTGAGGAATAAGTGACTTAGAGAAAATTATTGATTTTACTGGTGTTATGTTGCGGGATTAATTTGTTTGATTATATTACTGTTGGGCGGAAAAATGACGTAAGTTGACGTTCGACCGGGGTAAGCGAAACGGTAAAAAGATAAATATTAAATGAATTTAGGATTTTTCCGGCTTCATTAAAGAAAGTTAAAATGCCGCCAGCGGAACTGGCGGCTGTGGGATTAACTGCGCGTCGCCGCTTTCATCGGTTGTACAAAAACTTTCAGTGCCGCCAGCATTTTCTCTGGCTCATTAATATGTTGCTCGATGATTTTAACAATGGCCGAACCAGAAATCGCGCCCGCAGCTCCTGCATCAATCGCTGCTTTTACCTGATCCGGGGCGGAAATACCAAATCCCTGCAATGGAGGTGCAGCGTTGTACTCTTTCAGCTTCGCAACCAGATGATTGAGGGGTAACGCGGCGCGGTTTTCTGCGCCGGTCACGCCTGCTCGTGACAGCAAATAGGTGTAACCACGACCGTAAGAGGCTATCTGGCGCAGCAGGTCGTCATCGGCATTTGGCGGGCAGATGAAGATAGGTGCGACATTATGACGCAACGCGGCCTGGCGGAAGGGCGCGGACTCTTCAACTGGCACATCGGCAACCAGCACCGAATCGACGCCGACTTTTTCGCACTGGGCATAAAACTCATCAATGCCTTTGTTAAACACCAGATTGGCATACATCAACAGGCCAATGGGAATGGTCGGGTGTTTCTGGCGAATCAGTGCCAGCATTTCAAAACATTGTGCCGGAGTCACACCTGCCGCAAAGGCGCGCAGAGTGGCGTTTTGAATCGTCGGGCCATCCGCCAGTGGGTCGGAGAAGGGGATACCTAACTCCAGCGCGTCAGCACCGGCTTCAATTAGCGTATCGATAATTTTCAATGACTGCTCAATGCCCGGATCACCGAGCGTGACGAAAGGAACGAATGCGCCTTCTTTGCGCTCCTTCAACTGGGCAAACAGAGATTCGTAGCGTTCCATCAGATTTCCCCTCGTGCTTTCAAAATATCGTGAACGGTGAAGATGTCTTTATCGCCGCGACCGGAAAGGTTAACCACCAGTAGCTGCTCTTTATCCGGGTTTTCGCGCATCATTTTCAACGCATGGGCCAGGGCGTGGGAGGATTCCAGCGCCGGGATGATCCCTTCGTGCAGGCACAGCGTTTTGAAGGCTTCAAGGGCTTCATCATCGGTAATAGACACGTAATCAGCGCGTCCAGTGCTGTTAAGATACGCGTGTTGTGGGCCGACAGACGGGAAATCCAGTCCGGCGGAGATGGAGTAAGATTCTTCAATCTGCCCGTCTTCGGTTTGCATCATCGGCGCTTTCATACCGAAATAGATACCCACGCGACCATGTTTTAGCGGTGCGCCGTGCTCGCCAGTTTCGATACCGTGACCACCTGGCTCCACACCAATCAGGCCGACGTTGGTTTCATTGATGAAATCAGCAAACATGCCGATGGCATTCGAACCGCCGCCAACACAGGCGATAACGGCATCCGGCAGGCGACCTTCTCTTTCCAGAATCTGCGCTTTGGTTTCTTCGCCAATCATCCGCTGAAACTCACGCACAATGGTCGGATAAGGATGCGGGCCAGCTGCGGTGCCCAGCATATAGTGCGCGGTTTCGTAACTACCGGACCAGTCGCGCAGCGCCTCGTTACAGGCATCTTTCAGCGTCGCGGAACCGCTATGCACCGGGATCACTTCCGCACCCATTAAGCGCATACGAAAAACGTTAGGCGACTGGCGTTCAACGTCTTTGGCACCCATATAAATACGGCATTTCAGGCCGAGCAGGGCGCTGGCAAGGGCCGACGCCACGCCATGCTGACCGGCACCGGTTTCGGCGATGATTTCGGTTTTACCCATCCGCTTCGCCAGCAACGCCTGCCCCAGCACCTGGTTAGTTTTATGCGCGCCGCCGTGCAGCAAATCTTCACGCTTGAGATACAGCGTGGTGTTCGTCCCGGCTGTAATGTTCTGGCATTTGGTCAGCGCGGTTGGACGCCCGGCATAGTTTTTCAGCAGGTCGTTGAACTGAGCCTGAAATTCAGGATCTTTTTGCGCACTGACAAAAGCTTCTTCCAGCTGGCGCAGAGCAGGCATCAGGATTTGTGGCACGTACATGCCGCCAAACTCACCAAAATAGGGGTTAAGTAATGTTGTCATTGTTCCTTTCCTTAATATGCGCGCAGCGTCTGGAAAACCGAGGCCAAAAGACGTGCGTCTTTGATGCCCGGTTGCGACTCTACAGCAGAATTAAAATCAAGTCCGGCGCAGCCGGTTTGTGCCGCTTCCACGCAGTTATCTGCGCCTAAGCCCCCCGCCAGCAGAACGTTGCCAAGCGATTGACCATTTAATAGTGACCAGTCAAAACGTTGCCCGCTTCCACCCTGGCCGTTGTCTAAAACATATTTATCAACGTGCTGAAACTCGCGGGCGGGCAGGGTTTCACCGACGCTTAATGCTTTCCAGATGGCAACATGTGCTGGCAGAGCTTCACGCAGCGTATCGATATACAGCTGTTCTTCATTACCATGCAGTTGCACTGCCGCCAGCGATAACACCTTAGCTTTGTCCACCACATCGGCAATATCGTGATTGCGGAACACGCCAACATACTGCAACGGTGCCGCAGCCATCACTTCCTGCGCCTGTTCAACGTTGACGCAACGCGGTGATGTCGCAACAAAAATCAACCCACCGTAAATCGCGCCCGCGTCATAAGCTGCTTTAGCATCTTGCCCACGCGTCAGGCCACATACTTTATTCTCACCCAGCAACACCCGGCGCACGGCGGCGTGCAAATCGTCATGGGCCATCAACGCCGAACCAATCAGAAAACCGTTAGCGAAGTGGCTTAACTCGCGCACCTGAGCGTAAGTATTGATGCCGGATTCGCTGATTACCGTCACGTTGTGCCCCAGTTTCGGCGCAAGCTCGCGGGTACGGTTGAGATCAATCGACAAATCACGCAGATCGCGGTTGTTGATGCCAACGACCTTTGCCCCCAATGCAATGGCACGCTCCAGTTCCTCTTCATTACTGACTTCGGTCAGCACACCCATCTCCAGACTGTGGGCGACGGCGGCAAGCTGGCGATATTGTTCGTCATCCAGTACTGAAAGCATTAATAAGCAGGCATCAGCCTGGTAATAGCGCGCCAGATAGATCTGGTAAGGATCGATAATGAAGTCTTTACATAAAATCGGCTGCGGGGCGATTTGGCTGACGATGGGGAGGAAATCAAAGCTCCCCTGAAAATATTTCTCATCAGTCAGCACCGAAATTGCCGAAGCGTAATGTTTATAAATGGCGGCAATGCGTGCTGGATCGAAATCATCACGGATCACGCCTTTTGACGGCGACGCTTTCTTGCACTCCAGAATAAACGCCGTGCGCGCACCCTGTAGCGCATCATAAAAATGTCGCGTGCTCGGCTGAACCTCATTCTGAAAACTGGCCAGCGGTTGCTGCTGTTTGCGGGTTTCTACCCAAATCGCCTTGTCTGCGACGATTTTCGCTAAAACGGTTTGCATCATTTACCCTCGTGCCGCCAGTGCGGTAACTCTGTCGTAAGCGGAACCACTGCGCAGTACCTCAAGAACGGTTTGCGCATTGGCTTGCAGATCTTCATGGCCATGCAGGCGCATTAACATGGCGACGTTCGCAGCGACGGCTGCTTCATGGGCGGCGTCGCCTTTACCTTGTAACAAGCGTGTTAAAATGTCACGGTTTTCTTCCGGTGTTCCGCCTGCCATTTGCTCCTGGTGGTAGGGAGTCAGGCCAAAATCTTCAGCGGTCAATTGATAGCTCTTAATTTCGCCGTCATGCAGCTCGGCAACGATTGTCGGCGCGTGTAATGAAACTTCATCCATCCCGCCGCTGTGCACCACCGCCGCGCGTTGATACCCCAGCACGCGCAAGGTTTCGGCAATCGGCAGCACCAGTTCCGGACTATAAACACCAATTAACGCCAGCGGCGGATGCGCCGGGTTAATCAATGGCCCCAGCACATTGAACAGGGTGCGGGTTTTCAGTTGCTGGCGAACCGGCATCGCGTGGCGGAATCCGGTGTGATACTTCGGCGCAAAGAGGAAACATACACCTAACTCATCCAGCGCCTGGCGCGATTTATCGGCGTTCATATCAAGATTAATACCGAACGCCGCCAGCAGATCGGACGAACCAGATTTACTGGAGACGCTACGGTTGCCGTGTTTCGCCACTTTCAGCCCACAGGCCGCGGCGACAAACGCACTGGCGGTAGAAATATTGATACTGTTGCTGCCGTCACCGCCAGTACCGACGATATCAGCAAACAGATAATCCGGGCGCGGGAACGGCGCGGCGTTTTCCAGTAGCGCGGTTGCTGCTCCGGCGATCTCGTTCGGGTGCTCACCGCGAATTTTCATGCTCACCAGCGCCGCCGCCAGTTGTTCCGGCTTCAGCTCGCCACGCACCACCGCTGAAAACAGCTGGTGGCTTTCTTGTTGGCTAAGCGTCTGCGCCTGATACAGTTTTTCCAGAATCGGTTGCAGCGTGTTGGCTGGCTCTAGTTTCTGCTGCGCCCAGGCCAGCGTTTGTTCCAGCAGGCGAGCGCCCTGGGTGGTGAGAATGGATTCCGGATGGAACTGGAATCCACAAACGCGATCCGCATCGTGACGTACTGCCATCACCATGCCATTAAAATGGGCGTTGATGGTTAAACCGGCCGGAATGTTACTGCCAACCAGCGAGTGATAACGCGCCACCGGCAGCGGGTTTTTTAATCCGGCAAACATCGCCTGACCGTCATGTTCAATGCTCGACGCTTTACCGTGAAGAATTTCGCCCGCCTGACCGACATAGCCCCCGTAAGCTTCGACAATTGCCTGATGTCCGAGGCAAATGCCAATAATGGGCAGCTTGCCACGCAAGCGGGTGAGGAGTTCCGGCATACAACCGGCTTCGCTCGGCACACCGGGGCCAGGAGAAAGCATCAGTACCGGATTGCTCATCGTCGCCAGGCGTTCAATTAAGGTCTGCGCCGGAATATGGTTGCGGTAAATCACCACGTTATGACCATTGCTGCGCAACTGATCTGCCAGGTTGTACGTAAAAGAGTCGATATTATCGAGCAGCAGAATGTCAGCCATCAGAAAGTCTCCTGTGCATGATGCGCGGTGGCAATAGCGCGCAGTACAGCGCGGGCTTTGTTACGGGTTTCGTCGGCTTCCGACTGCGGAACAGAATCAAGGACTACACCAGCACCCGCTTGCACGGTGGCGATACCGTTTTCCACCAGCGCCGAGCGGATCACAATGCAGGTGTCGAGATCGCCATGCGCGGTGAAATAACCTACCGCGCCGCCGTAGCTGCCGCGGCGACGACCTTCCGCCTCGGCAATTAACTGCATAGCGCGTACTTTCGGCGCACCGCTTAACGTCCCCATATTCATACAGGCGCGATAAGCGTGCAGGGCGTCAAGATCGTGACGCAGTTCGCCGACTACGCGAGAGACGAGGTGCATCACATAGGAATAACGGTCAACTTTGGTGAGATCGGCGACGTAGCGGCTGCCGGGGGTGCAAATGCGTGCCAGATCATTACGGGCGAGATCAACCAGCATCAGATGTTCAGACAGCTCTTTATGATCGGTACGCATTTCCAGTTCAATACGGCTGTCGAGATCTCTGTCCAGTGAACCATCGGCGCGACGACCGCGTGGGCGTGTTCCGGCAATCGGGTAGATCTCAATCTGGCGGCTGGTGGCATCATACTTGAGCGAGCTTTCCGGCGACGCGCCAAATAGGGTGAAATCATTATCCTGCATAAAAAACATGTACGGGCTGGGATTACTCTTTTTCAGCACGTAATAGGCCGCCAGCGGTGACGGGCAGGGCAGAGAGAAACGGCGAGATGGCACCACCTGGAAAATTTCTCCAGCGCGAATCGCTTTTTGCAACAAACGCACTACGCCACCGAACTCTTCATCGCTCTGATTACATTCACAACGCATATGCGGCACGGAAACCACTGGCAGCGGCGGCGCGGCTTCGGTCAGTTGCTGACGTAGTTCGTTCAGGCGAGCAGTGAGACGTTGTTTTTCTTCTTCATTCGGAGCAAACAGGCTGGCCTGAATACGGGTGCTTTTTTTCTGATGGTCAATCACCATCAGCGTTTCAGCGAGATAAAAACAGAAATCAGGGCAGTTATTTTCCGCTGACAGTTGCGGTAAATCTTCAAATCCCGCCACAAGGTCATAAGAGAACAGGCCGCCGAAGAACATGGCTTCTCGTTCTTCCTTCGGTACATTCAACAGATTCTGCAATAAACGGAAAGCGTCAAAAACCGAAAGGGAGCATAAGCGAGCGTCTTCATCCAGCAGTGGACTGACAGGGGGGAAGCGCAGCACACGGCAGTTTGGTGATTGTTCACTTTCCACACCCGCAGGCAGGGCGTTATCCAGTAGTGCCAGCAGGGCTTCGCCGTTGCCGGAAAGTGCCTGGATTGTGACAGTGTCACCTAAAGCTGTAATGCGCAGCGCACTGTCTACCAGCAGCAGGCTTTTTAAATCATCTTTGCTGTCGATATCTGCGGATTCCAGCAGCAGCGTTGCCGGACGATCCCCACACAACTGGTGAAAAAGCGCGGTGGGATTGTCGCGATAAGCGCCTTCGCAGGTTAGCAGTTCGAGAGTCGGTTTTTGTGTTTGCATTGTTATTCTCTAATTTTGTTCAAAAAAAAGCCCGCTCATTAGGCGGGCTGGGTATCTGATTGCTTTACGCATGGTGAATACACTGCCCGTTTCAGGAAGTGCGCCACCAACCTTTCAGTACGAAAATTGCTTTCATTGTCGATACCCTTTTTACGTGAACTTGCGTACTAGTTAACTAGTTCGATGATTAATTGTCAACAGCTCATTTCAGAATATTTGCCAGAACCGTTATGATGTCGGCGCAAAAAACATTATCCAGAACGGGAGTGCGCCTTGAGCGACACGAATTACGCAGTGATTTACGACCTGCACAGCCATACCACAGCTTCCGATGGCTGCCTGACGCCAGAAGCATTGGTGCACCGTGCAGTCGAGATGCGCGTCGGCACCCTGGCGATCACCGACCATGACACCACAGCTGCAATCGCACCAGCAAGAGAGGAAATTTCACGTTCGGGACTGGCGCTGAATCTTATTCCCGGCGTGGAAATTTCCACGGTCTGGGAAAATCATGAAATTCATATTGTCGGGCTGAATATTGATATTACTCATCCGCTAATGTGTGAGTTCCTCGCGCAGCAGACAGAACGGCGCAATCAGCGGGCGCAGCTCATTGCCGAAAGACTTGAAAAAGCGCAAATACCTGGGGCGCTGGAAGGCGCACAACGACTGGCGCAGGGCGGCGCAGTGACGCGCGGTCATTTTGCGCGTTTCCTTGTGGAGTGCGGCAAAGCCAGTTCAATGGCGGAGGTCTTCAAAAAAGACCTTGCCAGAGGGAAAAGCCGTTTCGAACCGCCACAGTGGTGTACAATAGAACAGGCTATTGATGTCATTCATCATTCTGGCGGTAAGGCGGTGCTAGCTCATCCTGGGCGGTACAATCTTAGTGCTAAATGGCTGAAAAGATTGGTTGCGCATTTTGCCGAACACCACGGCGACGCGATGGAAGTCGCGCAGTGCCAGCAATCGCCCAATGAACGCACCCAGTTGGCGACCCTTGCGCGTCAGCATCATTTATGGGCATCACAAGGATCTGATTTTCATCAGCCATGCCCGTGGATCGAACTGGGTCGTAAACTCTGGCTGCCCGCAGGCGTTGAAGGCGTCTGGCAGCTATGGGAACAGCCGCAGAACACCACAGAGAGGGAATTATGAGCCAGTTTTTTTATATTCATCCTGATAACCCACAGCAACGTCTGATCAACCAGGCGGTGGAGATCGTGCGTAAAGGCGGGGTGATTGTTTATCCAACTGATTCCGGCTATGCGCTCGGCTGTAAAATTGAAGATAAAAACGCCATGGAGCGTATTTGTCGTATTCGCCAGCTGCCGGACGGTCACAACTTTACCCTGATGTGTCGCGATCTTTCTGAACTCTCGACCTATTCATTTGTCGATAACGTTGCGTTTCGTTTAATGAAAAACAACACGCCGGGCAACTATACCTTCATCCTGAAGGGGACGAAGGAGGTGCCACGCCGTCTGTTGCAGGAAAAACGCAAAACCATCGGTATGCGTGTGCCTTCTAACCCGATTGCGCAAGCGTTGCTTGAAGCATTGGGCGAACCGATGCTTTCCACTTCGCTAATGCTGCCAGGCAGCGAATTTACCGAATCCGATCCGGAAGAAATTAAAGACCGTCTGGAAAAACAGGTAGATTTGATTATTCACGGCGGTTATCTCGGGCAGAAACCAACAACGGTTATTGATCTTACCGATGATACGCCGGTCGTGGTGCGTGAAGGCGTAGGTGATGTGAAGCCTTTCTTATAACAAATTGCGTTCCATGGATGGAAGACTATGGCAGGGAAGTTTCGCTGCATTTTGCTGTTGATAGCAGGGCTGTTTGTATCATCTCTAAGTTATGCAGAAAACACGGAGATCCCTTCTTATGAAGAAGGGATCTCGCTCTTTGATGTTGAAGCCACTCTGCAACCAGATGGGGTGCTCGACATCAAAGAAAATATTCATTTTCAGGCGCGAAATCAGCAGATTAAGCACGGCTTTTATCGTGATTTACCACGACTCTGGATGCAGCCTGATGGGGACGCTGCTCTGCTGAACTATCATATTGTTGGCGTCACCCGTGATGGTATTCCTGAACCCTGGCATCTTGACTGGCATATCGGGTTAATGAGTATTGTCGTGGGCGATAAACAACGTTTCTTGCCTCAAGGCGACTATCATTATCAAATTCATTATCAGGTTAAAAATGCTTTCCTGCGTGAGGGGGATTCTGATCTGCTAATCTGGAACGTGACCGGTAACCACTGGCCGTTTGAAATTTATAAGACCCGTTTTTCTCTCCAGTTCTCTAATATTGCGGGTAATCCATTTAGCGAAATCGATCTCTTTACCGGAGAAGAGGGCGACACATATCGAAATGGCCGCATCTTTGAGGACGGAAGAATTGAATCCCGCGATCCGTTTTATCGTGAAGATTTCACGGTCCTCTACCGCTGGCCTCACGCTTTACTTAGCAATGCCTCGGCTCCGCAAACGACGAATATTTTCAGCCATCTTCTTTTACCCTCCACGTCATCGTTGTTAATTTGGTTTCCGTGTCTGTTCCTGGTTTGTGGATGGTTATATCTCTGGAAGCGCAGGCCGCAATTTACGCCGGTAGATGTGATTGAAACCGATGTCATTCCGCCAGATTACACGCCCGGCATGTTACGTCTCGATGCGAAGCTAGTTTACGACGATAAAGGTTTTTGTGCCGATATCGTAAATCTGATTGTGAAAGGAAAAATTCATCTGGAAGATCAGTCTGACAAGAACCAGCAAATCCTGATTCGTGTTAATGAAGGCGCGACCAGAAATAATGCGGTATTACTGCCCGCAGAGCAGTTATTACTGGAAGCGTTATTTCGTAAAGGCGATAAGGTCGTTCTTACGGGGAGACGCAACAGAGTCTTACGCAGGGCATTTTTACGGATGCAGAAATTTTATCTGCCGCGTAAAAAGTCTTCGTTTTACCGGTCTGATACTTTTTTGCAATGGGGTGGACTGGCAATATTGGCGGTCATTCTTTACGGTAACTTGAGTCCTGTAGGCTGGGCAGGAATGAGTCTGGTGGGCGATATGTTTATTATGATCTGCTGGATTATTCCTTTTTTATTTTGTTCCCTTGAGCTTTTGTTTGCCCGCGATGATGACAAGCCTTGCGTTAATCGTGTAATCATCACTTTGTTTTTACCACTGATTTGTTCAGGCGTGGCCTTCTATTCTCTCTACATCAATGTCGGAGATGTATTCTTTTACTGGTATATGCCAGCGGGTTATTTTACCGCTGTTTTCCTGACCGGTTATCTCACTGGCATGGGGTATATTTTTCTGCCAAAGTTTACCCAAACTGGACAGCAACGTTATGCCCACGGTGAAGCTATCGTTAACTATCTTGCGCGTAAAGAGGCGGCAACACACAGTGGGCGGCGTCGGAAAGGGGAAACACGGAAACTGGATTATGCGTTGCTAGGTTGGGCGGTCTCGGCAAACCTTGGCAGAGAATGGGCAGCACGTATCACCCCATCACTCACAGCGGCTGTTCGCGCCCCGGAAATTGCCCGTAGCGGCGTTTTATTCTCATTACAGACGCACCTAAGTTGCGGGGCCTATACCAGTTTGTTGGGGCGAAGTTATTCCGGTGGTGGTGCTGGCGGCGGCGCGGGTGGCGGAGGCGGTGGTGGCTGGTAATTAAGCTGATGTTAATCGAAACAAGCTTTAACCATAAAGATAGTGTAGTATGTTGCGCCTCAAAGCCAGGCCAGTTAAAACGTCGAGTCGTTTACTTAAGGCCTGAGGAGTTCAAACAGACTTTACTATCAGTGAGTCAGATGTAAGTTCTGACTCACTGTTGCACAAAAGCATATCAGACGCCTGGGAAGGCGACACCAAAAGGAAGCTCTATGAGCGAAAAGCTACAGAAAGTGCTGGCGCGTGCCGGCCACGGTTCTCGCCGTGAAATCGAATCTATTATTGAAGCCGGTCGTGTGAGTGTTGATGGCAAAATTGCTAAACTCGGCGATCGCGTTGAAGTTACCCCTGGATTGAAAATCCGTATCGATGGTCACCTTATTTCGGTACGTGAGTCCGCTGAACAAATTTGTCGCGTTCTGGCTTATTACAAACCGGAAGGTGAGTTGTGTACCCGTAACGATCCGGAAGGGCGTCCGACGGTGTTTGACCGTCTGCCAAAGCTGCGTGGCGCACGCTGGATTGCCGTAGGTCGTCTGGACGTTAACACCTGTGGTCTGCTGCTGTTCACCACTGACGGTGAACTGGCAAACCGTTTAATGCATCCAAGCCGTGAAGTTGAACGTGAATACGCCGTGCGTGTATTTGGTCAGGTTGACGACGCGAAACTGCGTGATTTGAGTCGTGGCGTGCAGTTGGAAGATGGTCCGGCAGCTTTTAAAACCATCAAGTTCAGCGGCGGCGAAGGGATCAACCAGTGGTACAACGTGACTCTGACCGAAGGCCGTAACCGTGAAGTTCGTCGTCTGTGGGAAGCGGTTGGTGTGCAGGTGAGCCGCCTGATCCGTGTTCGTTACGGTGATATCCCACTGCCAAAAGGTCTGCCACGCGGTGGCTGGACGGAGCTGGACCTCGCCCAGACTAACTATCTGCGCGAACTGGTGGAGCTACCGCCAGAAACCAGCTCTAAAGTCGCTGTAGAAAAAGACCGTCGTCGCATGAAGGCGAATCAGATTCGTCGTGCGGTGAAACGTCACAGTCAGGTGAGCGGCGGTCGTCGTTCTGGCGGACGTAATAATAACGGTTAATCAAAGTATGCCGGACGTCATATCCGGCATTTTTACAGATTAATAATCGATCCCTATCTGCGCTTTTACACCGGCATCAAACGCATGTTTGACGGGGCGTAATTCACTTACCGTATCTGCCAGTTCAAGAATATCCCGATGACAACCACGACCCGTGATAATCACCGTCTGTTGATGTGGACGTTCATTTAACGCCTGCACCACTTCTTCCAGTGGCAAATAGTCATACGCCACCATATACGTCAGTTCATCAAGCAAAACCATATCCAGTGAGGAATCAGCAAGCATCCGCTTTGCATGTTGCCAGACTTCGCGGCAGGCGGCGGTATCAGACTCGCGGTTTTGTGTATCCCAGGTAAAGCCCGTTGCCATCACCTGAAACTCAACGCCATGTGGCTCCAGCAGATTGCGTTCGCCATTAGGCCAGGTGCCTTTAATAAACTGCACGACGCCTACTTTTTTTCCGTGACCAACTGCGCGTGTTGCCGTACCAAATGCCGCGGTGGTTTTGCCTTTTCCATTGCCGGTAAAGACGATGATAATACCGCGTTCATCCTGGGCCTGGGCCACACGAGCATCTACTTTTTCTTTCACTCGCTGCTGACGCTGTTGGTAGCGTTCATCACTCATTGGGAAATTCCTGGTTTACGGCCCGGTTGGGCGTCAAAGGTCATGCCGGTTTTACGGCGGCTGTCATCGCCCATCAGCCAGAGGTAGAGCGGCATGATATCAGCGGGTGTTTTAAGTTTCTGTGGATCTTCGGTCGGGAAGGCGCTGGCACGCATTGCGGTGCGCGTACCGCCTGGGTTAATGCAGTTGACACGCAGGCGCTGCTGATATTCATCGGCCAGTACCTGCATCATCCCTTCGGTGGCAAATTTCGACGCTGCATATGCACCCCAGTTGGCTCGTCCCTGACGTCCAACGCTTGATGAAGTAAAGACCAGCGAACCGGCGTCCGATTTGAGTAATAAAGGAAGCAGTGCCTGGGTGAGCATAAAGGTGGCATTAACGTTGACCTGCATGACGTCCTGCCAGACCTGCGGATTTTGTTCGCTCATTGGGCAAACATCGCCGAGCAATCCGGCATTATGCAAAACACCATCCAGACGCGGATAATTAACGGCAATGCGCTGTGCCAGTTGTTGGCAATTTTCGGACGTGCAGGTCAGCAAATCGAGAATAAACCACTGTGGCTGACGCCCAGTTTCTTCGTTTATGTGGCTGGCTACCTGACGTAATTTTTCTTCATTACGGCCCAACAGAATCACTGTCGCACCATAGCGTGCATACGTCATCGCGGCTTCACGACCAATACCATCGCTGGCTCCCGTCACCAGGATAATGCGATCATTGAGTAAATCTTGTTTTGGCTGGTAATGCATGGCTACTCCTCAACGACGTTGTCTGTCGCGCTGCCAGTGTACTTTATGACTTTGGGGCTTTATGCCTGAAACAGAAGGGCATTTCAATCAGCCTGGGGCGATAACACCGCAAAATGGATACTTTGTCATACTTTCGCTGCAATAACATCTCTGCGAGACGGCTTAACATGCCTGTTGTAAACTGTGAGCCAAAGCGTTGTTTAACCAAGGTGGGGACTCGTGGAATTGTTGTCTGAATATGGTTTGTTTTTGGCGAAAATCGTTACCGTTGTGCTAGCGATTGCGGCGATTGCCGCCATTATTGTCAATGTTGCTCAACGTAATAAACGCCAGCGTGGCGAGTTACGGGTCAACAATCTCAGCGAACAGTATAAGGAGATGAAAGAAGAACTGGCCGCGGCGCTGATGGACTCACATCAGCAAAAACAGTGGCACAAAGCGCAGAAGAAAAAGCATAAGCAAGAAGCGAAAGCAGCAAAAGCGAAAGCCAAACTGGGCGAGGTGGCAACTGACAGTAAACCCCGCGTCTGGGTGCTGGATTTTAAAGGCAGCATGGGCGCCCATGAAGTGAACTCGCTACGTGAAGAGATAACGGCTGTACTCGCAGCATTCAAACCGCAGGATCAGGTTGTGCTCCGTCTGGAAAGCCCTGGTGGCATGGTGCATGGTTACGGGCTGGCGGCTTCGCAACTGCAGCGTCTGCGCGATAAAAACATTCCTTTAACTGTTACGGTAGACAAAGTCGCTGCCAGCGGCGGTTACATGATGGCCTGTGTGGCGGACAAAATTGTTTCCGCACCGTTTGCTATTGTGGGTTCCATTGGCGTGGTGGCGCAAATGCCCAACTTTAACCGCTTCCTGAAAAGCAAAGATATTGATATCGAACTGCACACTGCCGGGCAGTATAAGCGCACGCTGACGTTGCTGGGTGAAAATACCGAAGAAGGGCGGGAGAAATTCCGCGAAGAGTTGAACGAAACGCATCAGTTGTTTAAAGATTTTGTGAAGCGTATGCGTCCTTCTCTGGATATTGAACAGGTGGCAACGGGTGAACACTGGTACGGACAACAGGCGGTAGAGAAAGGCCTGGTTGATGAAATCAACACCAGTGATGAAGTTATTCTTAGCCTGATGGAAGGCCGTGAAGTGGTCAATGTACGCTATATGCAGCGTAAACGACTCATTGACCGATTCACCGGCAGCGCGGCAGAGAGCGCCGATCGATTGTTGCTACGCTGGTGGCAGCGGGGTCAAAAGCCATTGATGTAAAAGACAAACGCGAGGCTAAGACCTCGCGTTTTGCTTTAATCAACCAGATGATATTTTTCTGAAAGCACATGGGCCAGGTGTTTGAACATATTAAACACCGCGGTGCTTTTGGCTGTTGGCAATCCTTGTTCATCTAAAAAGTAGTCGCCGGTAAATACCAGCACGCCATTACGCTGCGTGACGCCGGTGGCTTCAATCCCTGCGAGCGTATCCTCATGCTCACGAATGATTTTGTTGGCCTCTTTCAACAGCGTTTCGCGGTCGATGGGTTGTGTCTCTTTGTTCATTATTTACTCCTTAAACAAGGACATTAGTCTACGCCAGGCATGGCTTGCAGACAAATATACCACGCTGGTGGCAAGAGCGCCTTACTGGCAACTTTGGATTTTGCATGCTAATAAAGTTGCGTATCGGATTTTATCAGGTACAGTGTGACGCTTTCGTCAATCTGGCAATAGATTTGCTTGACATTCGACCAAAATTCCGTCGTGCTATAGCGCCTGTAGGCCAAGACCTGTTAACTCAGTCACCTGAATTTTCGTGAACAGAGTCACGACAAGGGGTTGATATCCGCAGAGAGCGAGTCCATATCGGTAACTCGTTGCCAGTGGAAGGTTTATCAACGTGCGACGCATTCCTGGAAGAATCAAATTAGGTAAGGTGAATATGGGTAAAGCTCTTGTCATCGTTGAGTCCCCGGCAAAAGCCAAAACGATCAACAAGTATCTGGGTAGTGACTACGTGGTGAAATCCAGCGTCGGTCACATCCGCGATTTGCCGACCAGTGGCTCAGCTGCCAAAAAGAGTGCCGACTCTACCTCCACCAAGACGGCTAAAAAGCCTAAAAAGGATGAACGTGGCGCTCTCGTCAACCGTATGGGGGTTGACCCGTGGCACAATTGGGAGGCGCACTATGAAGTGTTGCCTGGTAAAGAGAAGGTCGTCTCTGAACTGAAACAACTGGCTGAAAAAGCCGACCACATCTATCTCGCAACCGACCTTGACCGCGAAGGGGAAGCCATTGCATGGCACCTGCGGGAAGTGATTGGGGGTGATGATGCGCGCTATAGCCGAGTGGTGTTTAACGAAATTACTAAAAACGCGATCCGCCAGGCATTTAACAAACCGGGTGAGCTGAATATTGATCGTGTTAATGCCCAGCAGGCGCGTCGCTTTATGGACCGCGTGGTGGGGTATATGGTTTCGCCGCTGCTATGGAAAAAGATCGCTCGTGGTCTGTCTGCCGGTCGTGTGCAGTCGGTGGCGGTTCGCCTGGTGGTCGAGCGTGAGCGTGAAATTAAAGCGTTCGTGCCGGAAGAGTTCTGGGAAGTCGATGCCAGCACGACCACGCCATCTGGTGAAGCGTTGGCGTTACAGGTGACTCATCAGAACGACAAACCGTTCCGTCCGGTCAACAAAGAACAAACTCAGGCTGCGGTAAGTCTGCTGGAAAAAGCGCGCTACAGCGTGCTGGAACGTGAAGACAAACCGACAACCAGTAAACCTGGCGCTCCTTTTATTACCTCTACGCTGCAACAAGCTGCCAGCACCCGTCTTGGATTTGGCGTGAAAAAAACCATGATGATGGCGCAGCGTTTGTATGAAGCAGGCTATATCACTTACATGCGTACCGACTCCACTAACCTGAGTCAGGACGCGGTAAATATGGTTCGCGGTTATATCAGCGATAATTTTGGTAAGAAATATCTGCCGGAAAGTCCGAATCAGTACGCCAGCAAAGAAAACTCACAGGAAGCGCACGAAGCGATTCGTCCTTCTGACGTCAATGTGATGGCGGAATCGCTGAAGGATATGGAAGCAGATGCGCAGAAACTGTACCAGTTAATCTGGCGTCAGTTCGTTGCCTGCCAGATGACCCCAGCGAAATATGACTCCACGACGCTGACCGTTGGTGCGGGCGATTTCCGCCTGAAAGCACGCGGTCGTATTTTGCGTTTTGATGGCTGGACAAAAGTGATGCCTGCGTTGCGTAAAGGCGATGAAGATCGCATCTTACCAGCAGTTAATAAAGGCGATGCTCTGACGCTCGTTGAACTTACACCAGCCCAGCACTTTACCAAGCCGCCAGCCCGTTTCAGTGAAGCATCGCTGGTTAAAGAGCTGGAAAAACGCGGTATCGGTCGTCCGTCTACCTATGCGTCGATCATTTCGACCATTCAGGATCGTGGCTACGTGCGAGTAGAAAATCGTCGTTTCTATGCGGAAAAAATGGGCGAAATCGTCACCGATCGCCTTGAAGAAAATTTCCGCGAGTTAATGAACTACGATTTTACCGCGCAGATGGAAAACAGCCTCGACCAGGTGGCAAATCACGAAGCAGAGTGGAAAGCTGTACTGGATCACTTCTTCTCGGATTTCACCCAGCAGTTAGATAAAGCTGAAAAAGATCCGGAAGAGGGTGGTATGCGCCCGAACCAGATGGTTCTGACCAGCATTGACTGCCCGACTTGTGGTCGCAAAATGGGGATTCGCACAGCGAGCACCGGGGTATTCCTTGGCTGTTCTGGCTATGCGCTGCCGCCGAAAGAGCGTTGCAAAACCACCATTAACCTGGTGCCGGAAAACGAAGTGCTGAACGTGCTGGAAGGCGAAGATGCTGAAACCAACGCGCTGCGCGCAAAACGTCGTTGCCCGAAATGCGGCACGGCGATGGACAGCTATCTCATCGATCCGAAACGTAAGTTGCATGTCTGTGGTAATAACCCAACCTGCGACGGTTACGAGATCGAAGAGGGCGAATTCCGCATTAAAGGTTATGACGGCCCGATCGTTGAGTGTGAAAAATGTGGCTCTGAAATGCACCTGAAAATGGGGCGTTTCGGTAAATACATGGCCTGCACCAACGAAGAGTGTAAAAACACACGTAAGATTTTACGTAACGGCGAAGTGGCACCACCGAAAGAAGATCCGGTGCCATTACCTGAGCTGCCGTGCGAAAAATCAGATGCTTATTTCGTGCTGCGTGACGGTGCTGCCGGTGTGTTCCTGGCTGCCAACACTTTCCCGAAATCGCGTGAAACGCGTGCGCCACTGGTGGAAGAGCTTTATCGCTTCCGCGACCGTCTGCCGGAAAAACTGCGTTATCTGGCCGATGCGCCACAGCAGGATCCGGAAGGTAATAAGACCATGGTTCGCTTTAGCCGTAAAACCAAACAGCAATATGTCTCTTCGGAAAAAGACGGAAAGGCGACTGGCTGGTCAGCATTTTATGTTGATGGCAAATGGGTTGAAGGAAAAAAATAACCTTTAATTCTGTCAGGTTTTTATAAACAAAGGGTCGCGAAAGCGGCCCTTTTTTATTGCATATTATTTTTTCTTCACACCTATACACTAAGGCTATAAATGATATAGTGGTTATAGTTAGCACCTTTTTTATTATTAAATCGTATTAGTCACCCGCCAGGTGTGACGAAAAAACGATGTTCTGATGGCGTCTAAGTGGATGGTTTAACATGAAATTACAACAACTTCGCTATATTGTTGAGGTGGTCAATCATAACCTGAATGTCTCATCAACAGCGGAAGGACTTTACACATCACAACCCGGGATCAGTAAACAAGTCAGAATGCTGGAAGACGAGCTAGGCATTCAAATTTTTTCCCGAAGCGGCAAGCACCTGACGCAGGTAACGCCAGCAGGGCAAGAAATAATTCGTATCGCTCGCGAAGTCCTGTCGAAAGTCGATGCCATAAAATCGGTTGCCGGAGAGCACACCTGGCCGGATAAAGGTTCACTGTATATCGCCACCACGCATACCCAGGCACGCTACGCATTACCAAACGTCATCAAAGGCTTTATTGAGCGTTATCCTCGCGTTTCTTTGCATATGCACCAGGGCTCGCCGACACAAATTGCTGATGCCGTCTCTAAAGGCAATGCTGATTTCGCTATCGCCACAGAAGCGCTGCATCTGTATGAAGATTTAGTGATGTTACCGTGCTACCACTGGAATCGGGCTATTGTAGTCACTCCGGATCACCCGCTGGCAGGCAAAAAAGCCATTACCATTGAAGAACTGGCGCAATATCCGTTGGTGACATATACCTTCGGCTTTACCGGACGTTCAGAACTGGATACTGCCTTTAATCGCGCAGGGTTAACGCCGCGTATCGTTTTCACGGCAACGGATGCTGACGTCATTAAAACTTACGTCCGGTTAGGGCTGGGGGTAGGGGTCATTGCCAGCATGGCGGTGGATCCGGTCGCCGATCCCGACCTTGTGCGTGTTGATGCTCACGATATCTTCAGCCACAGTACAACCAAAATTGGTTTTCGCCGTAGTACTTTCTTGCGCAGTTATATGTATGATTTCATTCAGCGTTTTGCACCGCATTTAACGCGTGATGTCGTTGATGCGGCTGTCGCATTGCGCTCTAATGAAGAAATTGAGGTCATGTTTAAAGATATAAAACTGCCGGAAAAATAATTTCTTGCGTTATTTTCGGCACCTTTTATGTAGCGAAGGTGCCGGAATATATTCTCTTTTGTTACTTATTTCTATACCGTGCACAATATTTTTATCCCTCATATTTATAGGGTAAATTACCTGTAAAGTAGTGTCTAATTACCCGCCTCGCAAACTCCAGTTTTCAAATATCTATTTCAGGTCAAAAGATTGAATTATTCACTGGAGACGATTCGTAAATTCGCTGGATTTTTGACTAAAGTTTCTTTAGGATTTGTCTCATCGTATGATTAATTACACCAATCGTTCAACGTCTTGCTGATAAGTGATGGCGATTATATGAGGTTAGCAATGCCTTCTGGAAATCAGGAACCCCGCCGCGATCCTGAATTAAAACGTAAAGCCTGGCTGGCGGTTTTTCTTGGTTCTGCACTTTTCTGGGTGGTTGTCGCACTGCTGATTTGGAAAGTGTGGGGATAACTATGGTCGGTCAGGAGCAACTGGAGTCGTCACCATTATGCCAGCATAGTGACAATGAAACAGAAACGAAACGGGAATGTTCCGTCGTTATTCCAGACGACTGGCAACTAACATCGCAGCAGCAAGCCTTTATAGAACTGTTTGCTGAAGATGATCAGCCGAAACAATAATTATCATCATTCTTATTACCCATTTTTAATGAATTAAAGGGCTTTTAATACACCGCAGCAATAACAGCTTGAGTTATCTCAACACAAAATAATAACCGTTAAGGGTGTAGCCTATGATCAACACAAATATGAAATATTGGTCCTGGATGGGCGCGTTTTCTCTGTCGATGCTCTTCTGGGCCGAGCTCCTGGTAATGACTCCAACTTATTGATAGTGTTTTATGTTCAGATAATGCCC
>OGDT01000158.1_pt1 | contig 23545 bp, 19 predicted proteins | sample 1570521 | NCBI WGS metagenome assembly OGDT01 (sample SAMEA2582164, study PRJEB24529) | metagenome | biome: Human gut stool | place: China | collected 2011 | reverse complement strand
GGCCGCGCGGCGGGCCTGCATCTGCAGGAATCCATTGCCGAGCAGGGCACGCTGCGCGACGCCAGCGAATCCGATATCGAAGGCTCGCTGGATCGCCTCAACCGCTGGAACAACACCCGCTCTGGTGAAGATCCGGTGGCGATTCGTAAAGCGCTGCAAGAATGTATGCAGCATAACTTCTCGGTCTTCCGTGAAGGTGATGCGATGGCGAAAGGGCTTGAGCAGTTGAAAGTTATCCGCGAGCGTCTGAAAAATGCCCGTCTGGATGACACTTCCAGCGAGTTCAACACCCAGCGCGTTGAGTGTCTGGAACTGGATAACCTGATGGAAACGGCGTATGCAACGGCTGTTTCTGCCAACTTCCGTACCGAAAGCCGTGGCGCGCATAGCCGCTTCGACTTCCCGGATCGTGATGATGAAAACTGGCTGTGCCACTCCCTGTATCTGCCAGAGTCGGAATCCATGACGCGCCGAAGCGTCAACATGGAACCGAAACTGCGCCCGGCATTCCCGCCGAAGATTCGTACTTACTAATGCGGAGACAGGAAAATGAAACTCGAGTTTTCAATTTATCGCTATAACCCGGATGTTGACGACGCTCCGCACATGCAGGATTACACCCTTGAAGCGGAAGAAGGTCGCGACATGATGCTGCTGGATGCGCTGATCCAGCTGAAAGAAAAAGATCCGTCGCTGTCGTTCCGCCGCTCCTGCCGTGAAGGGGTCTGCGGGTCCGATGGTCTGAACATGAACGGGAAAAACGGTTTGGCGTGCATCACGCCAATCTCCGCGCTGAATCAGCCGGGCAAGAAGATTGTTATCCGTCCGCTGCCAGGATTACCGGTTATCCGTGATTTGGTGGTGGACATGGGGCAATTCTATGCACAATATGAGAAGATTAAGCCTTACTTGTTGAATAATGGGCAAAATCCTCCGGCTCGCGAGCATCTGCAGATGCCTGAGCAGCGTGAGAAACTCGACGGGCTGTACGAGTGTATTCTGTGTGCCTGCTGTTCGACCTCGTGCCCGTCGTTCTGGTGGAACCCGGACAAGTTCATCGGCCCGGCTGGCCTGCTGGCCGCGTATCGCTTCCTGATCGACAGTCGCGATACTGAAACCAGCGAGCGCCTGGACGGCCTGAGCGATGCTTTCAGCGTATTCCGCTGTCACAGCATTATGAACTGCGTCAGTGTGTGTCCGAAGGGGCTGAACCCGACGCGCGCCATCGGCCATATTAAGTCGATGCTGCTGCAGCGCAGCGCGTAAGCAACACGGTCTGTCCCGGATGGCGCTAGCGCTTATCCGGGCTACCAAAGCAGTAGCCCCGGCAAGCGTTAGCGCCGCCGGGGGATATAGCAGGAAATCTTTAAAAACCGCCACAAGATGTACCAGTAATCGAGGCGTTCAGTGCGAGGTAAGGCGGCAACTGAGCGCATCCCCGGGAGCATAGTGAACTATGTGACCGGGGTAAGCGAAGGCAGCCAACGCAACCGCAGCCTGAACGCTGAAGATTAATGGCAGTTTTTAAAGGTTCCTTAGCGGATAGAAACCACAACTCGTCCGCAACAAGTGAACCCCGGCACGTGCACTCGGTGTGCGTGGTAGTTTCTACGGCGAAATAAGCATATGAATGCTTAAGGGATCACGATGCAGAACAGCGCTTTGAAAGCCTGGTTGGACTCTTCTTACCTCTCTGGCGCAAACCAGAGCTGGATAGAACAGCTCTATGAAGACTTCTTAACCGATCCTGACTCGGTTGACGCTAACTGGCGTTCGACGTTCCAGCAGTTACCTGGTACGGGAGTCAAACCGGATCAATTCCACTCTCAAACGCGTGAATATTTCCGCCGCCTGGCGAAAGACGCTTCACGTTACTCTTCAACGATCTCCGACCCTGACACCAATGTGAAGCAGGTAAAAGTCCTGCAGCTCATTAACGCATACCGCTTCCGTGGTCACCAGCATGCGAATCTCGATCCGCTGGGACTGTGGCAGCAAGATAAAGTGGCCGATCTGGATCCGTCTTTCCACGATCTGACCGAAGCAGACTTCCAGGAGACCTTCAACGTCGGTTCATTTGCCAGCGGCAAAGAAACCATGAAACTCGGCGAGCTGCTGGAAGCCCTCAAGCAAACCTACTGCGGCCCGATTGGTGCCGAGTATATGCACATCACCAGCACCGAAGAAAAACGCTGGATCCAACAGCGTATCGAGTCTGGTCGCGCGACTTTCAATAGCGAAGAGAAAAAACGCTTCTTAAGCGAACTGACCGCCGCTGAAGGCCTTGAACGTTACCTCGGCGCAAAATTCCCTGGCGCAAAACGCTTCTCGCTGGAAGGCGGTGACGCGTTAATCCCGATGCTTAAAGAGATGATCCGCCACGCTGGCAACAGCGGCACCCGCGAAGTGGTTCTCGGGATGGCGCACCGTGGTCGTCTGAACGTGCTGGTGAACGTGCTGGGTAAAAAACCGCAAGACTTGTTCGACGAGTTCGCCGGTAAACATAAAGAACACCTCGGCACGGGTGACGTGAAATACCACATGGGCTTCTCGTCTGACTTCCAGACCGATGGCGGCCTGGTGCACCTGGCGCTGGCGTTTAACCCGTCTCACCTTGAGATTGTAAGCCCGGTAGTTATCGGTTCTGTTCGTGCCCGTCTGGACAGACTTGATGAGCCGAGCAGCAACAAAGTGCTGCCAATCACCATCCACGGCGACGCCGGCGTCACCGGCCAGGGCGTGGTTCAGGAAACTCTGAACATGTCGAAAGCGCGTGGTTATGAAGTTGGCGGTACGGTACGTATCGTTATCAACAACCAGGTTGGTTTCACCACCTCTAATCCGCTGGATGCTCGTTCTACACCGTACTGTACTGATATCGGTAAGATGGTTCAGGCACCGATTTTCCACGTTAACGCGGATGATCCGGAAGCCGTTGCCTTTGTGACCCGTCTGGCGCTCGATTTCCGTAACACCTTTAAACGTGATGTCTTCATCGACCTGGTGTGCTACCGCCGTCACGGCCACAACGAAGCCGACGAGCCGAGCGCAACCCAGCCGCTGATGTATCAGAAGATCAAAAAGCATCCGACTCCGCGCAAAATCTATGCTGACAAGCTGGAGCAGGAGAAGGTGGCGACTCTGGAAGATGCGACCGAGCAGGTTAACCTCTACCGCGATGCGCTGGATGCCGGCGAATGCGTGGTGCAGGAATGGCGTCCGATGAATATGCATTCCTTTACCTGGTCGCCGTACCTCAACCACGAGTGGGACGAGAGCTATCCGGATAAAGTTGAGCCGAAACGTCTGCAGGAGTTGGCCAAACGCATCAGCACGGTACCGGAAGGTATCGAAATGCAGTCCCGCGTGGCGAAAATTTATGCCGACCGCCAGGCGATGGCGGCAGGCGAGAAGCTGTTTGACTGGGGCGGTGCCGAAAACCTGGCCTACGCCACGCTGGTTGACGAAGGCATTCCGGTTCGCCTGTCGGGTGAAGACTCCGGTCGCGGTACCTTCTTCCACCGCCACGCGGTGATCCACAACCAGTCTAACGGTTCCACTTACACGCCGTTGCAACACATCCATAACGGGCAGGGCGCGTTCCGCGTCTGGGACTCCGTACTGTCTGAAGAAGCAGTGCTGGCGTTTGAATACGGTTATGCCACCGCAGAACCACGCACTCTGACTATCTGGGAAGCGCAGTTCGGTGACTTCGCCAACGGTGCGCAGGTGGTTATCGACCAGTTCATCTCTTCTGGCGAACAGAAATGGGGTCGGATGTGTGGCCTGGTGATGTTGCTGCCGCACGGTTACGAAGGGCAGGGGCCGGAGCACTCCTCCGCGCGTCTGGAACGTTATCTGCAACTTTGTGCTGAGCAAAACATGCAGGTTTGCGTACCGTCTACCCCGGCACAGGTTTACCACATGCTGCGTCGTCAGGCGCTGCGCGGGATGCGTCGTCCGCTGGTCGTGATGTCGCCGAAATCCCTGCTGCGTCATCCGCTGGCGGTTTCCAGCCTCGAAGAACTGGCGAACGGCACCTTCCTGCCAGCCATCGGTGAAATCGACGAGCTTGATCCGAAGGGCGTGAAGCGCGTAGTAATGTGTTCTGGTAAGGTTTATTACGACCTGCTGGAACAGCGTCGTAAGAACAATCAACACGATGTCGCCATTGTGCGTATCGAGCAACTCTACCCGTTCCCGCATAAAGCGATGCAGGAAGTGTTGCAGCAGTTTGCTCACGTCAAGGATTTTGTCTGGTGCCAGGAAGAGCCGCTCAACCAGGGCGCATGGTACTGCAGCCAGCATCATTTCCGTGAAGTGATTCCGTTTGGGGCTTCTCTGCGTTATGCAGGCCGCCCGGCCTCCGCCTCTCCGGCGGTAGGGTATATGTCCGTTCACCAGAAACAGCAACAAGATCTGGTTAATGACGCGCTGAACGTCGAATAAATAAAGGATACACAATGAGTAGCGTAGATATTCTGGTCCCTGACCTGCCTGAATCCGTAGCCGATGCCACCGTCGCAACCTGGCATAAAAAACCCGGCGACGCAGTCGTACGTGATGAAGTGCTGGTAGAAATCGAAACTGACAAAGTGGTACTGGAAGTACCGGCATCAGCAGACGGCATTCTGGATGCGGTTCTGGAAGATGAAGGTACAACCGTAACGTCTCGTCAGATCCTTGGTCGCCTGCGTGAAGGCAACAGCGCCGGTAAAGAAACCAGCGCCAAATCTGAAGAGAAAGCGTCCACTCCGGCGCAACGCCAGCAGGCGTCTCTGGAAGAGCAAAACAACGATGCGTTAAGCCCGGCGATCCGTCGCCTGCTGGCTGAACACAATCTCGACGCCAGCGCCATTAAAGGCACCGGTGTGGGTGGTCGTCTGACTCGTGAAGATGTGGAAAAACATCTGGCGAAAGCCCCGGCGAAAGAGTCTGCTCCGGCAGCGGCTGCTCCGGCGGCGCAACCGGCTCTGGCTGCACGTAGTGAAAAACGTGTCCCGATGACTCGCCTGCGTAAGCGTGTGGCAGAGCGTCTGCTGGAAGCGAAAAACTCCACCGCCATGCTGACCACGTTCAACGAAGTCAACATGAAGCCGATTATGGATCTGCGTAAGCAGTACGGTGAAGCGTTTGAAAAACGCCACGGCATCCGTCTGGGCTTTATGTCCTTCTACGTGAAAGCGGTGGTTGAAGCCCTGAAACGTTACCCGGAAGTGAACGCGTCTATCGACGGCGATGACGTGGTTTACCACAACTATTTCGACGTCAGCATGGCGGTTTCTACGCCGCGCGGCCTGGTGACACCGGTACTGCGTGATGTCGATACCCTCGGCATGGCAGACATCGAGAAGAAAATCAAAGAGCTGGCAGTCAAAGGCCGTGACGGCAAGCTGACCGTTGAAGATCTGACCGGTGGTAACTTCACCATCACCAACGGTGGTGTGTTCGGTTCCCTGATGTCTACGCCGATCATCAACCCGCCGCAGAGCGCAATTCTGGGTATGCACGCTATCAAAGATCGTCCGATGGCGGTGAATGGTCAGGTTGAGATCCTGCCGATGATGTACCTGGCGCTGTCCTACGATCACCGTCTGATCGATGGTCGCGAATCCGTGGGCTTCCTGGTAACGATCAAAGAGTTGCTGGAAGATCCGACGCGTCTGCTGCTGGACGTGTAGTAGTTTAAGTTTCACCTGCACTGTAGACCGGATAAGGCATTATCGCCTTCTCCGGCAATTGAAGCCTGATGCGACGCTGACGCGTCTTATCAGGCCTACGGGACCACCAATGTAGGTCGGATAAGGCGCTAGCGCCGCATCCGACAAGCGATGCCTGATGTGACGTTTAACGTGTCTTATCAGGCCTACGGGTGACCGACAATGCCCGGAAGCGATACGAAATATTCGGTCTACGGTTTAAAAGATAACGATTACAGAAGGATGGACAGAACACATGAACTTACATGAATATCAGGCAAAACAACTTTTTGCCCGCTATGGCTTACCAGCACCGGTGGGTTATGCCTGTACTACTCCGCGCGAAGCAGAAGAAGCCGCTTCAAAAATCGGTGCCGGTCCGTGGGTAGTGAAATGTCAGGTTCACGCTGGTGGCCGCGGTAAAGCGGGCGGTGTGAAAGTTGTAAACAGCAAAGAAGACATCCGTGCTTTTGCAGAAAACTGGCTGGGCAAGCGTCTGGTAACGTATCAAACAGATGCCAATGGCCAACCGGTTAACCAGATTCTGGTTGAAGCAGCGACCGATATCGCTAAAGAGCTGTATCTCGGTGCCGTTGTTGACCGTAGTTCCCGTCGTGTGGTCTTTATGGCCTCCACCGAAGGCGGCGTGGAAATCGAAAAAGTGGCGGAAGAAACTCCGCACCTGATCCATAAAGTTGCGCTTGATCCGCTGACTGGCCCGATGCCGTATCAGGGACGCGAGCTGGCGTTCAAACTGGGTCTGGAAGGTAAACTGGTTCAGCAGTTCACCAAAATCTTCATGGGCCTGGCGACCATTTTCCTGGAGCGCGACCTGGCGTTGATCGAAATCAACCCGCTGGTCATCACCAAACAGGGCGATCTGATTTGCCTCGACGGCAAACTGGGCGCTGACGGCAACGCACTGTTCCGCCAGCCTGATCTGCGCGAAATGCGTGACCAGTCGCAGGAAGATCCGCGTGAAGCACAGGCTGCACAGTGGGAACTGAACTACGTTGCGCTGGACGGTAACATCGGTTGTATGGTTAACGGCGCAGGTCTGGCGATGGGTACGATGGACATCGTTAAACTGCACGGCGGCGAACCGGCTAACTTCCTTGACGTTGGCGGCGGCGCAACCAAAGAACGTGTAACCGAAGCGTTCAAAATCATCCTCTCTGACGACAAAGTGAAAGCCGTTCTGGTTAACATCTTCGGCGGTATCGTTCGTTGCGACCTGATCGCTGACGGTATCATCGGCGCGGTAGCAGAAGTGGGTGTTAACGTACCGGTCGTGGTACGTCTGGAAGGTAACAACGCCGAACTCGGCGCGAAGAAACTGGCTGACAGCGGCCTGAATATTATTGCAGCAAAAGGTCTGACGGATGCAGCTCAGCAGGTTGTTGCCGCAGTGGAGGGGAAATAATGTCCATTTTAATCGATAAAAACACCAAGGTTATCTGCCAGGGCTTTACCGGTAGCCAGGGGACTTTCCACTCAGAACAGGCCATTGCATACGGCACTAAAATGGTTGGTGGCGTAACTCCAGGTAAAGGCGGCACTACCCACCTCGGCCTGCCGGTGTTCAACACCGTGCGTGAAGCTGTTGCTGCTACTGGCGCTACCGCTTCTGTTATCTACGTACCAGCACCGTTCTGCAAAGACTCCATTCTGGAAGCCATCGACGCAGGCATCAAACTGATTATCACCATCACTGAAGGCATCCCGACGCTGGATATGCTGACTGTGAAAGTGAAACTGGACGAAGCAGGCGTTCGTATGATCGGCCCGAACTGCCCAGGCGTTATCACTCCGGGTGAATGCAAAATCGGTATCCAGCCGGGTCACATTCACAAACCGGGTAAAGTGGGTATCGTTTCCCGTTCCGGTACACTGACCTATGAAGCGGTTAAACAGACCACGGATTACGGTTTCGGTCAGTCGACCTGTGTCGGTATCGGCGGTGACCCGATCCCTGGCTCTAACTTTATCGACATTCTCGAAATGTTCGAAAAAGATCCGCAGACCGAAGCGATCGTGATGATTGGTGAGATCGGCGGTAGCGCTGAAGAAGAAGCGGCAGCGTACATCAAAGAGCACGTTACCAAGCCAGTTGTGGGCTACATTGCTGGTGTGACTGCGCCGAAAGGCAAACGTATGGGCCACGCGGGTGCCATCATTGCCGGTGGGAAAGGGACTGCGGATGAGAAATTCGCTGCTCTGGAAGCCGCAGGCGTGAAAACCGTTCGCAGCCTGGCGGATATCGGTGAAGCACTGAAAACTGTTCTGAAATAAATATCTGTAATAAGAAATAGCCCTCGCCGCTTCCCTCTACAGGAATGGCGAAGGGCTGTCGGTTTCGACATGGTTGGCCATCGTATGATGGCCTTTTTTGTGCTTATCGCGATGATTTTCGCTGCGCTATCAGGGTAAATTTATAGTCATCGGTATTAAAAGCGTTGCGGCTATATTCAAACACCCGACCATCAACTAAATATCCACGCGATACTTTTTCAAGAATCGGCTTTGTCTGGCTGATATTAAGCAGACGGCTCATCTCTTCGGTTGGCATCAGAGGAATGATTTCCTGTTCGCTACGCTCGATAACCATTTTCTTCACTTCTTCAATAAAGTGATATTTCGAATTTTCCATGACCTGCCAGGTGAGATCCGGGAACAACGCAAGCGGCATCCAGGTTTCTTCCAGCGCCATTGGCTTTTGCTTGCGATAGCGCACGCGCTTCACATGCCACACACGATCCTGCGCGGTGATTTGTAGCTGTTGCTGAAGAAAATCGTCAGCCGGAATCACTTCAAATATCAGGACTTCACTGTGTGTATCGACGTGACGGTCCGACAGTTTTTCATCAAAACTGGTTAACTGAAAAATATCGTAATTGACCCGCTCTTCTTTGACGTAAGTCCCGCTGCCCTGAATGCTTTCGAGGATCTGCTGCTCGACTAGCTGGCGCAAAGCCTGACGCACCGTAACCCGGCTGACGCCAAACTCTGTTTGTAATGCAGATTCGGTAGGTAACGCATCGCCAGGTTTAAGCTCGCCACGCGCAATTTGTTCACGAATGCGATCGGCAATCTGCCGGTATAAGGGCTTGTGTCCCATTTTTAGTATCTCATTAATACGAATTTAACCATTATGCCCGATAAATTCATCCTGTAAATAATACAAATACAATACAAATAATTTCAATCAAGTGAAATTGATCACATAATGGTATTGTTTTATCGGGCACACTGGCGCGACTATAAAAACGATCAAGTGAGGATCATGATGAATCTGACGACTCTGACCCACCGCGATGCGTTGTGTCTGAATGCGCGCTTTACCAGCCGTGAAGAGGCCATCCACGCGTTGACTCAACGTCTTGCTGCTCTGGGGAAAATTTCCAGTACTGAGCAATTTCTGGAAGAAGTGTATCGCCGTGAAAGCCTTGGCCCGACCGCCTTAGGTGAAGGGTTGGCTGTGCCGCATGGCAAAACTGCTGCGGTAAAAGAAGCGGCGTTTGCGGTCGCCACACTCAGCGAGCCGCTTCAGTGGGAAGGCGTTGATGGCCCGGAAGCAGTTGATTTAGTGGTGCTGCTGGCGATTCCCCCCAATGAAGCGGGTACTACGCATATGCAACTGCTGACAGCGCTGACCACGCGCCTTGCGGATGATGAGATTCGGGCGCGTATACAGTCGGCGACGACGCCTGATGAGTTGCTCTCGGCGCTGGATGACAAGGGAGGCACGCAACCTTCTGCCTCTTTTTCCAACGCGCCAACTATCGTCTGCGTAACGGCCTGTCCGGCGGGTATTGCTCACACCTATATGGCTGCGGAATATCTGGAAAAAGCCGGACGCAAACTCGGCGTAAATGTTTACGTTGAAAAACAAGGCGCTAACGGCATTGAAGGGCGTTTAACGGCGGATCAACTCAATAGTGCAACCGCCTGTATTTTTGCGGCTGAAGTCGCCATCAAGGAGAGTGAGCGTTTTAATGGCATTCCCGCGCTTTCAGTGCCTGTTGCCGAGCCGATTCGCCATGCAGAAGCGTTGATCCAACAAGCGCTTACCCTCAAGCGTAGCGATGAGACGCGTACCGTACAGCAAGATACGCAACCGGTGAAAAGTGTCAAAACGGAGCTGAAACAGGCACTGTTGAGCGGAATCTCTTTTGCCGTACCGTTGATTGTCGCGGGGGGCACGGTGCTGGCGGTCGCGGTATTACTGTCGCAAATCTTCGGGCTACAAGATCTGTTTAATGAAGAAAACTCCTGGCTGTGGATGTACCGCAAGCTGGGCGGCGGGCTGCTCGGAATTTTGATGGTACCGGTGCTCGCGGCCTATACCGCCTATTCTCTGGCAGATAAACTGGCGTTAGCGCCAGGCTTTGCGGCTGGACTTGCCGCCAACATGATCGGCTCCGGGTTTCTCGGCGCGGTCGTTGGCGGATTGATAGCCGGTTACTTGATGCGCTGGGTGAAAAATCACTTGCGTCTTAGCAGTAAATTCAATGGATTCCTGACTTTTTATCTCTACCCGGTGCTCGGTACGTTGGGAGCGGGCAGTCTGATGCTGTTTGTGGTGGGGGAACCTGTCGCCTGGATCAATAACTCGCTTACCGCCTGGCTGAACGGTCTGTCAGGAAGTAACGCGCTGTTGCTGGGTGCCATTCTCGGTTTTATGTGTTCCTTTGACCTTGGAGGGCCAGTGAATAAAGCCGCTTATGCATTCTGCCTGGGCGCAATGGCGAACGGCGTTTACGGCCCGTATGCCATTTTCGCCTCCGTCAAAATGGTTTCGGCATTTACCGTAACCGCTTCCACGATGCTCGCACCGCGCCTGTTTAAAGAGTTTGAAATTGAGACCGGGAAATCCACCTGGCTGTTAGGGCTGGCAGGTATTACCGAAGGGGCGATCCCGATGGCGATTGAAGATCCGCTGCGGGTTATTGGTTCGTTTGTGCTGGGCTCTATGGTAACGGGCGCTATTGTCGGTGCGATGAATATCGGCCTTTCGACACCCGGTGCCGGCATTTTCTCGCTCTTTTTACTTCATGATAATGGCGCGGGCGGTGTTATGGCGGCAATTGGCTGGTTTGGCGCGGCATTGGTGGGGGCTGCAATCTCGACTGCAATTCTCCTGATGTGGCGGCGTCACGCGGTTAAGCATGGCAACTATCTGACTGATGGCGTAATGCCATAAACAAAAAGGAAACGACGATGAAAGCAGTATCTCGCGTTCACATCACCCCGCATATGCACTGGGATCGAGAGTGGTATTTCACCACCGAAGAGTCACGTATTCTGCTGGTCAATAATATGGAAGAGATCCTGTGCCGACTGGAACAGGACAACGAATACAAATATTACGTACTCGACGGGCAAACGGCGATCCTCGAAGATTATTTCGCGGTGAAACCGGAAAACAAAGACCGTGTGAAGAAACAGGTAGAAGCCGGCAAGTTGATTATCGGCCCCTGGTATACCCAGACCGATACCACGATTGTTTCTGCGGAATCCATCGTCCGTAATCTGATGTACGGAATGCGTGACTGCCTCGCGTTTGGCGAGCCGATGAAAATAGGTTATTTACCAGATTCCTTTGGCATGTCCGGCAACTGCCGCATATCTACAATGGATTTGGCATTACCCGCACCATGTTCTGGCGCGGATGTTCGGAGCGCCACGGTACTGATAAAACCGAGTTTTTGTGGCAAAGCAGTGACGGTAGCGAAGTGACGGCGCAGGTGCTGCCGCTGGGCTACGCCATCGGTAAGTACTTACCTGCCGACGAAAACGGATTACGTAAACGCCTCGACAGTTATTTTGACGTGCTGGAAAAAGCGTCTGTAACCAAAGAGATTTTGCTGCCGAATGGGCATGACCAGATGCCATTGCAGCAAAATATCTTCGAAGTGATGGATAAGCTACGTGAGATCTACCCTCAACGTAAGTTTGTGATGAGCCGCTTTGAAGAGGTATTTGAGAAGATCGAAGCGCAGCGAGATAATCTGGCAACCCTGAAAGGGGAATTTATTGATGGCAAATATATGCGCGTGCATCGCACCATCGGTTCTACGCGTATGGATATCAAAATTGCCCACGCGCGTATTGAAAATAAGATTGTTAATCTGCTGGAACCGCTGGCAACACTGGCCTGGACGTTGGGTTTTGAATACCACCACGGCTTGCTGGAGAAAATGTGGAAAGAGATCTTAAAAAATCATGCCCACGACAGTATCGGCTGCTGCTGTAGTGACAAAGTTCATCGCGAAATCGTCGCCCGCTTCGAACTGGCTGAAGACATGGCGGATAATCTGATTCGTTTCTACATGCGCAAAATTGCCGACAACATGCCGCAGAGCGACGCCGACAAACTCGTCCTGTTTAACCTGATGCCCTGGCCGCGTGAAGAAGTTATCAACACCACTGTGCGGCTGCGCGCCAGCCAGTTTAATTTGCGGGACGATCGCGGTCAGCCTGTACCGTATTTTATTCGCCATGCCCGTGAGATCGATCCAGGCCTAATCGATCGGTAAATAGTTCATTACGGTAATTACGATCCCTTTATGGAGTTTGATATACAGATCAACCAGATTGTCCCTTCTATGGGCTATCGCACGCTTTATATCGAAGCGAATCAGCCTGGCAACGTAATTGCGGCAAAAAGTGACGCTGAAGGGATACTGGAAAATGCTTTCTGGCAAATTGCGCTCAATGAGGATGGTTCTCTGCAACTGGTAGATAAAGACAGCGGTGTGCGCTATGACCGGGTATTGCAAATTGAAGAAAGCTCTGATGATGGTGATGAATATGACTATTCACCCGCAAAAGAAGAGTGGGTAATTACCGCAGCGAACGCGAAACCGCAATGCGATATTATTCATGAAGCCTGGCAGAGCAGGGCTGTTATCCGCTATGACATGGCAGTGCCGCTCAATTTGTCAGAACGCAGCGCCTGGCAATCCACTGGCAGAGTAGGGGTGGTGTTGGTTGTCACTCTTAGTCATAACAGCAGGCGTATTGATGTGGATATCAATCTTGATAACCAGGCTGACGATCATCGCCTTCGTGTCCTGGTCCCTACACCTTTTAACACCGACAGTGTTCTGGCAGATACGCAGTTTGGTTCGCTAACGCGCCCCGTGAACGACAGTGCAATGAACAACTGGCAGCAAGAAGGCTGGAAAGAAGCGCCGGTTCCGGTATGGAATATGCTCAACTATGCAGCCTTACAGGAAGGGCGTAACGGCATGGCTGTCTTTAGCGAAGGGTTACGTGAATTTGAAGTCATCGGTGAAGAGAAGAAAACCTTTGCCATTACGTTGCTGCGTGGCGTGGGCTTACTGGGCAAAGAAGATCTGCTTTTAAGGCCTGGGCGGCCTTCGGGAATTAAAATGCCAGTCCCGGACTCACAACTACGTGGTCTGCTTTCTTGTCGCCTAAGTTTATTGAGTTATACCGGTACGCCAACCGCCGCTGGTGTAGCTCAGCAGGCGCGAGCATGGCTGACTCCAGTACAGTGTTACAACAAAATCCCATGGGATGTGATGAAGCTCAACAAAGCCGGATTCAACGTGCCGGAAAGTTATAGTTTGTTGAAAATGCCCCCAGTGGGATGCCTGATAAGCGCACTTAAGAAAGCTGAAGACCGACAAGAAGTGATTTTACGGCTGTTTAATCCGGCTGAATCAGCAACCTGTGATGCGACTGTTGCTTTCAGTCGCGAGGTGATTTCTTGCTCAGAAACGATGATGGATGAACACATTACCACCGAGGAAAATCAAGGTTCAAATCTATCGGGGCCTTTTTTACCCGGCCAGTCACGGACGTTCAGTTACCGGCTTGCCTGAATAGCAATCAAACCGAAGCCACATATGCGCGGCCAGATTGTTGACAAAGGGCGCTTTGTTCATGCCGGATACGGCATGAACGCTTTATTCGGTCTACAAAAGCAGGCAAATTCAATATATTGCAGAGATGATGTAGACACTGGCAAGCGTAGCGCATCAGGTAATTTTGCGTTTATCTTCACTCTCAAGCCACGTATATGTGGCTTTATTTTTAACAAAATAATAACCCTGGGTGAGTTAATTATAATATAATTATAAGTTAACTAAATGTTAATATTGGCGGGGTGGATTTATGCCTTTATTAGTAATCCTGAAACTCTGCGTCGTATTAGCCAGTGACCAAAAAAAGAATTAAGGTCAACCGTGCTGTTTTTGCTTCGTCTCTTTTTATCTTTAATTGCCAACCGAAACTAATTTCAGCCTTATAACTCACACATTTTAAACATAAATGTCACTAAAGTTACCTTATTGAAACATGATTAACATAATTTGTAGGAATTGATATTTATCAATGTATAAGTCTTGGAAATGGGCATCAAAAAGAGATAAATTGTTCTCGATCAAATTGGCTGAAAGGCGGTAATTTAGCTATAAATTGATCACCGTCGAAAAATGCAAATTTGCTTCAACAAAAACCTGTTTATTGTAAGGATTTTGCGGCGTAATATATACGTGGGATCAATTTGAGTTTTTATTAACATGTTTGCAACCTTTCTTTACGCCGTTTTTGTGTGCATTCACATGGTATGATGAAAGTGTTCAAACAAATTTCTATTGGGGCATGCGTGTGACCCTTTCTAACGGGGTTCACTCTCGGAGTCTTCATGCGATGAGCAAGGAGTCATGATGTTAGATATAGTCGAACTGTCGCGCTTACAGTTTGCCTTGACCGCGATGTACCACTTCCTTTTTGTGCCACTGACGCTCGGTATGGCGTTCCTGCTGGCCATTATGGAAACGGTCTACGTCCTCTCCGGCAAACAGATTTATAAAGATATGACCAAATTCTGGGGCAAGTTGTTTGGTATCAACTTCGCTCTGGGTGTGGCTACCGGTCTGACCATGGAGTTCCAGTTCGGGACTAACTGGTCTTACTATTCCCACTATGTAGGGGATATCTTCGGTGCGCCGCTGGCAATCGAAGGTCTGATGGCCTTCTTCCTCGAATCCACCTTTGTAGGTCTGTTCTTCTTCGGTTGGGATCGTCTGGGTAAAGTTCAGCATATGTGTGTCACCTGGCTGGTGGCGCTCGGTTCAAACCTGTCCGCACTGTGGATTCTGGTTGCGAACGGCTGGATGCAAAACCCAATCGCGTCCGATTTCAACTTTGAAACTATGCGTATGGAGATGGTGAGCTTCTCCGAGCTGGTGCTTAACCCGGTTGCTCAGGTGAAATTCGTTCACACTGTAGCGTCTGGTTATGTGACTGGCGCGATGTTCATCCTCGGTATCAGCGCATGGTATATGCTGAAAGGTCGTGACTTCGCCTTCGCTAAACGCTCCTTTGCTATCGCTGCCAGCTTCGGTATGGCTGCTGTTCTGTCTGTTATTGTTCTGGGTGATGAATCCGGCTACGAAATGGGCGACGTGCAGAAAACCAAACTGGCTGCTATTGAAGCCGAGTGGGAAACGCAACCTGCGCCTGCTGCCTTTACTCTGTTCGGCATTCCTGATCAGGAAGAGGAGACGAACAAATTTGCGATTCAGATCCCTTACGCACTGGGCATCATTGCAACGCGTTCCGTGGATACCCCGGTTATCGGCCTGAAAGAGCTGATGGTGCAGCATGAAGAACGCATTCGTAACGGGATGAAGGCGTACTCTCTGCTCGAACAACTGCGTTCTGGTTCTACCGACCAGGCGGTTCGTGACCAGTTCAATAGCATGAAGAAAGACCTCGGTTACGGTCTGCTGCTGAAACGCTATACGCCAAACGTGGCTGATGCGACTGAAGCGCAGATTCAACAGGCAACCAAAGACTCCATCCCGCGTGTAGCGCCGCTGTACTTTGCGTTCCGTATCATGGTGGCGTGTGGCTTCCTGCTTCTGGCAATCATCGCGCTCTCTTTCTGGAGTGTCATCCGCAACCGCATTGGCGAGAAAAAATGGCTTCTGCGCGCCGCGCTGTACGGTATTCCGCTGCCGTGGATTGCTGTAGAAGCGGGCTGGTTCGTGGCTGAATATGGCCGCCAACCGTGGGCTATCGGTGAAGTGCTGCCGACAGCTGTGGCGAACTCGTCACTGACCGCAGGCGATCTCATCTTCTCAATGGTGCTGATTTGCGGCCTGTATACCCTGTTCCTGGTGGCAGAATTGTTCTTAATGTTCAAGTTTGCACGCCTCGGCCCAAGCAGCCTGAAAACCGGTCGCTATCACTTTGAGCAGTCTTCCACGACTACTCAGCCGGCACGCTAAGACAGGAGTCGTCAAATGATCGATTATGAAGTATTGCGTTTTATCTGGTGGCTGCTGGTTGGCGTTCTGCTGATTGGTTTTGCAGTCACTGACGGTTTCGACATGGGGGTGGGCATGCTCACCCGTTTCCTCGGTCGTAACGACACCGAGCGTCGAATTATGATTAACTCCATTGCACCACACTGGGACGGTAACCAGGTTTGGCTGATCACCGCGGGCGGCGCACTCTTTGCTGCCTGGCCGATGGTCTATGCCGCTGCGTTCTCCGGTTTCTATGTGGCGATGATCCTCGTGCTGGCGTCTTTGTTCTTCCGTCCGGTCGGTTTTGACTACCGCTCCAAGATTGAAGAAACCCGCTGGCGTAACATGTGGGACTGGGGCATCTTCATTGGTAGCTTCGTTCCGCCGCTGGTAATTGGTGTAGCGTTCGGTAACCTGTTGCAGGGCGTACCGTTCAACGTTGATGAATATCTGCGTCTGTACTACACCGGTAACTTCTTCCAGTTGCTTAACCCGTTCGGCCTGCTGGCAGGCGTGGTGAGCGTAGGGATGATCATTACTCAGGGCGCAACCTATCTGCAAATGCGTACCGTGGGCGAACTGCACCTGCGTACCCGTGCAACGGCTCAGGTGGCTGCGCTGGTGACACTGGTCTGTTTCGCACTGGCTGGCGTATGGGTGATGTACGGTATCGATGGTTATGTCGTGAAATCGACAATGGACCATTACGCAGCCTCTAACCCACTGAATAAAGAAGTGGTTCGTGAAGCTGGCGCATGGCTGGTTAACTTCAACAACACGCCAATTCTGTGGGCTATTCCGGCACTGGGTGTGGTTCTGCCGCTGCTGACCATCCTGACTGCACGTATGGATAAAGCCGCGTGGGCGTTTGTGTTCTCCTCCCTGACGCTGGCCTGCATCATCCTGACAGCCGGTATCGCAATGTTCCCGTTTGTGATGCCGTCCAGCACCATGATGAACGCAAGTCTGACAATGTGGGATGCAACTTCCAGCCAGCTGACGCTTAACGTCATGACCTGGGTTGCGGTGGTTCTGGTACCGATCATTCTGCTCTACACCGCCTGGTGTTACTGGAAAATGTTCGGTCGTATCACCAAAGAAGATATTGAACGTAACACCCACTCTCTGTACTAAGTAAGGAGCTAAAAATGTGGTATTTCGCATGGATTCTGGGAACGCTTCTTGCCTGTTCGTTTGGGGTAATCACCGCGCTGGCGCTTGAACACGTCGAATCAGGCAAAGCCGGTCAAGAAGACATCTGATGAGTAAGATTATCGCGACTTTGTATGCGGTAATGGACAAGCGCCCCCTGCGGGCGCTTTCCTTCGTGATGGCGCTTCTGTTAGCAGGATGTATGTTTTGGGACCCATCTCGTTTTGCCGCGAAGACCAGTGAACTGGAAATCTGGCATGGTTTATTGCTGATGTGGGCCGTCTGTGCTGGTGTGATTCACGGCGTGGGCTTTCGTCCGCAGAAGGTTCTTTGGCAAGGGATTTTTTGCCCATTGCTTGCCGATATTGTTCTCATTGTCGGGCTGATTTTCTTCTTCTTTTAAATCAGAATTCTCTTTAAAAAATTATGGGCCGCTCCAGGCCCATAAATTTTTACGCTCCCTTAACTTGCCCTCATTCCCAAACCTCAATCGCGCGCGTATAGTAGCAGCGTTTAAAAGCTCTAACTTTTGTTGCATTACCGGGATGTAAAGTGAATACAACGCTGTTTCGATGGCCGGTTCGCGTCTACTATGAAGATACCGATGCCGGTGGTGTGGTGTACCACGCCAGTTACGTCGCTTTTTATGAAAGAGCACGCACAGAGATGCTGCGTCATCATCACTTCAGTCAGCAGGCGCTGATGGCTGAACGCGTTGCCTTTGTGGTACGTAAAATGACGGTGGAATATTACGCACCTGCGCGGCTCGACGATATGCTCGAAATACAGACTGAAATAACATCAATGCGTGGCACCTCTTTGGTTTTCACGCAACGTATTGTCAACGCCGAGAATACTTTGCTGAATGAAGCAGAGGTTCTGGTTGTTTGCGTTGACCCACTCAAAATGAAGCCTCGTGCGCTTCCCAAGTCTATTGTCGCGGAGTTTAAGCAGTGACTGACATGAATATCCTTGATTTGTTCCTGAAGGCTAGCCTTCTGGTTAAACTTATCATGTTGATTTTGATTGGTTTTTCAATCGCATCTTGGGCCATTATTATCCAGCGGACCCGTATTCTTAACGCAGCGGCGCGCGAAGCCGAAGCGTTTGAAGATAAATTCTGGTCTGGAATCGAACTCTCTCGCCTCTATCAAGAGAGCCAGGGGAAACGGGATAATCTGACTGGTTCGGAACAAATCTTTTACAGCGGGTTCAAAGAGTTTGTGCGCCTGCATCGTGCCAATAGCCATGCGCCGGAAGCCGTAGTGGAAGGGGCGTCGCGTGCTATGCGTATCTCCATGAACCGTGAACTTGAAAATCTGGAAACGCACATTCCGTTCCTCGGTACGGTTGGCTCCATCAGCCCGTATATTGGTCTGTTTGGTACGGTCTGGGGGATCATGCACGCCTTTATCGCCCTCGGGGCGGTAAAACAAGCAACACTGCAAATGGTTGCGCCCGGTATCGCAGAAGCGTTGATTGCGACTGCAATTGGTCTGTTTGCCGCTATCCCGGCAGTTATGGCCTACAACCGCCTCAACCAGCGCGTAAACAAACTGGAACTGAATTACGACAACTTTATGGAAGAGTTTACCGCGATTCTGCACCGCCAGGCGTTTACCGTTAGCGAGAGCAACAAGGGGTAAGCCATGGCCAGAGCGCGTGGACGAGGTCGTCGCGATCTCAAGTCCGAAATCAACATTGTACCGTTGCTGGACGTACTGCTGGTGCTGTTGCTGATCTTTATGGCGACAGCGCCCATCATCACCCAGAGCGTGGAGGTCGATCTGCCAGACGCTACTGAATCACAGGCGGTGAGCAGTAACGATAATCCGCCAGTGATTGTTGAAGTGTCTGGTATTGGTCAGTACACCGTGGTGGTTGAGAAAGATCGCCTGGAGCGTTTACCACCAGAGCAGGTGGTGGCGGAAGTGTCCAGCCGTTTCAAGGCCAACCCGAAAACGGTCTTTCTGATCGGTGGCGCAAAAGATGTGCCTTACGATGAAATAATTAAAGCACTGAACTTGTTACATAGTGCGGGTGTGAAATCGGTTGGTTTAATGACGCAGCCTATTTAAACATCTGCGTTTCCCTTGCTTGAAAGAGAGCGGGTAACAGGCGAACAGTTTTTGGAAACCGAGAGTGTCAAAGGCAACCGAACAAAACGACAAGCTCAAGCGGGCGATAATTATTTCAGCAGTGCTGCATGTCATCTTATTTGCGGCGCTGATCTGGAGTTCGTTCGATGAGAATATAGAAGCTTCAGCCGGAGGCGGCGGTGGTTCGTCCATCGACGCTGTCATGGTTGATTCAGGTGCGGTAGTTGAGCAGTACAAACGCATGCAAAGCCAGGAATCAAGCGCGAAGCGTTCTGATGAACAGCGCAAGATGAAGGAACAGCAGGCTGCTGAAGAACTGCGTGAGAAACAAGCGGCTGAACAGGAACGCCTGAAGCAACTTGAGAAAGAGCGGTTAGCGGCTCAGGAGCAGAAAAAGCAGGCTGAAGAAGCCGCAAAACAGGCCGAGTTAAGAAGCAAGCTGAAGAGGCGGCAGCGAAAGCGGCGGCAGATGCTAAAGCGAAGGCCGAAGCAGATGCTAAAGCTGCGGAAGAAGCAGCGAAGAAAGCGGCTGCAGACGCAAAGAAAAAAGCAGAAGCAGAAGCCGCCAAAGCCGCAGCCGAAGCGCAGAAAAAAGCCGAGGCAGCCGCTGCGGCACTGAAGAAGAAAGCGGAAGCGGCAGAAGCAGCTGCAGCTGAAGCAAGAAAGAAAGCGGCAACTGAAGCTGCTGAAAAAGCCAAAGCAGAAGCTGAGAAGAAAGCGGCTGCTGAAAAGGCTGCAGCTGATAAGAAAGCGGCAGCAGAGAAAGCTGCAGCCGACAAAAAAGCAGCAGAAAAAGCGGCTGCTGAAAAGGCAGCAGCTGATAAGAAAGCAGCGGCAGAAAAAGCCGCCGCAGACAAAAAAGCGGCAGCGGCAAAAGCTGCAGCTGAAAAAGCCGCTGCAGCAAAAGCGGCCGCAGAGGCAGATGATATTTTCGGTGAGCTAAGCTCTGGTAAGAATGCACCGAAAACGGGGGGAGGGGCGAAAGGGAACAATGCTTCGCCTGCCGGGAGTGGTAATACTAAAAACAATGGCGCATCAGGGGCCGATATCAATAACTATGCCGGGCAGATTAAATCTGCTATCGAAAGTAAGTTCTATGACGCATCGTCCTATGCAGGCAAAACCTGTACGCTGCGCATAAAACTGGCACCCGATGGTATGTTACTGGATATCAAACCTGAAGGTGGCGATCCCGCACTTTGTCAGGCTGCGTTGGCAGCAGCTAAACTTGCGAAGATCCCGAAACCACCAAGCCAGGCAGTATATGAAGTGTTCAAAAACGCGCCATTGGACTTCAAACCGTAATCGCGATGTTGACTGTTCGGACGGTCAACATCAGGCACCGGTTGCCACGGGGTTCTGGTAGTTTTGTGTATTTTAGTTTGTTAACATTCTGCTAAATTATCGTGGGCCATCGGTCCAGATAAGGGAGATATGATGAAGCAGGCATTACGAGTAGCATTTGGTTTTCTCATACTGTGGGCATCAGTTCTGCATGCTGAAGTCCGCATTGTGATCGACAGCGGTGTAGATTCCGGTCGTCCTATTGGTGTTGTTCCTTTCCAGTGGGCGGGGCCTGGTGCGGCACCTGAAGATATTGGCGGCATCGTTGCTGCTGACTTGCGTAACAGCGGTAAATTTAATCCGTTAGATCGCGCTCGTCTGCCACAGCAGCCGGGTAGTGCGCAGGAAGTACAACCAGCTGCATGGTCCGCACTGGGCATTGACGCTGTAGTTGTCGGTCAGGTCACTCCGAATCCGGATGGTTCTTACAATGTTGCTTATCAACTTGTTGACACTGGCGGCGCACCGGGTACTGTACTTGCTCAGAACTCGTACAAAGTGAACAAGCAGTGGCTGCGTTATGCTGGTCATACCGCCAGTGATGAAGTGTTTGAAAAACTGACCGGCATTAAAGGTGCGTTCCGTACTCGTATTGCCTACGTTGTTCAGACCAACGGCGGTCAGTTCCCGTATGAACTGCGCGTATCTGACTATGACGGTTACAACCAGTTTGTCGTTCACCGTTCACCGCAGCCGCTGATGTCTCCGGCGTGGTCACCAGACGGTTCTAAACTGGCTTATGTGACCTTCGAAAGCGGTCGTTCCGCGCTGGTTATTCAGACGCTGGCAAATGGCGCTGTACGTCAGGTGGCTTCATTCCCGCGTCACAACGGTGCACCTGCATTCTCGCCAGACGGCAGCAAACTGGCATTCGCCTTGTCGAAAACCGGTAGTCTGAACCTGTACGTAATGGATTTGGCTTCTGGTCAGATCCGCCAGGTGACTGATGGTCGCAGTAACAATACCGAACCGACCTGGTTCCCGGATAGCCAGAACCTGGCATTTACTTCTGACCAGGCCGGTCGTCCGCAGGTTTATAAAGTGAATATCAACGGCGGTGCGCCACAACGTATTACCTGGGAAGGTTCGCAGAACCAGGATGCGGATGTCAGCAGCGACGGTAAATTTATGGTAATGGTCAGCTCCAATGGTGGGCAGCAGCACATTGCCAAACAAGATCTGGCAACGGGAGGCGTACAAGTTCTGTCGTCCACGTTCCTGGATGAAACGCCAAGTCTGGCACCTAACGGCACTATGGTAATCTACAGCTCTTCTCAGGGGATGGGATCCGTGCTGAATTTGGTTTCTACAGATGGGCGTTTCAAAGCGCGTCTTCCGGCAACTGATGGACAGGTCAAATTCCCTGCCTGGTCGCCGTATCTGTGATAATAATTAATTGAATAGTAAAGGAATCATTGAAATGCAACTGAACAAAGTGCTGAAAGGGCTGATGATTGCTCTGCCTGTTATGGCAATTGCGGCATGTTCTTCCAACAAGAACGCCAGCAATGACGGCAGCGAAGGCATGCTGGGTGCCGGCACTGGTATGGATGCGAACGGCGGCAACGGCAACATGTCTTCCGAAGAGCAGGCTCGTCTGCAAATGCAACAGCTGCAGCAGAACAACATCGTTTACTTCGATCTGGACAAGTACGATATCCGTTCTGACTTCGCTCAAATGCTGGATGCACATGCAAACTTCCTGCGTAGCAACCCGTCTTACAAAGTCACCGTAGAAGGTCACGCGGACGAACGTGGTACTCCGGAATACAACATCTCCCTGGGTGAACGTCGTGCGAACGCCGTTAAGATGTACCTGCAGGGTAAAGGCGTTTCTGCAGACCAGATCTCCATCGTTTCTTACGGTAAAGAAAAACCTGCAGTACTGGGTCATGACGAAGCGGCATACTCCAAAAACCGTCGTGCGGTACTGGTTTACTAAGAGAATTGCATGAGCAGTAACTTCAGACATCAACTATTGAGTCTGTCGTTACTGGTTGGTATAGCGGCCCCCTGGGCCGCTTTTGCTCAGGCACCAATCAGTAGTGTCGGCTCAGGCTCGGTCGAAGACCGCGTCACTCAACTTGAGCGTATTTCTAATGCTCACAGCCAGCTTTTAACCCAACTCCAGCAACAACTTTCTGATAATCAATCCGATATTGATTCCCTGCGTGGTCAGATTCAGGAAAATCAGTATCAACTGAATCAGGTCGTGGAGCGGCAAAAGCAGATCCTGTTGCAGATCGACAGCCTCAGCAGCGGTGGTGCAGCGGCGCAATCAACCAGCAGCGATCAAAGCGGTGCGGCGGCATCAACGACGCCGACAGCTGATGCTGGTACTGCGAATGCTGGCGCGCCGGTGAAAAGCGGCGATGCAAACACGGATTACAATGCAGCTATTGCGCTGGTGCAGGATAAATCCCGCCAGGATGACGCAATGGTGGCATTTCAGAATTTCATCAAAAATTACCCTGATTCAACTTACCTGCCAAACGCCAATTATTGGCTGGGTCAGTTAAACTACAACAAGGGTAAAAAAGATGATGCGGCGTACTATTTTGCTTCGGTAGTGAAAAACTATCCGAAGTCACCAAAGGCTGCTGATGCGATGTTTAAAGTCGGCGTCATCATGCAGGACAAAGGTGACACCGCAAAAGCGAAAGCCGTATACCAGCAGGTTATCAGTAAATACCCTGGTACTGATGGCGCTAAACAGGCACAAAAACGTCTGAACGCGATGTAATGCATAACACACGACCAGAAGTCGCATTATTTCTGGTCGTGTCGTGCGAATCATAAGCAGTTGAGTGATCTGCATCGAAATTTTTGTTGCGCTCAAGTCTGAAATCAGTAATATATGCCGCCGTTGCCACGGGATATCAAACAAACCGAAAGCAACGAAAAAGTGGGTCGTTAGCTCAGTTGGTAGAGCAGTTGACTTTTAATCAATTGGTCGCAGGTT
>OGDT01000138.1_pt1 | contig 25193 bp, 31 predicted proteins | sample 1570521 | NCBI WGS metagenome assembly OGDT01 (sample SAMEA2582164, study PRJEB24529) | metagenome | biome: Human gut stool | place: China | collected 2011 | reverse complement strand
TTTACACCTATAAATCCTGCTGCTCCTGTTACTAAATATGTTTTCATATCTTTCTACTTCTCCTTAACTATCTCTACTAAGTATTGTCCATAATCAGTTTTAAGTAAAGGTTCTGCTAATTTTAAAACTTCTTCTTCTGTTATCCAACCATTTCTATAAGCTATCTCCTCTATACAAGCTACATAGTTTCCTTGCCTTTCTTGTATAGTTTCTATAAAATTAGATGCTTGTAAAAGATTTTTATGTGTTCCTGTATCTAACCAAGCAAATCCTCTTCCTAACAGATTTACTTTTAAAGTTTTTTCTTCTAAATATAATCTATTTAAATCCGTTATCTCTAATTCTCCTCTTTTACTTGGCTTAATACTTTTAGCTTTCTCCACTACTGTATTGTCATAAAAATATAGTCCAGGTACTGCATATTTAGATTTTGGATTTTCAGGTTTTTCCTCTAAAGATATTACTTTTCTATCCTTATCAAATTCCACTACTCCATAAGCTCTTGGATCTTTTACCAAATATCCAAATACTTCTGCTCCTTTTTCTAATCTTGCTGCTTTTCTTAAGATAGGAGAGAAGGCTTGTCCAAAGAAAATATTATCTCCTAAAACTAAAGCTACATTATCATTGCCTATAAAATCTTCTCCTATTATAAAGGCTTCTGCTAAACCATTTGGTTTTTCTTGTACCTTATACTCTATTTCCATTCCAAGTTCACTACCATCTTGAAGTAGCTCTTCAAAACAATTTAAATCTCTAGGAGTAGAGATTATAAGTACCTCTCTTATCCCAGCTAACATAAGTACAGAAAGAGGATAATATATCATTGGTTTATCATATATTGGTAATATCTGTTTTGATACACTTCTTGTAAGCGGATATAGTCTTGTTCCACTTCCTCCAGCTAATATTATTCCTTTCATTAATTCCTCTCCCTTAATAATTAATTTTTATTCTTATTTTGCTTTTCTAACATATTTATAATTAGTTTTTCATATTCAGAACTTTTTTCTTGAAAGTTTTTCTTAGCTCTTCCTAAAATTAATTCTATAAAGTAATTTTTATAATTTCCATATCTCATTCTATTTAATTCAGTTGCATATAAAGAATTTACTCTTTCCCATGATGTAATTAAATAAATAAAACATATAAAAAATATTCCTATTCCTCTGTTATTATATATTATTTTCTTATTAAAAATTGTTGTACTTCCAATATATGATATAGAAATTGCAAATCCTAATATAAAATATTCTTGAACTCTATATAATATTGGCAATTGAGTTTGAAAATAAGATATTAAAATATATATTATAGCCATATTTTTTATATATTTTTTTTGTTTTTTAGCATCAGAAAAAAATATAAAATATAAATATAAAATCATTATTCCTAAATTATAAATATTTCCTAATAAACTTCTTGAGATGCTCATTCCATAATTCAAACTTATAAAATATCCACTAAATCTTCCTACAATAGGAATAAAATTTGATATTATTGCTAAACTAATTGGAAGTATCTTTAAAAAAATAGGAAAAAGTATTACCAAAAAAATAATTTTTTTTAATGTTAGATTTATTTTATCTAAGAAGTATATTCCTATTCCTAAAAAAGCACTACTATGAAACTGCATAGCTAATATTACACATAATAAATATTTTATCAACTTTTTTTCTTCAATATATTTGTATCCTAAAGTTATAATTGAAACTGCTAGTAACTGTCTAATTGTTGGTTCTAAAGCTGCTACTAAAAGATACTTAAAAAAAATTAGAAATATAAAAAGATATTTATTTCGAGCTTTTTTCTCTCCAACTTTTAATATTGAAATAATACAAAAGCTTAGAAGTATTCCCATAAAAATTTCATAATTTAATCCTATTTTTTTCCCTATTAAATTTAATAATATATATCCTATTTCCTCACGAAAAGGATTGTTAACTGCAATATCTTTAAAATCATAAGGAATTATTCTAATATCATATATCCTTTGATAAGCTAACCAATCACTCCCCATTTGATAATTAAAAGCTAAAATTAAAACTATAAATAAAAATAAAAGAGATATACCTCTATTATTTTTATTTATTTCGTATTTTAAAGAATTATAAAAAGTTATTAAAAAAATACTAAAATAAATCATTTTTCTCCTTTTTCTTTAAATATTTTTTTCCATTCTTCTACCAGCTGTTCTACAGAAAATCGTTTTTTCATAATCTTTTTATTTCTTTCTAAAATCATCTCATCAAAAACTTCTAACTTTTCTAAATTATCAAAAGATTTTATTTTAATACCTAATTTTTTTAGCATTTTTGTTGTTGTAACTTCATCTCTTAAATATATTGTTTTTTTCATACTTAGTAGTGAAGTTATATTTCCAAAAGCTTGTTGTCTATTATGTGCAAAAATAGCTATATCAATTTTTGATAATAATGTTAAATATCTTTCATAATCCAGAAACTCAACAATTGGAATAAATTTTTCTTTAAATATTATTTTGCCTTGATTTATTACTTTTTCAGCATACTCTACATCCCCATATGACAATGGGCAATACATTATTATATTTTTATCTTTATATTTTTCCAGCTTTTTTAAAATTTCAAAATGATTATTACTTGGATCTGCAGAATTTCCTATCTGTATATAAATACACTCCTTCTTTACTTCTGTCTGATTAAGACTAACTTCTTTATATAAATTACTTGGATATTGAAAACAATCAAAATATTTACCTTTTGCTCCAAACCATTTTTGAGTTAATTCATAGTCTCCCTCAAACTCTGTAATATAACTATAAAAATTTCCTTTTGTATAATCCTCAATGATATACCATACCTTACTTTTTAAATTATTTTTTCTTTTTTGATAACAATAAATATCTCCACCCCATATAATCCAGTTAGATCTTTTTAAAAATTTTCTAAAAATAAATAAAAATAATATTATCCTTTTATTGAATAGTGAATGAAAATATATTTTTTCAGCTCCTGATAAAATTTTATATAAAAATTTCATTAATTTTAAAATTTCAAAACTTTTTCTTTTATTACAATCACTTCTATAAAAATATACATTTTCATAATCAGGTATTTTAAATATTTCTTCATCTTTTCCATCGATAATAAAAAATTGATGTTCTTTAAAATTAAAATTTTTTTTCAAAAATTCTATGTAAGGGCCTATAAATTTTTCATTGTGCATTATATGTAGATACTTTATCTCTTTCATCTTTAATCCTGCCCTACTGGATAATATTTAAATAACTCTCTTACATTTGTATCTTTTACATATACATTTCTTAAATCAAAATAGTAATTATCTCTTACTCTTGTTCTGACTTTCTCCAGATTCATTCCTCTAAATTGGTGCCACTCTGTCATTAGTACTACTGCATCTGCTTCATTTACTGCTGAGTATTCATCTGCACAATATGTTATAGAGTTTTCACAATCCTCTAATCTCCATCTTGCTTCTCTCATTCCCTCTGGACAATATGCTTGTATCTTTGCTCCAGCTTCTACTAATCCTCTTATAATATCTATACTTGGTGCATCTCTCATATCATCTGTATCTGGTTTAAATGATAATCCTAATACTGCTATATGTTTTCCTTCTACTCCATTCATCTTAAATACTATTTTTTCTACCATTTTTCTCTTTTGTTTCTCATTAGCATCTATAGCTGCTTTTATTACATACATCTCTTCTCCATGTTTCTTAGCTATATCTACTATTGCCTTTGTATCTTTTGGGAAACATGAACCTCCATATCCTGGTCCACAATGTAAAAATTTAGGAGATATTCTCCCATCTTTTCCCATTGCTTTTGCTATCTCTTGTGTGTTTGCTCCTACTTTTTCTGCTAATAATGATATCTCATTAATAAATGATATCTTTACTGCTAAGAAAGCATTTGAAGCATACTTTATCATCTCTGCTGTTTCTATATTTGTAAATACAAATGGTGTTTCATTAATAAAAAGTACATCATATACCTTTTTCATTATCTCTTTTGCTCTATCACTCTCTGTTCCTATTACTACTCTATCTGGTTTTAGACAATCTCCTACTGCTTTTCCTTCTCTTAAAAACTCTGGATTTGATACTATATCAAATTCATAATTTAAGTTTCTATTATCTAATTCTTTTTGAATAGTTTCTCTTACTAATTTTCCTGTTCCTACAGGTACTGTAGATTTATCTACTACTACTTTATATCTATTCATATATTGTCCTATACTCTTTGCTACCTCTAATACAAAGTGTAAGTCTGCTGAACCATCTAATGCTGGTGGTGTTCCTACTGCTATGAAAATTACTTCTGAATTTTCTGTTGTATATTTCATATCTGTAGTAAATTCTATTCTTCCAGCTTTCATATTTTTTTCTAATAACTCTTTTAGTCCTGGCTCATATATCGGAATTATTCCATTTCTTAAACTTTCTATCTTCTCTTCTGATATATCCATACATATTATATTTAGTCCAAACTCTGCCATGATGACACCTTGAACTAAACCTACATATCCAGTTCCTACTACTCCTATTTTCATTTTTATGACTCCTTTATCTCATCCAATATTTTTTTCATTTGAATATCCCAAGAAAATTGTTTTGAATATTCTCTTATTTTAATTGATGACACTTTTAAATTTTTATACCACTCTATTATTTTTTCTATATCAATCAAACTTTCATTATGTGAAACTTTATAAATAAAACTCTGTTCTTCAAAATCTAAATCTGTCTCAGAATATATCATTGGCAATCCTTTGGCACAATACTCCCTATTCTTTAAAGTTTTTATTACATCTAATCCACTTCTAAATCTTCCTAAGCTTCCTAAAGCAATATCTGAATTATTATATATTTCATCTAACTCTTCTCCAGATTTAAACCCATGAAATACAACTATATCTTGTAACTCTACATTATCATCCACTATTTTTTTTAATTTAGGGGTTTCTGTTCCTTCTCCAACTATATAAAATTTTATTTTTTCTTTTCCATTATTTTTTTTATATTGAAGTAAGGAATATAAAAATCTATCTATTCCATGCCAAAAATGGCACTGTGATACACTTATAAAATTTATTCCTTCATGTTCTTTCTTTTTTATTAATTTTACTTCTTCTAAATCTATTCCATTTGATAGATTTATACATGGAATATTCCATATTTTTTTATCTTCTGAAAAAGTAACTATTTTATCAATATATTTATGATATTCTTCTCTCCATACCCTATCTTGTTTTACAAAATAACTCTCTTTTAATGCTTCTTTATCATAGGGGTATGTTGCAATTTCTAATATAATTTTTTTATTTAAGCCTTTCAAAAATTTCAAATAATTTATTGACCAATTAGTTGCATTAAAACGTCTAATATATACAATATCTATATTTTTATATAACTTCTTATTTTGTAATTTTTTTAATATTAAATATTCTTCTATTTTTCTCATAATTTTTTGATAAAATATTTTTCCACAATTGTATTTTCCTATTTTTTCTTTATCAAAATATAAGATCTCATCTTGTAATTTACATTCTATTACTTTTGTATTCGTTATTTTTGTTAAACTTTTAACTTGAGCATTTATTTTTTTATGTACTCCTATTGCCCATTCTGGCATTAAGGTAAAATATAATATTTTCATCTAACTATCCCCTTTTAATATTTTTAAAATATTTTTTATGCTTCTACTCAAAGAAAATTTTTCTTTCCAACCTAAAATTTTTAAAGAGGTATTATCCAATATTGTATTTTTTACTTTAGCATACCCTTTATTTTGGATATCTTCTATATTAAAAATTACTTTAACATTAGTTACTTCTGCTAAATATTCAACAAATTCTTTTATAGAAACTTCCTGTTCTTCATTTGCTATATTATAAGCCTTACCTGATTCTCCTTTTAATAAAATTAATAAAATAGCACTTACACAATCTGCTACATAACAATATGACCTAATTTGTTCTCCTTTTGATCTTAAAATAATGTCTTTTCCTGCTATAGCTAATTTTATAAATTCTTCATTTGCTCTTGTACTCTCTTCTATATAATTTGCACCATAAATATATCCTGGTCTTGCTGAAATAAAATTTATTCCATATTGTTTTTCATAACAACATCCTAATGTCTCTGCCATTCTTTTACTTTCAGGATAACAACTTCTAAAATTCATAGTTTCTATTTTCCCATAGTCATCTTCTTTATATTTTTCAACTACTTGATTTTCTCCATAAACTTCTGAACTAGAAATATATAAAAATCTTTCATTTCCATTCTTTACACTATAATCTAATAGTTTTTTAGTTCCAATAACATTGGCTTCTATCACTCCAATAGGATTTTCTAAAAAAGCTTTAGGATGAGCATTACTTGCAGCATGGACAATATAATCAAATTTTATTTTAAAATTATAATTATCACAAACATCTTGAATAATCAAATTAAAATATTCTTTATTTTTATGAGAAATAAATCTTTTACTTGCTTTTTCTTCATTTCTACATAATGCATAAATATTTAGATTTATTTTTTTAGTTTCAACTACATATACTAAAAAATCTATCAAATATGAAGCTATTAAGCCATTTGCACCTGTTACTAAAATATTCTTATTACTCATCTCTTCAAAAGGAATGTCTAATGTTGCTAATTCTTCTAATTCATTATAAAAATATTTATTTGAATAAAACATTCTTTTTCCCTCCTTATATTCCTATTATTTCCATATTTTTTTGTAATTCTTTAATTGCTTTAAACATATAAAAATCTATTGGCGTTGTTATTTTTATATTTTCACTCGGACCTTCTACTATATATAGTTTATGACCATAGTATCTCATTAAAGAAGCTGAATCTATAAACTCTTTCTTTTCTACTCTTGCTTTCTCATGTGCTTCTAAAATATCACTTAAATAAAAACTTTGAGGAGCTCTTGCCATAAAACATGTACTTCTCTCATAAATATTTTCAATTTTATTCTCTTCGCTCTTTATAATAGTTTCAATTGCTGGTGCTACTAAAATTGCACTCTTATTTTTTTCTACACAACTTATGCTATCTGTTATTACTTTTTGATTTATTAATGGTCTAACACCATCATGGATTAAAAGTATTGAATTTTCATTCTTACTTATTTCTTTAGCAGCAATTATTCCATTATAAATAGACTCCTGTCCCGTTTTTCCACCTTTTACTATTTTTACAACTTTTTTTAAATTATATTTTTTTACTAACTCTTGAAGTTCCATAATTTTTTCTTCTAGACATGAAACAACTATAGCATCTATCTCTTTGGAATTTTCAAATATTTCTAAAGTATATATAATTATTTCTTTATCATTTAACTTCAAAAATTGCTTTGGAATTCCATTTGAATTCATTCTTTTTCCTATTCCACCTGCAAATATTACTGCTATATTCATAAACTACCACACTCTTTTAATATTATATTTACTAATTTTTTACATGCTTCTCCAGTTTCAAAATTTTCCATCCATTCAAAATAATAATCTATCTTTTTTTGATACTCCATATCATCAAATTCTTCTATTTTTTTTAATAATTCAGTTTCAGTTTCAGCTAATGGAAATGGCCAACTTGATGGTTTTGTATATAATCCAGCACTATTCTCATATTCTTTTAAATCAGTTGCATAAATAAAACATGGTTTTCTCGTTTGAACAAAATCCCACATAATAGATGAATAATCATTTATTAATATATCGCTTGCATATAATAATTCTTGAACATCATCATAATCAGACATATTTATAACATCTTTTGGAATATCTTTTAATTGGGATACTAAACTTGGATGAACTCTTAAAGCAAAATGCCACTCTCCACCAAATTTTTCTTTTAAACTTTTTAATATTTTTTTATAATTCAATTCATATGGTCCTAACTCATGTTTTAACATTTGATTTCCATTTTTTGTTCTATATGTTGGTGCATATAATATTATTTTACTTTCATCAAGTAAATTATAATATTTCTTTACTTTTATTTGGTAGAAGGTTAGGGGAAATTTTCCCCTGCTGGTGTTTGTATTCTTATCTATAATTAATGGACTCTTCTTAATTCGATGAAAATTCCCTTCCATAAGAACCAGCTTCACCAAAACTCCTACAATTACACTAATTTTCATACCTACCACCTCTGTAAGTTTTTTTTCAAGTACTTTAAGTAAGTAAAATTGTATATTGTTTGCCTGATTTAGCCAAACTTCAAAGTCATTAGTTTGATTGAAATCAAGATAACTTATTAAGCTATCTAAAGCAAAGGCGAAAAATCCATCACAACAGCAATAATATTTTATCTAGATAATACAATATTTTTTTTAATTAGTCAATTTTTTTATTTTTACTATCTTTATACTGCTCTAACATATTCTTTAACTTTTCAGGAATAGGAACTCCACAAATGGAAGCATTTTCCAAGATACTTAATCCCTCATTACTTAATAATATTCCTATTGTTAAACTTTTAACAGCAAACTTTCCTTCAAATAGTAAATCTATCTGATGAGCTAAGACAACTACTCCTATCATAACCATTTTTTTTAGTAATCCTTTAAATCCAACTTTACTATTTACTTTTTCTATTATAATAGCTTTGGCCACTCCTGTAAGATAATCAATAGTCATTAGGATTATAAGACAATTCATCATCTTATCTTCTCCACCAGTAATTAAAAATATTAGAGAAACAATAGAGCCTATAAACCATACTACTTTATTGATAAAAATATCTCCTACATCAATAATAAGTTGTAATACTTCTGCAATAGTCATAAAATTCCCTCCTAACTAAGATGAAAAAATATATTTTAGTGCCATATCTGCCTTTTCAAACCACCAATCTGTTATAGCTAACTTAGGAAATAAAGAAGCTAACATACACATTATTAAAATTATAGCTATGATATAAAGTGTCTTATTTGAAAAAGTTTCAACCTTTTTAATTTCAATATCTTGAGCTTTTTCTCCACTCTTTGCTTTTTTAGAAAATAAATCAATTAATTTATTAGCACACATTCCCATAAAAGCTATTATTTTAGACATAGTTTTTCCACTTCCTTTATTTATTTATTTATCCAATTCATACCTCTTTCTTGTGCTTTATCTAATTTGAATCCAAAATGCACAAAGTTTTTTCTTGGATAATAAATTAGCTGGTCAAATTGAATTTTACCTTCTTTCTTTAATTGAAGAGCTTTCTCATAAATTTCTTTTGAAGTCATCTTATTACTATGCACATCAACTGCCAATCCAAATCTATGAGCTGAAGTCTTAGAGCCATCAACAGCCTTGTTTAGCTCTTCACTTCTAAACCAACTAAGAACTATAAGAGGTACTCCCAAAAGCTCTCTAATATAATCCATACGGCTTGCTGTGTATTGAATATAATTCTTTTCTTGTTCATTAGGAATATTTTTAATTTTTAATGCTTTTCCTGTTGCTGATACTGTTGTTTCTTTTTCTGTAAAGTATTTGCTATTTAACATTTTAATCAACTCCTTTTTTATCAGTTATAACTTATGAATTTTTGTTTTTTTTAGTTTTATCAGTAATTCTAAAAAACGACCTCTCAAAATTGTTTTTAAGGCCTTTCAAAAAACTTAGATGATATAAACTATAGCTGAATATTTTCATTTGTAGCTTTTATTTCATCTTGTTTTTCTAAACTTCCAATTTTTTGTAAAATCTCTTCTATTTTTTTATCTTTTTCTTCCAAGGATTTTTTTAATGTTTCCATTTCTTTATTTTGATTTTCTAAATCAACTATATGAACATCTCTTTTTTCAATCTCTACTTTTTGAACTTCGATAGTATTTTCTAATGATTTAACCTTGTTAATATATTTAGAATGTTGTTTTGCTTTTTCCTCAATATATGTGGAGTAAATAGTATCAAATTTTTCTTTGAACTCTTCTAGTGTTAATTTAACATTTGGAGTCTCTGCTTTTAATTTTCTTTCTGCCTCAAATAAAGCATCAGTATATATAACACCAGCATCTTGTAGTGAATGAGCCTCTTCCAATGTTAGTGGATATTCATCTTCATCACTAAATTGCCATAGCATAATATCTTCAGGATGTCTTTCTAAATAGGAAATTGTAGTTTCAAGAAGTCCTACATCTTTATCTGGTCTTGAGTGTTGGTAATGAACTTCTCCTAGTTTATCAGTCCATTTATAAGGACCAGGAAAAACAGTAGCTTTATATAAATTTATCAATCTAAAATATTCAGTTTTTAATTCATCTTCTGTTGCTCCCTCATACCATATATGAGTTTCTTTATTCCAAGCTTTTTTTAGATATCCTAACTTCTCATCATATTCAACTGTAATAAGTTTTCCATCTTCAATATATTCTCCATCTATAAGAGGTTCAACTTCTAATAATTTAGTTTCGTCATATGTCATCTCTCTTATAGCTTGAAGCTCTTCATCATATGTAGGATGAGTAAAATCATTATTTTCATCTAATACAATATAGTCTTGAGGATTAAGTTCTGGATGGTCTATAAAAACATTTCCATCAAAATACTGATTAATCTCTTCTCTAGTAAATAAGTGTGTTATAATTACTTTTGAAATTTTTTCTTTTGTAAATACTTTAATCATTTTATTCCTCCTTAAAATTTTTAATATATGATTAATCATTTGATTAATTTTTGATATTTTATACTCCTAAAAATCTAAATAAATTTCATAATTTATGTAGTTTTTGATAATTTCGAAAGTTCCGAAAAGTCAATGAAATTAAGACTTTTATATTTTGAGATTACTCAAGTCTTTTATAAAAAACTCCTAAAGACATACTTTAAGAAAAATTATAAAAGCTAGTAAAATCAATACTTTTTCAAAAATCATAAAACTAAATTTTTTAAATAAATTATGAAATTTATGTAATGTTACAGCTGTTTTCTACATTGGAATCACTCCTCAAAGTTTGACTTTTTGTCTATAATTTGCTATAATTAAGTTGTACTATAGTACCCCGTTGGGTGATTAAATTGTGTTTATTAAGCTTAGAATATTAGCCCTAATTTCGATTGGGGCTTTTATTCTGCCCTTAAGCAAGGTAGAAAACACAATTTAGTCTAGGGAGGAATGCTCTATGAATATTTTTATTCATAACATCAGCTTTGATGGTAATCTAGTTCTTTTACTAGTAATTATTATCATTGTAATGTTGTACAGAAAGTAGCATTACCTCCAACCCTTCGGGGTACTTTTTTTATTTAAAGTCCTGCTCTTCTTCTTAATTCTAATAATCTTAATTTTATTTCTTCCTCTTCTTTAGCCTTCACATAGTGTTCTGATGTAACTTTTGAGTCTTTATGATATCCAAGCATAGCTCCATCATTAACTGTTCCAGCTCCTGAAATTATATTAATAATAGTTTTCCTAATACTATGAGGATAGTAGTTCTCTATTCCTACTATTTTTCCCAACTCTCTTACTCTTGCCCTTATAGTTTCCTTACTCATTTGCTTGTATGTTCTGTTGTACTTAGTAACAAATAGCCAATCTAAATCTATACCTAACTTCTCTCTTTCTTTTATCCATTCTGCTAATATAGCTCTTGTTTCCTCAAAGAATAAGACTGGTTTAACATATCCTTCTTTATGTCTAACACCTATAAAGCAATTATTATTTAAATCTAATTGAGATAACTTCAAACTATGTCCTGCAGAGATTCTTACTGCACTATCAAGGAATAAATTAAATATTAATCTATCCTGGATATCAAATTTCTTTTTATCTAACTTCATCATAAAGTTTATTTCCCATATCTGCTTTTGAGATAAAAAATATGATGTTCTCCTCTTATCACTTTCAGTAATTTTTATTTGCTCTATCTTTCTAAAAGGATTTATTTTAATAAAATCTCTCTTTTCACACCAGTCAAGGAATGTTGATACTGCTGTTCTCTTGTTTCTAATAGTTTGATTATTATTTCCTTGCTGGATACATAACAATACATATCTCTCCCAAATTCCTGTGAAGTTTTTTATTGTATCTTCTGAAAGAATATATCTATTATTTTCATAAGATTTTAAATACTGAAAAAATAGCTTTACATTATTAAAATAAGTCTTATAGGTTGTCTGTACTGTTTCTTTTGACTGTATAGCTTTACTTGTCAAATAAGCATTGTAAACCTCCCAGTTCTTTCTGTTTACTCCAAGTTCCTGTGCTTCCATAATTATTAGTTCTTTTTCCATCTTAATATCTCCTTATATTTAGTATAAAGAGATATTTTACCATATTTTAAAAACTGGATAATTTAAGTGAAATTTATTTGAGTATTAGTGATAATGATACTAATGATAGCATCTTAGAAAAAATAAATTCTGAGTTAACTAAAGGTTTTTTTTCTTTAGTTGTTATATTTAAAAATACAACTAAAAATTTTAATATTCTTTTAAAAAAGACTAATTTGAATAAAATAAAAGGGATTCAAATTATATTTCAAAAGTGGAACTCATCAGGAGAAGTTACTATATCTAATCTAGCATCTGACAATTTAACTTCTGGAATAGGAGATGATTTTAATGGTGCAAGTTATAAAGGAACTATGGTAGGAGCAACTCTCACTGTTAAAACATCAAGTGGTGGAGTATATTTAATTCAATCAGCTCATTTGTTTAACAAAAGTTAACTGGATAATTTGATAACTTTTACCAAAGATAATAATAAAAATTGTTTAAAATATAGTAATGGTTTAATGATTCAATACGGACAAATAACTGACTATACTCCAGAAATGGGTTCAATATTAACAATCCCTTTCTTAGAACCATTTAAATCCACAGCATTTTGGGCTGCTAGTGCATTAAATGCAGCAAAAGCATATCCTAGTCGAATACTAGAATATAAAAGCATAGAGATTTCATTTAATGGTGGTAGTTCATATATTTCTTGGTTAGTTTTTGGAACATGGAAATAATTATAATTCTTTCCATGATACCCAGAAATTGTTTGCTGTTCCAATTCTTTGTAAGAGCTTTTTATATAAATTGGACACCATGGAGAAAAATATAAAAACTTAGATCTATTTTTTTAATATGCCAGCAATTATATTTAATTTCTTATATCCATCTTTTGGTATATCAACAATTGATAAAGTAGTTCCATCTTTTGAAGGTTTTAAAATAAAACCATTAATATTATACTTATAATTAAGGTTTTCAATTTGTGTTAGTTCTTGTGTTGGTATTAAATATTCTCTAAAAATACCTGAATTCACTACTTCTATATTTATAAAATGATATTTTGAATATGATTCAGATAATACAATAGTATCTCCAATATTTTGAGGATAATTATTTGTCCTATTCACATATAAATAGTTATATTCTTTAATTCCACTTAGATTATCCAATCTGTCAGCATGATTATTCAATGACATTTCTATGAAATTAGCATTAGGTGTGCTCAATGATGAACCACTATAAGCTGTTATACATTTATACTTCTTACCATTTACAGCCTCATATACTCTTCCAACCTCTGCACTTGTTAATGGAAATTTTCCATCTTCAACTTTTCCTACAACATTATCTATAAGTGTTTCTATTCCAGCTCTACTTAATCCTCCAACAGCAGCTGCATTCCCACCTTCAGGATTATTTCCTAAAATTGATTCAACTTGTTTTACTACTTCATTTCCAGTAGCTCTTACTCTTTCAATTTGCTTATCTCCTTCTCCAGTTAAAATTTTAGAAAGATTAACAGTTAGCTGATTGATTTCATTTAAAAAGCTATCTCCTATTTCTAAATCTATACCTTCTCCTGCAAGAGTTTTAATTACAGTAACTCTAATAAGTTTATTTACAGTTAAGATGCTATCTCCTTTAATTAAGATTATTTCTATTCCTAATTCTCCAAATTTAGCTAAAGCATTAGTAGGAATTTGTACCTTATTAGATGAAGTAACACTAGCCTTTGATGTAGTAACTGCTACTCCATCACTTCTAATAAAATTCACTTTCATTGATACTCCTGAAAAGTTAAGGGAAGTATCACTAAAATCTATTTGTAAGTAATGTGATTGACTATCTGCTTGAGTAAATTTTGTTTCTAAATCATAAGTTGCTCCTTTTAGTAAGTCAATTACAATTTTTAAAATTCTCTCCATTTTTCCTCCTTATAATAATACTCTTGTTTTGACCCAGTTAATGTTTAAATCTTTAGGTTCAGCATCAAAATGGGGACTATGTTTTCCAGTATATTCTTCTACTTCCATTTCACTATAATGACTAACTAATCCTTCTCCAGCCCATGAACTTAACCAAAAATCAAACTTACCATCATCTTTTTCAGAACCTAAAGCTAATCTTCTAATATTGAAATAAACATATCCTTTATAAATGACTTGAGGGTTACTGCTTGTAGAATAGTAAGCATAGTAAGTCACACGTTTATGCTCTCCTAATTTCATATTTTCAAATCCTGATACTCTTATAGTTCTAGCTTTACCTCCTCCTTCAGTAGTAGTAACTAATCCAGCTGCATCTGTTAATTTCCATTCTTCAATATCAAAATTAAAATATACAGTTCCATAAACTTTTTTAATGCAACTAAAGTAAAGTTTATCTTTGCTCCATTCTTTTAAAATATTTTGTAAATAGATAATATATTGAGTAGTATAATAGCTAGTAAACTCATATAATTCTTTTTCAGCACTTACTACTTCTGATAATAAGTAATAATCAGCAAGAGTTTCTCTAGGAACATATTTACTTGTATAATCTACAACAGAAGTAAAAATATAATTCATCAAATTAGCATTTATATTTTTATTAGTATTTTTATCTGTTACCCATTTATTTATCTCATCTTGCCATTTTAATACTTTATCTTTTAATGCTATTTGCTTGGTATTAAGAGTCTGTAATAATTCTTTAGATAAGATATCTCCAGCTTTAGCTGTAGTAAAGTTTGCTCCCTCTTTACTTCCTATTTTTCTTGTAAGCTGGTTGAAGGTAGTATCTAAAAATTTAAAAGAACAAGTACCATTTTTAAAATCAGGAGATTTATCTATTATTTCCATTAGTTTACTCAAGCTATCCCCTCCTTTTTTAACCAAGCTTCTATTCTTGTATGATTTTTAACACAACTTTCAAAGTTTTCATCTTGAGAATTAAATATTTTATGTGAAATTTCTCTTTGAGTAGTAGTAATTACCCAAGTTCCATCTATTGCCTTTCCTAAAGTATTTTCTCCTAAGAAAGCTCCCCATTCATGCCCAACATCAAAATATGCTAATCCATCATATGGGTCTACTATCTCCCCTGTTTCTTCTTTTATTCCTGGTAATCCTTGTGTATCTCCTTCCCAAGCTATTAAAGTTTTATGCTCAATAAAGAGATAATCTCCTACTTTATAATCAACGGCTACTTCTAAAGGAACAGTAAGCTCTAACTCTACTCCAGGATATCCATATCTACTGAATATACTATCTGATAAAGTAGCAGCAAATGTAGCTTTATCTGTAGCAGATAACTTATTAACTCCAGCTATTATATATTCATCTGGACTACTTGGAATAAGCATTCTAAATTTATTAAAAGAACTTATTGAAGTAAAATACCTTTTAATCCTTTCTTTATCTTCCTTGAAGTCTTTTTCATACTTAACTATCATATTATTTACTATGTTCTCATCAGTTATATTTTTACTATCTATTGAAATAATATTACTTTCATCAAGAGTAATTCCTTCTGTTCCAATGGTTGGTTGTCTATGTAGTTTTATTCCAAGCTTTCCATCTAAACTTAGATATGGAAATATAGCACAAGGTTTATATACATTATCTATCAACCACTCATAAGGATCATCTATAGGTTCTCTTATTTCTAAGTAGTAGTTTGAATAATATGGTCTATTTAAAACCTCTCTAATTTCATTTAGTGATACTAAATCTACAAAGTTTTCATATTGATTAGTCAAATATGGCACTTGAACTTCTAGTTGAGGTGTTGAGAATACAGCTTGAAATATTAGCTCAATACAAGTAACTGGATGTCCTTCAAATACTATAACTCTAGTTAAAATTGAATTACCATCATCATTAGTTTCTCCCTCATCAATTTCTTTAATACTAAATCCTTGCTTTATTCCATTTATAGTTTTAGTAGGCATTCTATATTTATTAATATCATCAATAGTTTCTCCATTGTATTTTGATAACTCTCTATCAAATATAGAAGCTTTTAATCTTTCTTGGAAATCGGCTATTTCAAAAGTATACTTACTTTCAAATACATCATTATCAATACTTCTTATAAGTCCTCTATATATTAATTTTAAAGTTTTATCTCCACACATAGCATAAATATCAACCATTTCTCCATATGTCATAGAGTTCCCACTATTCAACCTTTCATAAAGCCATTGGGATATAGTGTAATCAACATTTACTATATCAAATTTAATTGATGATACAGAGCATTGAGAATCTTTAGGAGTAATTGAACTTCCTCCACCATTTGGAATACTCATATATGGTAAACACTCTATATCTTCAAATATTACTCCTCTTTTAGTTGCTAAGTATAAAGGTTTTCCCTCTTCTCCACTCCTTAAACTATCATATATTTTTGCTATATAGTGATAATATTGTTTTTCTATATTCATAGCATATCAACCCTTTCATTTAACTTGATAGTTAGGTCATAATAAGGTTTACCTGTACTTTGCTTAGGAGAAATATCCTTTATTTCATAGGAGAATAAAGGGTCATCAGGTAAATTTTTAAAATCTATATAGCCCTTTTTTAAAAGAATTTCTCTAGGAATATTAAGTAATTTTCTTTCTTTTTTTATCTCTATAAGTTCTCTTATTATATTTTCACATTCTTGGAAAGAAAGATATTGTAAAGATAGAGTATATTTATATTTAAACCATCTGATTATATTAAATTCTTTCCCAGACTCTGCTGTTTGATAAATAGCTCCTTCTTTATCATCGACTCCATCATATTTAATACCTTTTATTTGATAATCTTTTAGAGTAGAAATATAGATAGAAATTTTATTTTCCATTTATACACCTCCTTCTTTATTTTTATTATTAAATTGCCAATGTTCTTATTTTTTGATAAATAAAAAATCCCCAAATGAATATCATTTGAGGATTAATAATTTATTTATTCTTTTTTATTTCAACATCAGGAATTGAGAGATTATTAGGTATATCAATATCTTCTATCTCAAAGCTATCAATATCTATTTCAGGTATTTCAATTTCAACTTCTGGTATCTCTATCTCAAATTCAGGAATTTTTATTTTAACTGCTGGAATTTTTATTTTTTCCATAATTATATCATCTGTAATTGAGTATTCTCTATTCTTAGTTGATATGGTTCTATCCAATTAAAAATATATGGCATAACTGTTAGGTAATCTTTATATTTTAGTTCCACTAGACTATCAATACCAAATCTTGATTGAATATCCTTTACTAATTCTTTCTTTAATCTTAATTTGAAAGTTCTATTTGATATACCTGTACTTTTCATTCTTCTAAGAACTGTTTCAGTAATCTGTTCTTTTACAACTTCAACTTGGCTCCACGTCATAGGTATTTGATTTAACTCATTCTCTAACTTTTGAATTTTAGTAAGTAACTCTCTATTCTCAATAAATTCTTGATGATGAATTAGCTTTTCCATTTCATTAAATCTATTAATATAAGCAAGTTTAAAATCTTGATACCCTTGAATGTTAAACATATAAAGAGTAAATCCATCTTTTGTAAGTAAATATTCTTTATACTCTCTTTTTTGTCCTTGAGTTCTATAAAAGCTAGGAATAATCAGAGAAGCCATATTTGGCTTTTCTAAAATTTCATCTAACGTTCTTAATACTTTTGAATGTTCTTTTCCTAATTCTTTAGCTATTACTCTACTACTCACTACTAAACCATACTTACAATTTTCTTGAATTGTTATTTCCATTACATCATCTCCTTAAAAATATTTGAAATACCCATTAAGAAATGATATAATAGATTTATCACTCTTATGGGTGTGGTTATAGGGTATTGGCTGTCTTGGCGGGTAGACAATATCCTATTTTTTATTCTCTAGTTCAACCTTCAATCTTTTTATACCTTCCATAATTGTATCAGTCCTTGTTAAATTTAATTTTTCTGAACATTCTTGAATTAATTCAAGTTCATCTTGTCTTAATCTTAAACTTAAGTTTTTATTTCTAGTATTATCAGATTTAGGTCTGCCTAACTTGGCGTTCATTTCATCACCTCACTTTATTGCCATTGCAAAAATTATATATTGCAATTGCAAAAAAGTCAAGAGAAATTTTAAAATCTTTATATCATAGGTAAAAATCCTCGGTATTTTTACCGAGGATTGTGTATTGAATAATATTTATTTTTTATTTCTTTTATATAATTCTAATTCTGCAAAAATATCTTCTGCTTCCATTAATGCAATTAAAGCAGCTTCATCATCTAAGCAATATTCTTGTTCTTTAATTTCAAATTCTTTACTTTTTAAAAGTTTTTCTCTTATTTCTTTTTTCAATTCTTCAGAATTAGTTGAATAATATTCTTTTTCCAACTTAGCAAATTCGTCACTTTTTGTAAATTTATTTTTCATGTTTGAAGTTGTAGATGTATAAATATTTTGTTTTTTCTCTTGAATAATAGTAGTTTTATTTGAGATTTCTACATCTTCCCTTGTTATTTTTGTAGCTTCAAGTATGTATTTAATAGAATAAATTAAAATAAATAAAGAATAAACAGCTACTATAAAAGCTGGTGCAAATGGAATAAAAAATAATAAACCTCCAACAATTGCAAAAACAATTCCACTAATAAGATAAATAAATGCTAGAAAAAAAGCGTCTTTTAGTCCTAAGTTAACTTTAATTTTATACTCCATAAAAATTCCCCCTTTAAAATATTGTTAACATAATATACAATATTTTTAAAGGAAAATCAATCCTCGAATGATATTAAATTGCCAATGTTCTTATTTCTACTTTATTTTTTCTTTCCAATGAGTGTTACATTATATCCATCATTTAATTCTTTTTCTATTTCTTTAATAAATAATTTGGTCAAGGTAGAGTTACTTCCATCTATATAGACTATACCTTCATTTTTTTCTTGAGAACTTTCTACTCTATCATTAATTCCTTCATCATATTGAGTAGAAGAAGAGTTATTATCTTCATTATCTGTATCTTCTTCAGAGTCAACACTATTGTTGATAGTTGCTGCAGCTACTCCAAAAGAAGCGGCAACAGCAGCATTTTGTGCAGCAGATACAAAAGCGTTTTTAGCTCCACTATAATTATTAGCAGCAATATATGATAATCCTAATGCTGTATCTGAAACAGCTCTAGCAGCATGTTCTTGCCCTTTTGCCATTAATAACTCAGCTAATTGCAACATAGCAAACTTTTTAAAATCTTCCAATGATTTAATTTGCCCTTGTGCTAAAGCTGTGTAGGTGTCCATAATAGCTCCTGCTGACCTCTCATATATATCAACTTCATAATTAGATGCCCATTTCTCCCAGTTAAATTTTTTATTTTTATTAGCTTGTTCAAGTTTAAAAGCATTTTCTTCCTGTTTAATCTTATTTTTATTAATATCTACAATAGTGTCAGCTAGTTCTTGCTCAAATCCTGCATTGGACTCATAGAAAGCTTTTCTTTGCTCTAATTGTAGTGCCTCTTGTTCTAACCTTTGTTGTTCCAACTCTAGTAATCTAATATTTTTATTTTTCTCTATATCTTCTACACTTAATTTTCCCTGGTTATATAAATCAACCTGTTCTTGTAGAAATAGCCATTCATTCTCCAATAGGCTAGCTTGTTGCTCTTTTCTAGCTTGTAATTGAGCATCCAACATAGAATCTTCTCCTACATCATTCCTTTCAGTAGAAAATCTTTGTTGGATATTTAATTCTACTTCAATTACTTTTTTCTTAAACTCATTAGCCTTTGTTAAATCATCTATATTTCTATAATAATCTTCCATTTGCTTTAAGCTTTCCAAATTAGCTTTTTGCTGTTCTAAATAAAGTTCATTTTCCTTATTTTTAATATTCCTGTTATATTCCTCTTGGTTGATTATTCCTAATGATAATAAATTTTGTTGGCCAGCTATATAATCTTTTTTATCTTGGAGATACTTAAGCTCATTAGATTTTAAGGTGTCATTATGTTCCTCTAATCTACTTTCTTCTTGAGCTCTTAAATCTTGTAGTTGAGTATTCTTTTTATTTTCGCTCTCTACTATTTTTTGATTAGTTTCTTCAACTTTTTTAGCTGCCTCTTCCCTAGTCTTAATTTCTCTTTCTATATTTTGTATTTTCCAAGTAAGTTGATTTTTTTCATCATTAAGCTTGTTTTCAGTAGGAATTAAGGTCATAGATTTATTAGGATTTGTTTTTAATAACTCTTCTCTTTTCTTTCTAACCTCTTCTAATTCCTTTGTTACTCCCTCTAATTTCTTTTTTAAATCAGGAAGTTCTTTTTCTCTATCTAGTTGAATTTCTAAAGAGTTATCTTCTCCATCAATGGCCCTTCTAATAGTTTTTACAAAATTGAGTAAACTTTCATTTTCTACAACAGATTTTACAAACTTACTCCATCTATTATCCATAGCTATTACAAGCTTTTCCCATTCTGATTGAATATTATCTGTTGCTGTTCTATAAGCTGTTTCCAATTCTTCTGAACTACTAGCCACTTTTTCTAACTTATTAGCAAAATTTTCAGCATTTATTCCTGTAAGATTTAAAGCTGCACTTCCAGCTTCAACTGATGAAAAGAGGTCTACAACTGATTTATTAGATTTTTTAGCATATTCTTCCATCTTTATCATAGCTTCTTGAAGAGTTCCACCATTTGCTATAAATTCAGTAAAGCTTTGACCTGATAATTTTTCAAAGTTATCAGCAGCCATTTATCCTTCTTTGGATAATTCTGATAGCATAGACTTTAACATTGTTATTGTCTTGGCTGTATTATTACCATTTACAGTCATTTGAGCTATTGCTCCACCTACATCATTAAGAGATACTCCAAGAGCTGCCGAGATTGATGTTACATCTCCAAGTTGGTCCCCTAACTCTCTTACAGTAGTTACACCCTCATTTTGAATTGTAAGTAACCAGTCAGCAACCTTTCCAGCTTCACTCATTTCCATTTTATAAGCATTGATAATAGAAGTAATAGTTCCTACTGACTGTTCAACAGTAGCTTGCCCAGCTATAGCTGTCTTAGATGCTGTTTCAAGAAATCCTATTAAATCTCCTTTTCCTACTCCTGATGATAGAGCTTGGTAGGCAGCATTTGCTATCTCTGTTTTACTTGCTCCAGTTTTAAGAGATAGTCTTTCAAATTCATCTCCATATTTATTTAACTCATCTCTTGATACTTTAAGAAGAGTATTTACCATTCCAAGTTGTTTTTGATATGCCATTACTTCTTTAGTAGTGACTCTAAGTTTATTAGCTACATATATTGCAGCAGCTGCCATAGCTCCTTTAGCAATAGTTGCTGCATTAATAGATTTAGTCATCTTTCCAAAGGCACTATCTATTTTATTGGTAGTTCCTTCAGTTTGATTTTGCATTCCCTTTAAGCCTTGACTATAGTTACTGGTGTCAAGAGTAGCCATATATTGTAATAAATATTCATTTGAATAAGGTATCATAAAGCTCCTCCTTTAGTCATAGCTTGTAATTTCTTTATATTAAAGAAATCTATTCCTCTAACAACTTTAACTCCATTATTTTTAAAATCTTCTTTATATCCATTCAATAGTTTTGTGTATTTTCCTTTATCTTTAGAATTTAGATTTATATGATTATCAACTATAGCTGATAAATTTAAACTTTCTTCTGCTTCTAAAGCTTTTATTCCTTCTAGTATTGAATTAAATATAAAGAAATTAGTATTCATAGCTTCATTTAGTGATGTTGAAGTATTTTTACAAAACTTTGCTATTCTATATGACATATTTATATAGATATCATCTGAGCTTTCTTTACTTTCCTTTTCTCCAGTATTTTCATTTCTTGACATCATCTTAAAGCATTCTTGAAGTACAGTTACTAATTCTATAGTTGTAAGTTTTTCAACTTCAACTATGTCATCAGATAATGTCTTTATATAAATATTACATATTTCTCTTATCTCCATTTTTTCAAAATCTATACTGTTTAGATATAACCAATCTTTAACAGTAGGTTCTCTAATTGTTATAAATCTTATTCCTAAAGAAATAGTTTTATTTCTTGGAATTAAATCTTTTATATCTCTTATAAATATCCCCATATATTCCCTCCTCTCTTAAGTTCTTTATAATACCTCTATCAATTAAGATAGAGGCACTGAAAAAACTTAAGCTTTTGCTGTGTAATTTCCCCAAGTATATACTAATCCTTTTGTTGGACTTTCTTCAGCTATATCTGTTGAGAAGTTAAATGTTAAAGCTACTTTAGGTGTATCTTCTGTTTTAAAGTTAATTTGAGTATTAACTAGACAAGATACTCTAGGTCCTGTAATATCAAAGTCTGTTGAATCTCCTGCTGATAATGGATGTACTTTTAACTTTCCAAATTTAAGTGGTTTTCCTACTGTTGTAAATCCTACTCCAGTAGTTCCTTCAATATAAGTGTTTGATAATTTAGGTAATACACTTAAATCTAAAGGAATAGTACATGTAAGTGTAACTTCTCCTGGAATTACATTTGCTATATATGGTCCTTGCATTTGGTCTACTTCTACAGAGTATATTTCAAACCCAGCACTAAATAAAACTTCCTCTTCTTTCAGTGTAAGTCCTAATACAACTGGGCTCTCTTCTCCTTCAAGAGTATATTCAATCTTACAAGGTCCTAATGGATATTCTTTCATTGCTACCTCCCTTTAAGTAATTATTTCTACATCTTTGTTATCTTCATTTCTTAAAGCTTTAGCTTTAATCTTTACACTATGAGTACCTTCAGTTTTGAAATTAAAATTAATTTCAAGAGTTATAACAGCCCTCAATAACTTTATTCTTACAGAATTACTCATAGTTACTATCTCTATAACTCCTTTTTTTACTAGTGTTTTTACATCAGGAGTTATTCCAAAAGTATTAATAGAGTTTTCATCTAATAATACTGTTGTTTCAAAAGTAATATTTCTACCTAATTCCAATATCTCCTTTATATCTGGGCTTTCATCAGTCTTTATCTCTTGTGTAATAGCTTGTAATTTTAAAGATGTACTATCAGTTTTTAATGTGTGTCCTATATATTTATCATTGAAATATACTTGACAAGGACCTAATTCGAATATCTTAACCATCTTTTCCTCTGAATATATATAATTTTCTTATTTTAGGTTTGTCAGAGGTACTTTCCCCCTCTGATAATTGAGCTTCTCTTATTCTTTTGAGATTATCTCTAAAGTTAACCATAAGGTCTGCTGCTAAGTCTATATAATCTGGATGAGCTATCATTTCATGTAATTTAGCTGTTACATAGCTCTTACATAATCCTGTAACCAAGTCTTGTCCATTTGTTAGCTCAAGTGTCTTGGTTAGGTTAACTGATGAATCAATAACTCCTATAGCTTCTCTTTCAAACTCTTCAGCAACTTTATTAAACTCATCTTCAGAGTATTGAGAATAAGCTAATAAGATATTTTTTACTGGAACAGGCATAAATTTATCATTTAGATATTTAAAAGCCATTATCCCTCCTTTCTCAAGGAGAAGAGGGAACTTCCCTCTTCAATATTAAGATATAGTAATCTTATATCTCTCAAATTTAGTTGTTGATAATACAAGAGGCATTGGAGCTGATTTACCCCATAGTCCTTTACTACCAGTAGTTTCCTCTACTTTAGTATCTCCAGCTATTACTTTGGATCTAACTAAAACTGATTCATTCTTTGCTACATCTCCATAAGTAAGACAACCATATCCAACTGCTAAGTTATTAACATTAGATAAAATAATTAGATTTTTAGTATCTATCTCTTTATCATCAGTTCCTTTAGCATTTACTAGAAGTTCTACTTTTTGAGTTCCAATCATTAAGTATGGCTCACTTCCATCAACTCTAAATTCAACTTTATTTATATTTTGTCTAGTATCATTAGCTTCATTTTTTATAGCATTAAATATGTTTTCTCCTACTTCGATTTCAGGCCACATTCCATGTTTAGTTTGATAAGCTAAAGCAAGTTTTAAAACTTCATCAACAAAAACAGTTGTTCCATTAGTCCAAGAAAGAGGTTTATCTGCTTTAACTCCTACTTCATGAGCTTTCTTATTTTTGTCAGTATAAGTACCCTTTAAATAAACTTCAGCACATTGTTTTTCAAATCTATTATCAATAGCAGCAGCAATTAGTCTTGAATATTTAGCTTCCATTTGTTTAATTGTAGGAATTTCGGCTCCTGTTTTTGTGTACATAGGAACACCAGCTTTTATTTGGATTAAATCACTAGCTGAATAAGGAAATTGTCCTCCAATAATATCAGGTTCAAACTCAATAACTCTATATCCATCTTTACCAAGAATAGGTAAAACTTCTGTTCTTCCTACAATTCCAGCTGTTACAAAGTGATCTGTTAAATCTTCTATTCTTATTTTTTCTGTTGGAGATAAGTATTCGTTTCCAGAGTTTATGAATTTTTTTGAGTATCTTTTTGGAATATTTAATTTTTGTGACATCTCAGCTATTAGAGATATTAAGTAAATCATTCTTTTATTCATTTATTAAGCCTCCTCTGTTCCTTCAATTTTAGTTGTTAAAATAACTCCAGCTACTTTTAATTGATGTATAGCTGTAAAATCAGATTCCCATTCTATTCCTTGAATATCTTCTTTACCAACAACTACATAAGTAGAGATATAACCAACATCATCAGCCTCTGCTGTAGTATCTGCTCCCATATATAGTCCTGCTATAACTCCTTTGTTAGGGTCATCTTTCACATAAGCATAGAATTTACCATCTGTTTTGTCTTGAGCTATAGGTTGTAAATGCTTCACTGCCCCTGCTCCCATTGTTACTTGCATATCAGGTTGTAATCTGATAACTGCTTTGTCTTTTAAATTTTCTGTTTTTCTTTCAAAAGTTGCCATTCTTTATACCTCCTTAAAATGATTCAGCTAA
>OGDT01000131.1_pt1 | contig 26055 bp, 27 predicted proteins | sample 1570521 | NCBI WGS metagenome assembly OGDT01 (sample SAMEA2582164, study PRJEB24529) | metagenome | biome: Human gut stool | place: China | collected 2011 | reverse complement strand
CTCTTTTTTGACCGCACTTTTCTTAATAAAAACGTATATATGTATTATTCTCTTTATGCTTTAAATCTTAATGCAAATAAAAAGGCTACCATAGGTAGCCTTTTCTGAAATCAATGGATATTTGTCTACATTACCCTTTTTTGCGACGTTTTAAGGTATCAAGTAATACTGCGATTACAATAATTGCCCCTTTAACAATTTGTTGCCAGTATGGATCCACACCTAACATATTTAAGCCTTTATTGGTGGTACCGATAATTAAAGCTCCAATCACACACATTGGAATAGTACCGAAGCCACCACTTAAAGAAACTCCACCAATAACGGCTGCCGCGATAGCATCAAGCTCCCAAGCTAAACCGTAAGATGGGTTCCCCGCATCGGTTCGTGATGCGAGTAGAGCGCCTGCTAATCCAGATAATGCTCCACCTAGAACATAAACCCAAATTAATGTTCTATTTGTGTTAATACCACAAATTTTAGCTGCATTCAGATTTCCACCTACTGCATAAACATGACGACCAAAAGTTGAACGGCTAAGTAAAATATGAGAAGCAATCACAATTAAGATATACAACAAAACCAGCCCTGGAAGTCCAAAAATATTCACATCCGCAATCCAGGTAAATGCTTCTGAAGATGCATCAATTGGACGACCATCAGAATAAAGCTGTGCAGCACCACGTGCAATAATCATCATACCTAAAGTTGAGATAAACGGCGGAATACCACCAAGCGCTGTAAATCCACCATTAAATAATCCCAATAAAGCACCAATTAAAATTGATGCAGCAAAAGCCAATAGCGCAGATGATCCGGTATCGCCACCAGTTACAATTGAAGCAGAAACGACTGCTGTAAGCGCCACCACAGAACCAGATGATAGATCGATACCCCCTGTGATAATGATGAAGGTTACACCAATTGCAATAATACCAAACATGGATACTTGTTCGATAATACTCCATACTGTTCTAGCTGAAAAAAATCCGTCTATTGAAACAGACAATGCCAAAAAGAGAAGAATTAAAATTAAGACCATTCCATACGCATTAATCATTTTCTTCAGTGTCACGTTTTCCATAATAAACCTCTCATTTTTTTAATCTTAATAAATAAACTATTCTAATTAATAGACACTAACCCGAAGCCAATTCAAGTACTCGCTCTTGAGTCAATTCTGCATGAGGAATGATGCCAACTTGATGCCCTTCATGCATAACCATAACGCGATCACTCATTGATAAAAGCTCCAACATATCTGACGTAATCATAATGATTGTTTTACCTTGTTTTGATAACTCAACCATCAATTTATAGAGCTCAGCCTTAGCCCCTACGTCAATCCCTTTTGTTGGTTCATCTAAAATCAAAATTTCAGGCTCTAGTAATAACCAACGAGCAAGCAATACTTTTTGTTGGTTACCACCGGAGAGATTATTCGTAATCACATCCACATTTGGCGCTTTTATTTTGAGTTTTGTTTTTTGTTCATTTGCCGTTTTTTGTGCTCTTGCAACAGATACGAGAAAATTCTCTAAATAAGGCGACATTTCAGGCATGATCATATTGTCTGTAATGCTCAGATTTAGGAATAAGCCTGTCAATTTTCTGTCTTCAGTTACAAAGCCAATTTTATGCTTCATGGCATCTAGTGGATTATTAATAATCGCTTTTTCGCCTTTAATATAAATCTCACCACTATCCGCAGGTTTATAACCAAATAAGCCTTCTACAATTTCTGAACGACCTGCTCCAACTAATCCAGCAATTCCAAAGATCTCACCTTTACGTACAGCAAAATTAATATCTTGATATTTTCCTTCTCGGGTAAAATGTTTAATTTCTAAAACAATCTCATCAGATAACTCAAAACGCTCACGTTGGAACATTTCTGACATATCACGGCCAACCATCATGGAAATGAGTTGTTCTTTGGTCACTTCTTTTGTTGGCTTCGTATCCACATATTGACCATCGCGAATTACCGTGATCTCATCAGACACTCTAAAGACTTCATCTAATTTGTGAGAGATGAAGATAATCGCAATGCCTCTTGCTTTAACCGTCTCAATAATGCGATAAAGTTGATCTACTTCATTTTCAGTTAATGCCGTTGTTGGCTCATCCATAATGATCACCTTCGCATCATTAGAAACGGCTGTCGCAATCGCAACCAACTGAGCTTTTGCCACCGATACATCGGACATTTTTTCTGTCACATCCATTGGCACACCAAGTTCTTTTAAAATAGCGGAAGCTTGCTCATTCATTGCTTTTTGATTAAGGAAAAATTTACCTTTCGTTATTTCCCGACCTAAATAAAAATTATCCGCAATCGTCAAATTAGCAGCAGGAGAAATTTCCTGAGGAACCATAGTGAGACCTCGACGAATTGCATCAATAGGACGTCCCGGTTTAAAAGGTTTATCATCTAGAATAAGTTCTCCACCTTCATCAGGAATATAAATTCCATATAGAATTTTCATCAATGTGGATTTACCAGCTCCATTTTCCCCCATCAGAGCATGAACACTTCCACGCTTGACCCGGAGATTGATCTGATCTAATGCCTTAACCCCAGGAAATGTTTTCGATACATTTCTCATTTCTAAAATATAGGGAGAATTTGAGCTATTACTATTAGTCATGTTTAACTCCTTGACTCGGTAAAAATAAATACGGAAATAACGTTATAAAGTGCGGTCAATTTACTCCTTATATTTGTTGATATATTGTTCCTTCATTTCTGGGGTAACCAATTCAAAAGGAATCCAGTTATATTTAGGAATCTCTTCACCAAGCACTGCCTTGTAGGCCATTTCAGCACTCAATCTTCCTTGTCCTGATGCAGATTGATAAACGGTAGCATCCAAGCCATTACCTAAATAAGCTAAAGCATCTGGTGTTGCATCAATTCCACAATGAGCATGTCTTCATCTTTAAAGCCGAGTTTCTTCGCAGCCAATAAAGCCCCTATCGCCATTTCATCATTATTACTCAGAATTACATTTGCATCTCGGTGAGCTGAAAGCAGATTTTCTGCTACTTCCATCCCCTTAGCTCTATCCCATTTTGCCTCTTGTTCTGCGACCACTTTAATTTCAGGATGCTGTGCAAAGATCTTTTTATTACCCTCTGTTCGTTTAATTTGAGCTTCTAACCCCAACGGTCCAAGTAAAATAATGGCTTTAGCTGGTTTACCATTCAATGAATTAACAATAAATTCGCCCTGCATTTCACCGCTTTTAATTTCTTCAGAACCAACATAGCTCGCTACGTATTGCATGTCTTCTTCATTCGGTTTCACTGTCACTACAATTAAAGGAATCTTCGCTTTTCTTGCTTTTAATCCAATGGCTTTTACGATCTTTTGATCTGTTGGCATAATGATCAAAGCATCGACCTTCGAATCAATAAAATTTTCCACATCATTTAACATCTTGGCGGGATCGCCATTCGCATCGGCATATTTAAATTTAAGATTAGATTGGGAGGCGACAAACTTATCCATGGAATCCTGCAAATAAGTGGGATATTTATCTGCAAGGCTATACATTGAAACGCCAACTACTATCGACTTGGCTAAAATAACTGGGGCAAAAAAGAGACTAATAACTAAAATGCATACCTTTTTTAACATTGTTCATCCCTCCATTAATAAATCTCTTTAGCTTTAACCGGAAGGGTTATCACCCTTCCGTTATTTAGATGAGAAAATCTATTTTTTATATCTCGCTTGATATTCCTCTTTTTTATCTGGTGTAACGAGTTCAAAAGGCACCCATTTCACAGCTGGAACTTTTTCACCTTTTGCAGCAAGATAGGCCATTTCAGCCCCCGCAGAACCTTGTCCTGCAGCTGATTGGAACACTGTTGCATCTAATCCTTTACCTAAATAATCTAATGCATCAGGTGTTGCATCAAGGCCAACAATAATTAAATCTTCATCTTTAAGACCTAATTTTCTGCCTGCTAATACCGCCCCAATCGCCATTTCATCATTATTACTAACAACAACATTTAAATTTTTATTTGCCGCAAGTAAGTTTTCTGCAATTTCTAAGCCTTTGGCTCTATCCCATTTACCTTCTTGTTCAGTAAAAATTTTGATATTTTTATGCTGACCAAAAATTTCCTTATTGCCTTGCGTACGCTTAATTTGAGCATCTTGCCCTAAAGGCCCCAACAAAATTGCAGCTTCGGCAGGATTACCTTTTAAGGTATCAACAATAAAGTTAGCTTGAATACGTCCACCTTCGATTTCATCCGATCCTACATAACTAGTAACGTACTGCATATCTTCATCTAATGGTTTACGATTGATAATAATGAGAGGGATACCGGCTCGTTTAGCTTTTTTGCCAATAACCTTAACAATATTTGGATCTGTTGGAACAACAAGTAATGCATCAACTTTTTGATCGATAAATGTTTCTGCATCATTTAATAAACGAGCGGGGTCACCATTCGCATCTGCGAGTTTAATTTCCACATCATCATGTGCTTTATCAAACTCACGAATGGCATCTTGAAGATAGGTTTGCCATTTATCAGAAAAGGAAACCATTGGTGCACCAATCACAACATTTTTAGCGATAACAGCTTGAGACGTTAATAAAACTCCACCACAAAGTAACGCAAGCAATGTTTTTTTCATAATGCTACTCCCTTTATTAGTTAAACGAATAACAAAGATTGAAATACAGCTATACTCTCGCAGTATGCGCATATAAATTTCATCAAAGTACAAATTGGAATAAATCATCCAATACTATCTATATCATTAAAAGAAGATTTTCTGCAACTGTCATTTTTTGAAAGTGTGAAGTAGATCTTACTTTTTAGTCGAAAATATTTACTATTCGCAAAATCTTCCGATTAATAATAAAAAAATAAGGGGCACTATGATTGAATGCCCCTCATCGAATTACGCTATTTCTTCCACATTAACCCAACGTTTTTGGTGATACGATAATGCTATTGCATCTAACACGCGAGACACCTTATATCCTTCTTCAAAATCAGGATATAAAACACCTTCAGGTGAAGCTAAACCATTTACTAAATCTCTAATCTCCACCGTTTTCTGATCGTTAAAACCAATGCCATGACCTGCGCTCACACAAAAATTCTTGTAATCAGGATGCAATGGTCCAGTAAGGATTGTTTTAAATCCTTGTCTTGCTGGATCTTCATCATGTAAATAAAGCTTTAATTCAGCCATTCTTTCTTGAGTATAAGAAATACTACCTTTTGTTCCCGTAATCACATAGCTCAGTCCCATTTTTCGTCCACAAGCAATTCGAGACGTTTCAATCGTTCCCATGCATCCATTATCAAATCTAACCAAGGCTGTCGCCTGATCTTCATTCTCTACAGCTAAACGTTCTTGTAAATTATGAGGATTTGGGCGATTTTTAATTACTGTTTGCATATCTCCAATAACAGCACGAATATCCTGCCCTAATAAATACTGAGACATCTGTACAATATGAGCCGCTAAATCTCCCAATGCTCCTAGTCCTGCTTTTTCTTTCACACAATGCCAATCCAATGGTGTATTTTCATTAGCTAAGTAATCTTCATTATGAGTGCCATAAAAATGTACTACTTCTCCAATTTCACCATTAGCAATAATTTCTCTGGCTAATTGAGTAGTTGGATTCTTTATGTAATTAAACCCAACCAAGGTCTTAACATTTGCTTTCTTCGCCGCTTCATACATTAATTTTGCATCTTCTGCTGTGAGCGCTAGCGGCTTTTCAGAGTAAACATGTTTACCATTGGCAATGGCTGCTAATGCAATTTCTTTATGAAGAAAGTTTGGAGTGCAAATATCTACTACATCCACATTTGGATCTTGCACAATATCCCTCCAATCGCCCGTAAAACGATTAAAACCGAATTCTTTTGCCTTTTTCTCTGCTAATTCAGGTGTAATCTCGGCTAAGTATTCCAGAACTAATTCAGCGTCAAGTGGAAATACTGTTGGTGCCTGAGCATAAGCAATAGCATGGCAACGACCTATATATCCAGTACCAACCAAACCAATTCGAACCTGTTTCATACGATATCCTTACTATTTATTGCATAGAACAAGAGGAGATAACGACCTCAATGCGATTATCTCCTCTTCATGATTTAAAAAATTATGTTAATTAAAGTGTCGGCATACTAAATGCAGCATTTTCAATTACATATTTATTTGGCCAACGTGTTGTTGTTGTTTTCATCTTCGTGTAGAAACGGACACCGTCTGGTCCATAAACGTTCAAGGTACTGTAAGATGAATGTTTCCAACCACCGAAACAATGGAATGACATTGGTACTGGAATTGGCACATTAATGCCCACCATTCCCGCCTGAACATGATATGCAAACTCACGAGCAGCACCACCATCAGAGGTAAAGATAGCAGTACCATTTCCATAAGGATGTTCATTAATTAACTTCATAGCCTCTTCAAAGCTTTTTGCTCTGACAATTCCCAATACAGGTCCAAAAATCTCTTCTTTATAAATCACCATATCGGAAGTGACATTATCGAACAAGGAACCACCGATAAAGAAACCATTCTCATGACCAACTGGCTTTTTACCTCGACCATCAACAAGAAGTGTTGCACCTTCTTCCACACCAGTTGTAATGTAATTTGTCACATTGTTGAGATGTTGCTGAGAAATTAATGGACCAAAATCCATTTCTTTTTCACCATCTTTTGGAATACCTGGACCATAACGAAGTGCTTCTACTTTTGGTTTTAAAGCTGCCACTAATTTATCTGCAGTTTCATCATCAATCGTAACCGCCAATGCCAACGCCATACAACGTTCTCCCGCCGCACCAAATGCAGCACCTAATAAAGCATTTGCAGTAGATTCAATATCTGCATCTGGCATAATTAATGCATGGTTTTTCGCTGCACCAAAAGTTTGTACACGCTTGCCAAATTCTGAACCAACTTTATATACATGTGCTGCCGCTGGTGTAGAACCCACAAAACTCACCGCATGAACACGCGGATCTCGTAATAAAATTTCATTATCGTGACGATCACCATGCACCACATTAAATACGCCATCTGGTAAACCTGCTTCTTTTAACAGTTCAGCCAAACGAATAGATAAGGAAGGATCTGCTTTAGCTGGTTTTAAAATGAAAGTATTACCGCAAGCTAATGCAATTGGGAACATCCACATTGGCACCATTGCTGGAAAGTTAAACGGTGTAATACCAACTGTCACCCCTAATGGCTGTAAAGATGAATGAATATCGATGCCGCGTCCTGCTTGCTCTGAAAATTCACCTTTTAATAAATGAGGAATACCGCATGAGAATTCAACAACTTCCAAACCGCGAGTCAATTCACCACAAGCATCAGAATAAACTTTACCATGCTCCTCAACAATTAAACGAGCTAATGAATCCCAATCTCTTTCTAGCAATTCTTTAAATTTAAACATAATCCGGGCACGACGTAGCGGAGAGGTTGCAGACCAATCAGCAAACGCTTTATGTGCTACTTCTACAGCTTCATTTACATCATCCGGAGTACTCATAATCACTTGGCGAATTTGTTCACCTGTGGCTGGATTATAAATTGGATGCGCTTTTGTCCCTCTGCTTGGCACTTGTTTACCATTAATAAAGTTATAAACAGTTTCCATTTTGAACTCCTTCATACAGTTTCAGAAATTAAGATGCGACAAATGAATAATAAACTTGTATAAAACAGCAATACTCATTACTTAAATCTAGTATAGAGTAGGCAAATAAATTGAACTTTTCAATTCATTTGTGTAAATAATGGATAATTTATTTCATTTATGTGATCTATGTCTGATTTTTTAGAAATCTCGCTAGATTAATTCAGTGAACAGAGTATTATCTTAAGAGGTTATTGGGCTATTTTAGGAGCATGAAATGAGTTATTTACTATCCAAATCACGAAAAGATCATCCTGATAAGAATGGTGAAGTACAAAAAATCACCCCAAAAACAGCAAATTGGGAGTACGTTGGTTTTGAAATGTACCATCTACAAGAAGAGCAAGAACTAACTTTTGATACTGAAAATACTGAAACCTGCTTTGTTCTCGTTGCTGGTAAGGCTACTATTGTTACATCCCAAGCCACTTTCGAGCATATTGGTAATCGCGCCTCCCCATTTGAGCGCATTCCACCTTATTCAGTCTATGTTCCACACCAACAAAAAGTACAAATCAAAGCTGAAAGTTATTTAGAATTGGCTGTTTGTAGAGCACCAAGTCAAGGCGGGTTACCAATTCGTTTAATTAAACCAGAAGATGTTGGTGTAGAAAAACGTGGATATGGAAATAATAAGCGCTTAGTACATAATATTCTCCCTGAAACTGAAACCGCAGATGCCTTATTGGTTGTCGAAGTATTTACAGATGAAGGTAATACGAGTTCTTTCCCTAGCCACAAACACGATGATAAAAACTCTCAGACTGAAACCTATTTGGAAGAAACCTACTATCATCGTTTCTCACCATCACAAGGTTTTGCATTACAACGAGTTTATACCGATGATCGTTCACTAGATGAATGTATGGCTGTGTATGATGGGGATGTAGTCCAAGTACCAAAAGGATACCATCCGGTCGCAACTATTGCAGGTTATGACAATTATTATTTAAATGTTATGGCTGGTCCTGTAAGAAAATGGCGGTTTACTTGGGAACAAGATCATTCTTGGATTAATACTGAAAAATATGCAGATAAATTTAAATAATTTGAGGTATTATCTTTGATTAAGAAAAATATTTTCTTAATCTAGAAAACAAAAAACCCGACATAACGTCGGGTTTTCTTTTATTAAAAGCTTTGATAATTATTCTGCAACAACGATAACATCTAATGTTGCAAATACTTCGCCGTGAAGTTGGAAACGAACATCGTGGTCACCAAGAGTACGGATTGGACCGTTTGGTAAACGAACTTCACTTTTCGCAATTTTAACGCCTGCTGCAGTTACTGCTTCTGCTACATCACGAGTAGTGATTGCGCCGAATAAACGACCTTCATCACCTGCTTTAGATGCGATAGTCACAGAACCTAATGCAGTAACTTCTGCTGCACGAGCTTGAGCTGCTGCAAGATTTGCTGCTGCTGCCGCTTCTAATTCTGCACGACGTGCTTCAAAGTGTTCAATGTTAGCTGCGGTTGCCATAACTGCTTTACCTTGTGGGATTAAGAAGTTACGTGCATAACCAGATTTAACATTTACTTGATCGCCCACTTTACCTAAGTGTGCAATTTTATCTAAAAGAATTACTTGCATTTGACCTTCCCCTTCTTAGTGATGATGCGTGTCAGAGTAAGGTAATAACGCTAAATAACGAGCGCGTTTGATTGCGCGAGCTAATTGGCGTTGGTACTTCGCACGAGTACCGGTAATGCGGCTTGGTACAATTTTGCCGCTTTCAGAAATGTAGTTCTTTAATGTAGCGATATCTTTGTAATCGATTTCAACAACATTTTCCGCTGTGAAACGGCAGAACTTACGACGACGGAAATAACGTGCCATTTGGCTGTCTCCTAATCTATAAATTCGATTTGCTCGGCATGCAATACTAACTGCGTTAAACCATTTGAGGTTTTATGTGAAGTAATAAACCCCACCACAAGAAGTTTACTGCCGACCGTAATGCTTTGAGTTTTTTCTATTAACTGATTGCCACTGACTTGAACTGGCATCTTTAACCACGCTTGGCGTGATAAACCACTTTCGACTTGTTCGGAACGATGTTCCAGCCAAAATTGGCAATGCGCAATCCCGTTAGGGCTTTTATTTCGCTTGGGTAATTGACACACTGTGCCGATTAACGAGAAGCGATTATCAAGTTTTGAATTACTCTTCAGCATCCTCAAAATCGTTGTTTTCAACTTCAGCTAAAGGTTTACGTTCTTCTTTAGCCGCTTTCATTGGGGACGCTTCGGTTACGGCGTGCTTAGTATGGATAACAAGACTGCGTAATACAGCATCGTTATAACGGAAAGTCGTTTCTAGCTCGTCGATGACTTGTTGAGGCGCTTCTACATTCATAAGCACATAGTGTGCTTTGTGTAATTTGTTAATTGGGTACGCTAATTGACGACGACCCCAATCTTCTAGGCGATGAACTTGACCACCAGCTTCTTTAACAGAACCTGTGTAACGTTCGATCATACCTGGTACTTGCTCGCTTTGGTCCGGATGAACCATAAACACGATTTCGTAGTGACGCATTACTGCTCCTTACGGGTTAATCAGCCTCCAACGTAAGACCAGTCACCAATCTTGTGGAAGCAAGGAACTAATTCGGATGTGACTGAGGGCGCAAATTATACACGGAAAGCTGGTTTTTGCAAGAAAAGTGCGGTCGATTTTTCCGGTGTTTTTACATCCAAGCATTATTACGAATAATGCCGACAGCGATGCCCTCAATTTCGAATTGCGTCGGTTGAGTCAAATCCACGACAATCGGGGCAAATTCCTCGTTCTCGGCATGTAAATAAACCGTTGAACCTTTGCGCTCCAAACGTTTTACCGTGACTTCGTCTTCAATACGGGCAACGACAACTTGTCCGTTACGTACGTCTTTGGTGCTGTGGACGGCTAATAAGTCACCGTCTAAAATACCGATGTCTTTCATGGATTGACCATAAACTTTGAGTAGAAAATCCGCTTGTGGTTTGAACATAGTCGGATCAACATGATATGTGCCTTCAATATGCTGTTCCGCTAAAATCGGTTCACCTGCGGCTACGCGCCCGATTAACGGTAATCCCGATTCTTCTTGCCCATTATCTTCAAGCAATAAGCGAATACCACGAGATGTGCCGGAGACAATTTCAATCACGCCTTTCTTCGCCAAGGCTTTTAAATGTTCTTCAGCCGCATTTGGAGAGCGAAATCCCAGTTCTTTAGAGATCTCCGCCCGTGTTGGTGGCATGCCGGTTGTTTCAAGATGGTGTTTCAGAAAATCATAAACTTCCTGTTGCCGAGCTGTAAGTGGTTTCATAAAATCACCCTGTTATTTTATACATAAGTAACTGGTATTATATACAGAAAAGCTCAAGGCGCAACCTTTCTTTTGTTGAAATATAAATCGAATCAGAGGCTTATCCTAGAATTGTGTTGTTCGTCACTAATTCTATGAAGTTTTTATGCTAAACTAGCGCCAATTTTGCACCAAGTATGTGAAATAACGTTAATTATACAAGGACATTTATTATGGCTAGTTTTCTGAATGCTTACCGAAAATTACTTGAATTGCCATTGTCGATTTTAGTAAAAAATAATCCGATTCCTCATCATCCTATTGAAGAACTAGAACTAAATATTTCCCAACCTATTGTTTATGTGTTGCCTTACACATCACAAACTGATTTTGTGATTTTCCGTAAAAACTGTTTGAGCGTGGGCTTGCCGGATCCTTTAGAACAAAATGAAATTAATGGCAATTTATTACCTCGCTTTGTCTTTTTAGATGAAGGCCGCCGCTTTTTTAAATCGAAAGGGGCTAAAAAAGAAACGATCACTGTTTTCAATAAATATTTGGAATTGCACCGCACTTCACCGGATTTAGACGTGCAGTTAATTCCAGTTTCAGTTTTATGGGGAAGAGCACCGGGCCGTGAAGATCAAACGGGCTTGCCAAACTTACGTTTGTTAAATGGACTACAAAAAACAATCGCGGCGTTGTGGTTTGGACGTGATACCTTTGTGCGTTTCTCTCAAGCGGTGTCTTTACGTTATATGACTCGTGAGCATGGATTTGATCAAAAAATTGCACAAAAATTAGCTCGCGTAGCCAAAATGCATTTTGCTAAACAACGTATTTCTGCTACCGGTCCGCGCTTGCCAAATCGCCAAGCCATGTTCAATAAATTATTGCAACTGCCGGTAATTTTAGCGGCAATCGAAGACGAAGCGAAAAGTAAGAACATCAGTAAAGAGAAAGCGCATAAAGAAGCTGAAAAAATTCTGGATGAAATTGCGGCTAATGTGAGCTATGAAAGTTTACGTGTGGCGGATCGTTTCTTGCGTTGGTTGTGGAACAAATTGTATCAAGGCATTCAAGTGGAAAACGCGGATCGTGTGCGTAAACTGGCGTTAGAAGGCCATGAGATCGTGTATGTGCCTTGTCACCGTAGCCACATTGACTATTTATTGCTTTCTTATGTGGTATATCACCAAGGTTTGGTGACACCGCATATTGCCGCAGGGATTAACCTTAATTTCTGGCCGGTTGGTGGGATGTTCCGCCGTGGCGGGGCATTTTTCATTCGCCGTACTTTCAAAGGCAATCGTTTATATTCTACGATTTTCCGTGAATATTTGTCGGAGTTGTTCCATCGTGGTTACGCTGTGGAATACTTTATTGAAGGCGGGCGTTCACGTACGGGGCGTTTACTCGCGCCGAAAACCGGTATGATGTCCATGACATTACAGGCATTACAGCAACAACAGAGCCGACCGATTACGGTTGTGCCGGTGTATGTGGGGTATGAACACGTTTTAGAAGTGGACACTTACGCCAAAGAATTACGTGGTGCTGCGAAAGAAAAAGAAAATGCCGGCTTGGTATTACGTGTTATCAAAAAATTGCGTAATTTAGGTAAAGGCTATGTGAATTTCGGTGAGCCTATTACGTTAAATGCCTATTTAAATCAAAACTTCCCGGAATGGAAAGAGCCACCGGAAGATCGTCCTCAATGGTTTAACAAAGCCGTTGATGCAGTATCCCACCAAGTGATGGTGAATATTAATAAAGCGGCGGCAGTGAATGCCATGAACTTAACCGGCACGGCATTATTGTCTTCCCGCCAACGTGCGATTTCTCGTGAGCAATTGTTAGAGCAACTTTCCAGTTATCAACAATTCTTACAAAACGTACCGTATTCCGAGGATATTGTTGTTGAGGCTGAAAAACCTGAAATTATGTTGGATCATGTGTTAAGTCTGGATCGGATAGGTATTTTGGTGGAGAAAGACAACTTCGGTGAAATTGTGCGTTTGGAACGTTCTTCAGCCGTGTTAATGACTTACTACCGCAATAACATTCAACACCTATTTGTATTACCGTCACTGGTCGCAAGCATTGTGTTGCATTATGAAGGGATCCAAAAAGATTTGGTGTTAGATGCCGTGCTTAAAATTTATCCGTTCTTGCGGAGCGAATTATTCTTACATTTTACGGAAGAAGATCAGATCGCACAGCGTGTAGAGCAAATCATTAACGAATTGCAACGCCAAAATATTATTAAGCACAGTGAGAATATGCTGACAATCAATAAGCCGAATATTCGGATGTTGCAACTTTGGTCTGCCGGTGTACGTGAAATTTTACAGCGTTATTATATTACCGTGAATTTGCTACAAAATAACCCATTGATTTCCCGTGCAGATTTGGAAAAAGAGAGTCAGTCTGTGGCACAGCGTTTATCTGTTCTGCATGGCATTAATGCACCTGAATTCTTTGATAAAGCGGTTTTCTCCGCCTTTACGAATAGTTTAAAAGACCAAGGCTATTTCAATGAAAGCGGCAGTGCAAATACCGAAAAATTGCATGTGTTGGCAGAGATTCTAACTCATCTGATTTCAACGGAAATTTGCTTAACGATTAACGGTGCCGTGACAAAAGTAGAAGAGAAAGAACATAACGAAAGTTAAGAAAACAGAATAATAAAAGTGCGGTCATAAAAAGCGTTATTTTTCTCGACCGCACTTTGGTTTCTTAAATTATTTGTTAATAAAAAAGCCATCTTCCTTTAGATGGCTTTTTCTTTGCGTCTGAGTTAACGTCTAAACATTCCGCCTAATCCGCCGAGCCCGCCGCCCATTAAGCCCTGCATGCCGCGCATCATTTTTGCCATGCCGCCTTTACGCATTTTCTTCATCATGCGTTGCATTTCGTCAAATTGTTTCAGCAACTTATTCACATCTTGCACTTGTGTACCAGAACCTAATGCAATACGACGACGACGAGAGCCTTTGATAATGTCTGGATTTGCACGTTCTTTTAAGGTCATGGAATTAATGATGGCTTCGAGTTTGTTGAACATTTTGTCGTCCACCTGATTTTTTACATGATCCGGTAGGTTTTTCGCGCCCGGTAATTTTTCCAACATGGACATCATGCCACCCATTTTTTTCATTTCGCGTAATTGTTCGCGGAAATCTTCTAAGGTGAAATCGTCGCCTTTCTTGAATCTCTGCGCCATTTTTTCCGCTTTTTCGCGATCCACTGAACGCTCAAGATCTTCAATCAGGGAAAGCACATCACCCATGCCTAAAATACGCGACGCTACGCGATCAGGATGGAATGGCTCGAGGGCTTCTGTTTTTTCACCCACACCAAGAAATTTAATCGGTTTGCCAGTGATTTGACGGATAGATAAAGCCGCACCACCACGCGCATCACCATCCACTTTGGTTAAGATAACCCCAGTAAGAGGCAAGGCTTCATTGAAGGCTTTTGCTGTATTTGCCGCATCTTGACCGGTCATGGCATCCACGGTGAAGAGGGGTTCAATTGGATTTAACGCCGCGTGAACCTGCTTGATTTCATCCATCATTTCACTATCAACGTGCAAACGACCGGCGGTATCCACAATCAGCACATCGTAGAATTTTAATTTCGCGTCTGTCAACGCGGCTTTCGCAATATCTACCGGCTTTTGTTTCACATCTGACGGGAAGAAATCGACATTAACCCCTTGTGCGAGGGTTTCTAATTGTTTGATCGCCGCGGGACGATAGACGTCGGCAGAAACAACAAGCACTTTTTTCTTATGGCGTTCACGCAGAAATTTGGCCAGTTTACCCACGCTGGTGGTTTTCCCCGCCCCTTGCAGACCTGCCATTAAAATCACGGCAGGCGGTTGGGTGGCTAGATTTAAACTTTCGTTGGCTTCACCCATTGCCGCTTCTAATTCGGCTTGGACGATTTTGACGAATTCTTGTCCCGGCGTGAGACTTTTATTGACTTCCACCCCGATGGCACGTTCTTTTACATTGTTAATAAAATCGCGCCCGCCCGGCAATGCCACATCGGCTTCTAACAATGCCATGCGAACTTCGCGCAAAGTTTCTTTAATGTTATCTTCGGTTAAACGACCTCGACCGCTGATATTGCGTAAGGTTTTGGAAAGACGATCGGATAAATTCTCAAACATAATATTTCCTGTGGTTAAATCGGAAAAGTATCATCGATAAAATGCCGTTCATTATACTGAAATTCCGCGCATTTTCACGTCAAATAAAGTCGTGGCGATTTTAGCTTGATCTCGTTAGAATAAAACGCCAACAAAACAAAGGAAGAATAATTATGTGGTTTGCTGTTTTATCAATTCTTTTTTACCTCATCAGTGTATTACGCATTGCGCCCATTTTATTAACCTCGCAAGTGGCGGGAGCCGATGTTAAAACTAAAAAAACACAGTTTTTTTTGACCGCACTTTTGGCGGTGGTTTTTCACCTTATTAGCACTTTCCCTCTATTGGGAAATTTAGCTGAAGGGCAGAATTTCAGCATTATGGAAGTGGCTTCATTGATGAGCGTCATGATCGCCATACTTGCCACGTTAGCCATGTTGCGCGTCAACACCATGTGGTTTGTGTTACCGATTGTTTATTGTTTTTCCATTATTAATTTGATTTATGCCACTTTTCTTCCAAGCCACATTATTCAATTATTGAACCAAAATACGTCTATGCTTTTTCATATCGGCTTGTCGATTTTTGCTTATGCCGTGTGCTGTATCGCGACCCTGTATGCGATTCAGCTGGTCTGGCTTGATCGTCGTTTGAAAAGCAAAAAGATGACTTTTTCACCAATGGTGCCGCCGCTTATGACAGTAGAACGTCATTTTTTCCGTTTATTGGTCAGTGGCGAAGTATTGATGACATTCACCCTCATCTCCGGCACCTTTCATTTGGTTAATGCTATGACGCCGGATAATATTCATAAAGGTTTATTTTCGTTATTCGGCTGGATTGTATTCGGCATTGCGATTTTGGGCTATAAGCACTACCGCTGGCGTGGAAAAAAGATGATTATTTATGCAATTTCAGGTATGATTTTGCTCACGATTGCTTATTTCGGTAGTCGTCTGATTGTGTAATATCAGTAAATGAGAAAAAAGTGCGGTGAGTTTTTCCCGCCTTTTTTATTTTTAAGTCAATGTTAAGGATTTCACTTTGGACAGTATTCCCCTTAGTACGTTATTTATCATTTTAATTGCCTGTTTAGTCCTTTCTGCCTATTTTTCCGGCTCTGAAACAGGTTTGCTTTCTTTAAATAAATATCGCCTGCGTTTTTTAGCAGAGCAGGGCAATAAAGGCGCAAAAAAAGCGGAGATGTTGCTTGCTAAACCGGACAAACTACTGAGTTTTATTCTTATCTTTAATAACCTTGTGAATATTAGTGCCTCGGCGATTGCGACCGTGATTGGGATGCGATTATATGGCGATGCCGGTGTGGCGATTGCCACCGGTGCATTAACGTTCGTGATGTTGATTTTCTCTGAAATTTTCCCCAAAACGGTGGCAGCGATGCACCCGGAAAAAGTGGGATTGACCTCGAGCCATCTATTAACCCCATTACTCAAAGTTTTTGCTCCTTTAGTTTGGGTGATGAATGTGTTCACCAAATTTTTAATGCGTTTAGTGGGCTTAAAACCGGATCTGAAGAAACAAGTCATTAGCCGCGAAGAATTGCGCAGCATCGTTTCCGAAGCGGGAGAAGCGACACCGGATGAGCAACATCCGCAAATGTTGCTGTCTATTTTGGATATGGAAACCGTTACCGTGGATGACATCATGGTGCCACGCAATGAAATCGGCGGCATTGATATTGATGATGACTGGAAATCTATCATGCGCCAGCTCAATCATGCGGCACATAACCGAGTAGTGTTGTATAAAGGCAGTATGGACGAAAATGTGCTCGGTATTTTGCGTGTTCGTGAAGCGTTCCGTTTGTTGCTGGAAAAAAATGAATTCACCAAAGAAACGTTGATTCGTGCTGCCGATGAAGTGTATTTCATTCCTGAAGGCACGGCTTTAAAGACGCAATTAGCTAATTTCCGTAATAAAAAAGAGCGTATCGGCTTGGTGGTGGACGAATACGGCGATATTAAAGGTTTGGTTACCTTGGAAGATATTTTGGAAGAAATCGTGGGAGATTTCACCACATCTAACGCGCCGACAATTGATGAAGAAGTTGTACAGCAATCTGATGGTTCGATGATTATTGAAGGTTCTGCCAATTTGCGTGATTTAAATAAAATGTTTAATTGGAATTTGGACACCGAAGATGCGCGTACATTTAACGGTTTGATCTTGGAGCATTTGGAAGAAATTCCTGAAGAAGGCACCGTCTGTGAAGTGAATGGCTTGCGGGTGACTATTTTGGAAGTGAGTGACAACATGATTAAACAAGCTAAAGTAGTTAAGCTCTAAAATGTGACTTAAATCAAATTAAAGCGATGAAGTGTCTTCATCGCTTTTTTTATTGCTAAATTTTAATTTACAAATGATGGAAGATTCTTATAATTAATGCGATTCATTATCAGTTGTAAAAGGAGTGTGATTTATCTCCTTCTTTTTATATTTTAAGCACCTCGTCTAAGGGAAAACAAATGCCACAAATTTTTGAATTTTTACACAATTACAGTGATTACATCATCATCGGTTTATTGTTATTTATGAGTATCTTAATGCTCGCTATGGTAATCGAGCGTTTCTTCTTTTTATCTCGTGTTAAAGTCAACCAATATTCTACGATTCACGCTCTTGAAATTGATTTAAATCGCAACCTTACTGTGATTTCCACCGTTGGTGCGAATGCGCCTTACGTGGGGTTATTGGGGACGGTAATTGGGATCCTTTTAACATTCTACCAAATTGGTCAATCCGGCGGTGATGTCAATGCCGGCGAAATCATGATGCACTTATCTTTAGCGCTAAAAGCGACCGCACTTGGGATTCTTGTGGCAATTCCTTCCATGATTTTCTATAACGCCTTAGGTCGTAAAGTAGAAGTTAACCGTTTGAAGTGGAAAGTATTACATTCTCAAAAGAATAAAGAAGATACCGAAGCATAAGGAATCACCGTGAAAAAGTTTGATGAAATCAACATTATCCCGTTCATTGATATTATGTTGGTGTTGCTTGCCATCGTATTGATTACGGCGTCTTTCATTTCTCAAGGGAAAATCCAAGTGAATGTGCCGAAAGCCAGTTCTTCTGTGGCATTTAAATCCAGTGAGTTGGCGAAATTATTGACGGTGACTGCTGAGGGGGAAGTGTTCTTTAACGACAAACCGACCAGCTTAGAATCGTTAGAAACAGAAATTGCCGCATGGGATAAATCGCAAAAAGTAACCTTGAAAATTGATGCGGGTGCTACTTTCCAAGATTTCGTGTCAGTAACCGATTTATTGGCAAAAAATGATATTAAAGATGTTGCCATTGTGGCAACTAAAGGTGGCGAAAAATCAAAATCGACAGATGCTCCGTCGGCAACACCTGCTGCGCCACAAAGTGGCAACACAGAAACAACACCGGCAGCGCAGTAGGAGAGTCTGAATGCAGAATGCCAAACGTTCGCTGTTAAGTTTCCTGCTATCTGTGGTTATTCATGCCATTATTATCTTTGTGTTATTTTGGAGCCATTTGACAAAAACAGATACGACCGCAAATAGTGCAACCGGCGAAATTTCTACCAGTATTTCTATGGAAATGCTTATGGCGATGGTGGAAGCCGATACGCCACCGGTGGTGGAAAAAGCACCGGAGCCGGAAAAACAGGAGATGGTGGAAGATCCGACAGTAAAACCGGAACCACCTAAGGTTGAGAAACCAAAAGAACCTGAAAAGCCGAAAGAGAAACCAAAAGAAAAACCGAAAGAAAAGCCAAAGTATAAACCTAAACCAAACACAGATGCTGTTGTAGGTGATCGAACTGTTGAATCCAATGCGTCCGTTAACTCTAAGGCACCCACTCCTGGTCCAGCAAATACGACAAATCCGAATTTGGTTGGTAATGGCGTGGGCGGCAGTGAGAGAGATGCTTATTTGTCAGCCGTTCGACGTGAGATTGAAAAACATAAGCGTTATCCGGCACGTGCACAAATGATGCGTAAACAAGGCGTTGTCACCGTGTCTTTCTCGATCGCTGCCGATGGTAGTATCAGCGGTGCTAGTGTAGTGAAAAGTTCCGGTGTTGAGGATTTGGATGGCGCGGCATTAAAAGCCGTAGCAAGTGCTCGTTCTATCGGCCCTCGTCCTGCAGGTGTTTCTTCCAGTATTACGGTGCCGATCAGTTTCAATCTGAGATAATTTCTTTCTTACAAATAAAAGTGCGGTCAAAAAATAAATAAATTTTTGACCGCACTTTGTTATTGCCTCTTAACGCAGAAAATTAGCTGTGTTTGCTTTTCTGATATAGTGCCATTGCTTCGGGCATGAGGCGTAATAAGTTTTCTTGGCGATCTTTGTCGCTTGGGTGGGTGGAACTGAGTTTATCCAACACACTTTGGAAACCTTTAGCGACTTTTTATGGATTTGTGTGTAAAAAAGACCGCACTTTTTAAAGATGCGGCCTGTTTTTTGATGATTTTTGATTATTTTTTTGCACGCTCAAATGAATCAAGGATTTCTTTACGCGCTGCGTCAACGCCTTCCCATCCTTCTACTTTCACCCATTTACCTGCTTCTAACGCTTTGTAGCTTTCGAAGAAGTGTTTGATTTGTGCTTTTAATAATTCCGGTAAATCGCCCACGTCTTTGATGTGGTCGTATTCTTTGCTTAATTTCGTGTGCGGTACCGCAACGACTTTCGCATCGCCACCGGCTTCATCGGTCATTTTCAACACGCCTACCGGACGGCAACGAATAACGGAGCCCGGTTGTAACGGATACGGTGTTGGCACTAATACGTCAACCGGGTCGCCGTCAGAAGATAAGGTGTTGTTCACATAACCGTAGTTTGCCGGATAGAACATGGCGGTTGCCATGAAACGGTCTACAAATAATGTGCCGGTTTCTTTGTCTACTTCGTATTTGATTGGATCAGAGTTTGCAGGGATTTCAATAACAACATAGATGTCATCTGGTAATTCTTTACCTGCCGGTACGCTTTCTAAGCCCATTTGTTATTCCTTCTTGTGAGTTAAATAAACCTCGCAATTATAGCGGTAATCGGCTTCATTTGTCGAGTTGAGGGAAAACGACATAATAAAATCCGGTTGTCTTTTGTTATTGTACTATTATAATAGTCCAAAATTTTGAGAGAGGATTTTACAATGACAATACAAAAACGCCCTTCCTTACTTGGTGGCGCGATGATTATTGCCGGTACGGCAATCGGCGCCGGTATGCTTGCTAACCCAACTTCTACTGCCGGTGTTTGGTTTTTCGGTTCAATTGCGATTCTGATTTACACCTGGTTTTGTATGACTACGTCGGGTTTAATGATTTTAGAAGCCAATTTACATTATCCGACCGGCGCCAGTTTCGATACGATTGTGACCGATTTATTAGGCAAAGGCTGGAACGTCATTAATGGCTTATCCGTCGCCTTTGTACTTTACATTCTTACTTATGCTTACATCACTTCCGGCGGCAGCATCACGGAAAGTTTTCTGAATCAGTTAGGTGAAAATGTGGAAGTGGGACGCACTGCGGGTTCCTTGATTTTCTGTTTTGTGTTGGCGGCATTTGTGTGGTTCTCTACCAAAGCAGTTGACCGTTTTAGTACGGTGTTAATCGCCGGGATGATCATTTCTTTCTTCCTTTCTACCTCCGGTTTGTTGAGTTCGGTGAAAGCCGATGTATTGCTTAACACCATGGCACAGGGCGAACAGCAATATTTACCTTATATTTTGACCGCACTTCCGGTGTGTTTGGTGTCATTTGGTTTCCACGGCAACGTTCCGAGTTTGGTGAAATACTATGATCGTGACGGCAACCGCGTGATGAAATCCATTTTCCTTGGCACCGGTTTGGCGTTGATTATTTATATTTTGTGGCAGCTTGCCGTTCAAGGTAACTTACCGCGCGCTGAATTTGCACCGGTGATTGCCAAAGGCGGTGATGTGGCGGCCTTATTAGAAGCCTTGAATAAATACATCCAAACGGATTACATTGGTATTATTTTGAATTTCTTTGCCTACATGGCCATCGCTAGTTCTTTCCTTGGTGTCACTTTAGGCTTATTCGATTACATCGCTGACTTGTGTAAATTTGATGACAGCCGCTTAGGACGTACGAAAACGACATTAGTCACTTTCCTGCCGCCGTTATTGTTGAGTTTGCAATTCCCGTTCGGCTTCGTTATCGCCATTGGTTACGCGGGGCTAGCTGCCACGATTTGGGCAGCAATCGTGCCGGCGTTGTTGGCAAAAGCCAGCCGCAAAAAATTCCCGAATGCCACCTATCGTGTACACGGCGGCAACTTCATGGTGTATTTCGTGATTTTATTTGGGTTATTGAATATCTTCGCACAAGTGGCATTGCAGTTTGGTTGGATTGCAGACTTTAAAGGATAATATGCAAGATAAGCAAAGCGTGTATGACAAGGACGGTTTTTTCGACCTGTACCAGAAACTGCGCAGTAACCCGAACAGTTTAAATGAAATCGTTGAAAAGCCCACCATGTTGGGCTTAGTCGGCGGCGTGTCAGGCAAGCGTATTTTAGATTTAGGCTGTGGTTACGGAGAACACCTCAAGCTCTATTTAGTACGGGGTGCCGCATTTGTTGCCGGTATAGATTTGTCCCAAGCTATGTTGCAGCAGGCGGCAAAAAATCTGGCAGAATTTCGACCGCACTTTTTACTGGAGCAAGCCCCCATGGAACGTTTAGATCAGTTAAATGAGGGCGATTTTGATTTAATCACCAGTTCCTTTGCTTTTCATTATGTGCAGGATTTCTCTGCCTTATTAGCAAAAATTTATGACAAACTGAAACCAAATGGACAATTGGTGTTCTCTCAAGAGCATCCCATTGTGACCTGTTATCAAGGCGGTGAGCGTTGGGAAAAAGACACGCAAAAACGCCAACTCGCCTATCGTTTGAATTTCTATCGGGATGAAGGCGAACGCCAACGCAACTGGTTTAAACAACCTTTCACTACCTATCACCGTACCACGGCGACCATCATCAACAATTTGATTTCTGCCGGTTTTCACATTGAGCAAATGGCGGAGCCAATGCTTGCAGACCAACCGCAATGGCAGGATGAATTTAAAGATTTACAACATCGCCCGGTGTTATTGTTTGTTAAGGCGAGAAAAAACACATAAAGTGCGGTCGATTTTTGACGTGTTTTTGAGAAAAGAAGGCGGACAAGTTGTCCGCCTTCTTTTATAGGTTAATAGTATTAGCTATATTTATAGCTTCTCTATTTTCCATGAGAGTTCGTAAATAAGCAATCTGTATTACTGCAGGAATGGTTACCCTATACGCAGGTCCTGCTATATCAACCATTGTCCATAATCCAGTAATAATCCAACCAATTGGACCTGTTAAGATAGATGCTGTTCTTGTTAGTAGAACATTTCCTCCGAGAGTTAATCCTCGATTAAATATTGCTGTTAATACCGCATTCACAATAATTACTGTAAGTTGATAAGATTTAAATCCTCCGGCTCTAAATACCGCTAAAAATATTGCAGTTAAACCCTGAGAAGTTAGCTTTGATGTATTTTCTAATCCTAATTCTTTACCAAGTTTTGCAATTTCTTCTGCTGACATTTTTTCTAAAGCATCTTCTAAGATTTTCATTAACAAGTTTTGTTCTATTTTCTTTGTAGATGAATCCTTATTGTAATTTACCTTCATTTTGTCGCAGACATCACATAGTACTTCTTTGTATGGAACACCGCCACCTCTGAACATGTTGGCGAATGTATTACCTCCAAAACATTGAATTTCCGCAGCAATTTCTTTCCAATATTGTTTATGATCTGGATAATGTTTTTTATAGTTGTCTTCTTGAGTTAAAGATTCAGTTAAACGACGCTCCCCATCTTTATCATGAGTTAAAAGATAAACAAGGTCGTTTAGTTCTTCAGATGATAAAGAATCTAAAAATTCTAAATCTAGGTCATGACGATATGCCATAATTTGGGTCTCCATTAGGTGTTAAAATTAGGTCGTATTTTAATTTCGAAGATACCCTGCTACAATCAACTCTCAGTTGTATTTGATTACCCAATTTCACACTATTAACTACACTAAAAGAGCATTTTATGAGAGCTAGTGATAAATTAAGACAAAACATTAGAGATATTAGGGAAGATAAACATTTTACCCAAGCAGATATGGCTGAAAAATTAGGTTTATCTATAACTGGATATGCAAAAATTGAACGTGGACAATCTCAAATCAATATTGAACGCTTACAGCAAATCTCTAAAGTCTTGGAAGTTAGCATCGCTGATCTTATTCCATTTGGTGATGATGGAGTTGTTGTTTTTAATAATTCAAATGATAACTTTAGTAATTCCAGCAATTTTAGTTTAGCCTTGGGAAATCCTGCGTTAGAGGCTGAGGTTGCAAATTTACGCCAAATTCTTGCACACAAGAACGAAATTGTAGAAAGCCGAGATAGAGAGATTAATTTATTGAGACAACAGGTTGAGACACTACAAAAATTAATTTCTTCATTGGAAAATGTAGCATAAAAGAAGGCGGGCAATTTGTCCGCCTTTTAGTGCAGAAAATATCTGCTTTCCGAGTGATAAAAAGTTAGCGTAAAAACGCCGGAATCTTGCTTTCGTATTCTGCGATTTTGTCTTCGTGTTGAAGGGTTAAACCGATATTATCCAAGCCGTTTAACAAACAATGACGGCGGAATTCATCCAGTTCAAAGTGATAGACTTTGTCACCTACGGTGACGGTCATCGCTTCCAAATCCACATGGATTTGTTTGCCTTCATTTGCCCACACCCATTGGAAGATTTCTTCCACTTCCTCTTCGCTTAAGCGAATCGGTAACATATGATTATTCAAGCTATTGTTATAGAAAATATCCGCAAAACTTGGTGCGATCATCACTTTGAAACCGTAATCGGCTAATGCCCAAGGTGCATGTTCACGAGAAGAACCACAGCCAAGGTTTTTACGCGCTAATAAAATGGTCGCACCTTGATATTGTGGATAATTCAATACGAAATCTGGATTTGGCTTGGTGCCTTCTACATCCAAATAACGCCATTCATGGAATAAGTGTTTGCCGAAACCTACGCGGGTAATGGCTTGTAAAAATTGTTTTGGAATAATCGCATCCGTGTCCACGTTTGCCGCATCCAATGGCACTACTAAGCCTGAAAGTTGTTTAAATCCTGCCATTTTCTGCTCCTTAGTTTAATGTTACGTCACGAATATCAACGAATTTACCGAACATTCCCGCTGCGGCTGCCATGGCTGGACTCACCAAGTGAGTGCGACCATTACGGCCTTGGCGACCTTCAAAGTTACGGTTTGAAGTGGAAGCACAACGTTCCCATTCACCTAAACGGTCATCGTTCATCCCTAAACACATTGAGCAACCAGGGTTACGCCATTCAGCGCCCGCTTCGATAAAGATTTTATCCAAGCCTTCTTTTTCCGCTTGTTCTTTGACTAAACCGGAACCCGGCACCACTAAAATCCGTTTTACGTTATCGGCTTTTTTACGGCCTTTCATCACCGCCGCAGCGGCGCGTAAATCTTCGATACGGGCATTCGTGCAAGAGCCGATAAATACTTGATCCACTGGGATTTCTTTTAAATTGGCGTTGGCTTCTAGACCGATATAGTTCAAGGCTTTTTCTGCTGAAGCACGTGTGACGGGATCTGCCATGTCTGCTGGATTAGGTACACGTTGATCGATACCGATCACTTGCCCCGGATTGGTGCCCCAAGTGACTTGTGGTGCGATATCTTTAGCTTCTAATGTGATCACCGTGTCAAATTGCGCATCCTCATCGGATTTTAAGGTTTTCCAATAAGCAACGGCATCATCCCAATCTTTGCCTTTTGGCGCATGTGGACGACCTTTTAAATAGTCGAAAGTAGTTTCATCTGGTGCGATTAAACCTGCTTTTGCCCCCATTTCAATCGCCATATTACAAACGGTCATACGGCCTTCCATAGAAAGGTCACGAATGGCTTCACCACAGAATTCCACCACATGGCCTGTACCGCCTGCCATGGTAGTTTTACCGATAATGGCAAGAATAATATCTTTTGCGGTAATGCCTGGTGCGACTTTGCCACGCACTTCAATTTTCATGCTTTTCGCACGGGCTTGTTTTAAGGTTTGTGTCGCTAACACGTGTTCGACTTCGGAGGTGCCGATACCAAATGCCAAGGCGCCAAAAGCTCCGTGGGTGGCGGTATGAGAGTCACCGCAGACGATTGTCATGCCCGGCAAAGTTAAGCCTTGCTCAGGTCCCATGACATGGACGATACCTTGTTCTTTGGTGGTCATGTCGAACAATTGAATACCGGTCGCTTTTGTGTTTTTTGCGAGCTCCAATACTTGAATTTTCGCTTGGCCTTCAAGTTTGTTCACATCACGTACTTGGGTAGAAATACTGTGATCCATGGTACCGAAAGTTTTACTGACTTGACGTACTTGGCGGCCTGCCACACGTAAACCATCAAAGGCTTGTGGGCTGGTCACTTCATGGATTAAATGACGGTTAATATACAAAATCGGCGTTTCGCCTTCAGCTTCGTACACCACATGGGCATCGAATAGTTTCTCGTAGAGTGTTTTTGCCATAATTTTTCTCAATTCGTTAGAGTAGCAAGTGCGGTCAAATTTTAGGGTGTTTTTAAACCGCACTTTAATTTTTTTTTATTAGATTGCGTTAGCGATTAATGTACCCATTTCCGCCGTTGAAACAGGTGCAGAATCATCGACTAAATCACCCGTACGGTGACCATTTGCTAATACTTTTTGCACGGCATTTTCAATCGTATCTGCGGCATCATTTAAGTTGAAGCTGTAACGCAACATCATCGCGGCAGAAAGAATTTGTGCGATTG
>OGDT01000082.1_pt1 | contig 35273 bp, 27 predicted proteins | sample 1570521 | NCBI WGS metagenome assembly OGDT01 (sample SAMEA2582164, study PRJEB24529) | metagenome | biome: Human gut stool | place: China | collected 2011 | reverse complement strand
TTGGTCCTAATGAGAAAAAGAAATTAAAAAAGATCAAAAACAATATAATCAATGTAGATCTTTTAATTCCAAAAGTCCTAACATTAACATTTGGCGGCATTTTTAAAATATCATTCAAAATCTTATGTTGAATATCCCTAGAGTAATAAAAGTTCTCCTCCATCCATTTTTTTTTAATACGTGGAATGTGTTTAAAATTAAACTTATTATAGTCAACAATAAGTCCAGCTCTTGAAAAATAACATTGTCCATTGCAAGTATGATTAAATCCATTTATTAAATAAACCTTAATTTTATTAGCCAGACAATATATTGCGACCGAAGAAGATATTGTAATACAATATTCAACTTTAGAAATTAAAGAATCAATATTATCATCGCTAAATGTTATATTTTTCAAATCGAAGCGTTCAATGTATTCCTTAATATCAAAAACAATTGAGTCTGGTGATATAAGAGGATTTCGAGTTTTAAAAATAAAATTCATATGTGGATGTTTCTGAATTACTCTAATCAAAAAACGTGCATATTCTATCCTCTTTATTGGCGTCAAGGGCTCATTAACTTGATCAACGATAAGACAAGAATTCTCACTTTTTGCATTGATATTGACATTTTTAATCCATGGTGGACCAAAAAGAATTCCATTAAAAGGAACCCCTATTATTTTACAAATTTTTTTATACGTTTTAATATCTTTTGGGGAGTTAATAAGTAAATAGTGACTATTAGATTTTGAAATAAAAGCTTCTATCTGAGAAGTAAGGACAATGCCAGGAAAACAAGATATAATTATGGTATCTTTTGTTCTTACTGTATTAACAATTTCATGAAGGTCCTTCCCTCCTGTTGAACAAAAAATAAACTCAATATTAATAAAAGTGAAAAAACAAACAAAGTCATCAGGATAGAATACAACTATCTTTTCATCTAAATTTTTTTTTACAAACTCTTGTAGAGAATTATCCAAGCAGCAAAAAAATAAATCATATGAATCAACATCTATCTGCTCAAAAATATTTTTCAAAGCTAAAAAATGAGAATCATAACGAAAGACAAAACAAAGCACTTTTTTTCTAGTCATAACTGGTGGTACATTCCGGGATGTCATAAAAATCTTTGTAATCTTTATTTTTTGATTTAATAAAATCCTTAATAATTCTAACAGCATTAATTAAAGCATTTTCTTTAAAATAAGGATTACTAGATGACTGTACAACACTAATAAATCTTGAGATATATTTATCCCTCTGACGATTGCATTTTTTTCAACGGGTACATCTATTACACTGGCTCCACGAACACGGCCTTTCTGCCTATCACCAATGTTAATTGTTGCAACTTTTAAAGATGGAACCTCAATTAAACCAGAGGAGGAGTTCCCAATTAGCCCACAAGAGTATTTAATCATTGCCAAATAATCTTCTGAACGAATAGAAATCAAATATCTGAACTTATACTCTTTGCAAAAATATTTTACTTTTCTCTGAATTATATCAGAACCAGTGTCAGCGTTACTGCCAATAAAAATAAAGTCGTGAGTATTTTTAAAAAAAGAAATCGCTGACAATAACTCATCTATTTGATCATTAACCGACTGCGTGGAAAGTGTTTCAGGATGGAATACTACAACAAAGTACCGTTTTAACAGTGAACCATATTTTAGTTCCAACTCCTGCTTATTTGGTAAATGCAATGAAAGAGCATTTTCTGCACCAAGAGAACCAATATTAAACACACTACCAGGCTTTTCACCTAGTTGAATTACTCGTTTTTTATACTCTTCTGTAGAAGTAAGATGGAGTTTACTCATTTTAGTAATTGAATGCCTAATAAACTCATCATAATTAGCTAATGTCTTTTCACCACCATGAATATGAATTAATGGAATATTATGCATTGATGCTGCGATAGCGACTGAAAATATTTCATATCTATCGCCTAAAACCATAACCGCATCATATGTGTTATTTGAAAAAAAATCACCAAACGAATTGAGGCAAACACTCATTGAATGGAGAATGTGAGTATGTGAAGTTGTATTGATATTTATATCCACAACCTTGATAATATTAAAATTATCTTGTTCTATAATATGTATTGTATTTCCATACGCATTATCACAATGCATTCCTGTAACTGCCAAATCAAGCTGTATTTCTGGAGTTTCTCTTAGCATTGTCAAAAGTCTCCGAACTATTCCATATTCAGCTCTAGATCCAGTTACGTATAATATTTTTTTCATTTAACAATCTCCGCTATTTCGTTTTCTAATACTGTATACCCATTACTATTAAAATGTAAGCCATCATAAGTATACATTTTATTTAGATTGCCATAAGAGTCTTTTAAAACGTGATCCAAGCTAATAAACTTCGCAAAATCTACATTCTCTCGAAGATAAGAATTTAAATCATTAATTATTCTATTATCTCGATCAATACGCCCAAAAACAGGAGGAACCGACAATAAATAAATTTTTGATGCAGCATTTTTCTTCTTTATATACTGGCATGTTTTCTTCAAATACCACAATGTGTCTTCTTTTTTCCAATCACTAACAACTATATCATTAGTTCCAAAAAAGATGAAAACAAACTCTCCGAAATTAACAATCAGCTCTTTCTCAATAATATATTCATAGTACTCCTTCGAGTTTATACCAGCGATACCTAAGTTATTAACTTCTATATCATTTATTTTTTTTACGTCCCAATAATCAAACAGCGAGTGTCCAATTAAAGTTATATCACTTACACTATCAAATTCATTTCGTTTCTCATTGATTCTATTATGTATGTTTTGATAAAGTATTTTTTGTCTATTTTTTTTTTGCTGAATGGTAATTGCAAGTTCGAAATCCATTCTATCATCTATATCTAAAGAGCTTTCCTTATCCATAATATAAGCTAGTGAATAGCGACCAAAAAAATGCTTTGTATGAAGATAATGCTGCTTATTAGCTATAAATATAGCTCCATTCGGATGATATTCTACTATTGAGTTTCGATTATATTTACTATAATCAAGGTCAAAAAAAGACAGTGTCGAGTAATCATCTAATGGTCTAATTATTTGTGATGGCTTATTGCTTCTAGTAACAGAAACAACACATTGGTATTTTTCTAAAGTTTGATATAACTTTACAGCCTCAATAATATGGGTCGAATCTCTAAAGGGTGAAGTTGGTTGTAATAAAGCAAAGCTCTCATAATCAGTATATATACTTAACGCATGTTTTATAAATTCAAATGATGATGCTTTATCAGTTGCTAGTTCTTCCGGTCTCAGCAAAAAATCAGCACCATATGACTCTGCTATTGCTCCATACTGTTCGGAGTCAGTTGTCACAATTACTTTCTCAAACATTTCTGACTGCAAGGCAGCTTCAATTGTATAAGCAAGAAGAGGTTTATCTATCAGCATCAAAGCATTTTTATTTCTCAACCCTTTAGATCCACTACGGGCTGGAATTATCGCAATAATTTTTGTTCTCATTATTCCCCCTGATTTTTGAATTCGCTATGAATTATTAATTCATCTGGAATAAAGTCTTGCTCTGCAATTTTACCCAATAAATTATACCACTCCATCGGACTGATACCATTACCAGGTCTTTTTGTTGTTATATTTTTTTCTGAAAAAACCTCACCTTTTTTTATCTCTGTTTTAGCTATAATAGACTTTCTTGCTACGATTTTATTCTTCCTTTCTGAAGCTGTAACCACTTTACTATTTGAACCTAAAGATTTTTCAACACACCTGACCCCAATACAAAGATGTTTCAGTTCATCAGGTTCTATTGAGGCCAAATGATCTGGGCCAGACATAGATTTATCTAAAGTGAAATGTTTTTCAATAAAAGTTATTCCATAAGGCACCGCCGCAATAGCTGCATAAAACCCGCTAGAATGATCAGAGAAGCCTATGTTATTCTTAGGGAAGTGTTTTTTCAAATCATTAATAGCATTAAGGTTTACATCCTCAAAGGGCGTTGGATATTCAGTATTGCAATGTAATATTGTAATATTATCAACCGGAACTTTATTATTTATAAAAATAGAAACAGACTGTTTTATCTCATCAATAGTAGCCATTCCTGTTGATATGATTATTTTCTTATCAGGGATCGGAAGCTTGGCTATTTTTTCAAGATACGGTAAATTCAATAACTCACCTGAAGGGATTTTCCATATTTTTTGTTTCAAAGATGCTAAAAAATCAATAGAGTCTTCGTCAAAAGGGGTAGAAAAAACATCTAAATTTAAACTGACTGCATATTCCATTAGATGGAGATAATCGTCATACTTCATTTCAAGCTTTTTTGTCATTTCTAACTGAGATTCTAATTCTCCTGTGTTTTTTATTTGATACTCTGCCTTAGGTGCAATAGCTGAAATTAATTTATCAGCTTTAAATGTTTGGAATTTTACTGCATTAACACCGGCCTCTTTGGCTTTTAATATCATTTCTCTTGCAATATCAACACTACCATTATGGTTGCAACCAATTTCAGCAACGATATATATATTACTCATTCATTCCTCCTAATTAATCTTGTTGGAGTCCCAGCAACTACAACATTACTTGGTATATTTCTAATTACAACCGACCCAGAACCAATAATACTCTTTGAGCCTAGCTTCAACTGGCCATTTACAACAGTACAGCTACCAACAAAAGTTTCTTCTCCAACAGAAACATCACCATTAAGTACAACATTAGTAGAGATATTGCTACAGCAGCCTATTTCATTACCATGTTCAATTAAACTCCTAGTATTTATTACAACGGCATCATGTATTCTAGTATCACGGTTAAGTATACACATTTTACCAATAAAAATTCCATCACCCAGTATAATGTTTGGTGATAGAATAGCAGTTTTATCTATAATGTTAATTAAGCGTAGATTATGTTTTCTTATGATGTTTAAATAGTGCTTCCTAGTTGATGGTTTGCCTATCCCAATAAAATAATAATAATTATCCTTATTCTCGATGTCTGCAATATCATTACCTAATATTGGATATGATTGATGATAACCACTTTTATATTTATCGATAAATCCTATTAACTCGTAATGTTTATGATTTAAGCTGTCAATTATAGATTTTGAAAAACCACCCGCACCAAATATTATTAACTTTTTACTCATGATATGTCTCAGTTAAATATTTCCAAGGCATAATATTGGAATGTAACCACTATAGGTCTTTTTTGTAATCAGCAATGGCTTCCGTAACATTTTTATAAAATTTACCTTGCCCCTCTTTGTTAAGATAAATAGCAACATCACAATACTCCTTTAAAGCTCGTTCACTATGTGACACCATTATTAAATGAGATTTTTCTCTTATTTTATCGAATATATCTGAACATTTCTTTTTAAACTTTGCGTCTCCAACAGCAGTGATTTCATCAATAAGATAATAGTCGAATTTAAAAGCCATACTTAATCCAAAAGCTAACCTTGACCTCATGCCAGAAGAATAAGTTTTAATGGGCATATCGAAATATTTTCCGAGTTCGGAAAACTCTTCAACAAAATCAACCCTCTCATTTAACTCATCGCGTTTTGCATATAGTCGGGCAACAAATTTAACATTTTCACGACCGGTTAAACTTCCTTGAAATCCACCAGCCAATCCAACGGGCCATGAAATTTTATGTTCTGTAATAATGTTCCCACTATCAGGACGATCTATACCACCAATTATCCGAAGTAAAGTTGATTTACCGGCTCCATTTTGACCAATCAGGGCAATGTTATAGCCTTTAGGAAAAATAATATTCAAATTTTTAAAAACATAATGCCGCCCAGTGGGCGTGCGATAAGACTTCGTCAAATTCTCAATCTTAATCATGATGTCAGCATTGCCTCTTCACGCGTTCGGTATAATGCCAGGCCGATGAACAGGGTGACCAGAGTAAACATTGCAAGGTAGTTCAGACTCACGCCTTCACTGATATAGCCAGGCATAACTGCCTCGCGGCTTAACTCCACAACATGCACTAATGGGTTCCAGAGTAGATATGACCAGTATTGCTTTGGAATCGAGTGTAGAGGGAACATGATGCAGGAGATGAAATACAGCGGCTTAAGCAGTATCGGCAGGACCTTTTGCATTTCAGGAAAGGTTTTACCAACGACCATAAATATTAAGCCGACGCCACATGAAAGAATGATTAACAAACTCCAGGTGAGCACAAGTTGTAAAAAGTTTGTAATTTCGAAATATTCGCCTGTCATCCAGACGATAAGCATGAGCAAAATATAAACAGCAACGTAAATCAGTGTCTCAAGCAGTGCACGTGCAATGATCGTATCGATGGGTTTTACTGGTCGATAATTAAACAGTCCCTGGTTCGCTTCAATAGCACCAATAGAACGTTTGCTAATACTACTAAAGATAAAAAAGGGAATCAGGCCATTAAGTAAAAACACCGGGAACGAGATGTCTGGCATAGTGCGGTGCATAACGTAACCCAAAATTCCTAACAGTATCAGCAAATGCGCGGAGGGTTCAAGAATCGCCCACAAATACCCCAGACGAAACTTACCAAAGCGTGTTCGTATTTCTCGTAGAAATAATGCCTCTACGGTGACTTTCTGAACTTCAAATCCACTTCTTGCCATTTGATGATGTGATCCTAATCTCTTCAGGTACGCTACCGCCCTTGGCTTAACAGCTACCAATACACTGGAGGTAATACTTGTTTGTAACTGGATAAAATTTACTCAGACGGTTTGACCTTTTTAATAGCCGCAAAAAAAATTTCAGCAGAAATTATTTCCGCAGGGATAAATAGATCTATTTCCGTCTCGTTTCTTCTAATCCATTCTTCAGGCATGAATGTATTCGGTCTTCTGGTAATTTCAGAAAACTGGCCGTTTTAGAATGCAGAGTTAATTTCTCAGGAAATTATTTTTTGTTATTACTGTTAACTACTTGATTATAATATCCCCTATGGATTTTATGCGTAACAACACCTGCAATCTGTTTCAAACCAGAATGCACGCGATTGATTACCAATAAATTGTTCACCGAGAAACTATTTCCCTATTTAAAATTCACTCATGTACTTCTTATTTATATCTACAGCACCCTCTTTACAGTCACATTTGTGATTTACATCACATTTAAACGGTGTTATTTAAGCCCCATTAATAATTCCGTGAGTAATTATTTTCGTCAATTAAAATATACATCTTGATTATTTTGTGTATTTATTTTAACCAGCGTTACAGCCAGCATTATCCCTCAGTAGATATACCTGAGCAGACATTTCTTAAAATCGACGAATAGTTTCCCTAGAAATTATTATGCTTATTTGAAATTCCCTTTCTGATTATCTCCAGGAATTTTACTAATTTCCAGGCTACACAAAATACAGATCACACAAGAATTATCCTATATGTTTTGACCTATCAATTGTTACTCAATGATTTATTACAACTATTAATAATCATAATGTGTCAAAACACTTAAGCACCTTTACAGTCTGAGAAAGGTGTCGATTAACGAAGGCTACATGGTGAAAAACAGGTTCCTTCAGTGTTACCGAATATTCCGTGGTGGTCTGGAGGGAGATAATTCTTGCTACATCGGAACTCAGCCCGGTGAGCGGGTTTGACAGTTCCGCACTCACCATTGGGCTAAGGGTTATCAGGTGGGGTTAAGGAAATGGCAATACCTACCCCCGTCCAAATTCCAGTCGCTGCACATTCACCATCCCAGGCTTCTCACCCGCACTGACATCAATTTGTGTCACCCGCAGCGCATATTTTTCATCCAGTGCTTTTAACCAGTTCAGCAGGTCATTAAACACCACAGGTTCTATCCAGACTTGAATATTCTCCCCACGCTCGGCAATCCGTTTGATGACCACCGAGTGCGCGGAAGCGCTGTCGCTGATGACCCGCGATACCTGTGCTGGCGTTGTCGTGCCGGATTTTCGCGCCGCAATAATATCCGACGCGGCGCTCTTCAGTCGCGCGTTCATCGCCACCAGCTGCTGCAACATCGTCTCCTGTTGCTCAATCCGTTCGCTCAACGGCTGCCAGATGAGAACGTAATATCCGGCGCTAAACAGGAACACTACCGCTGCCAGCAACATGCCTTTTTCACGCGGAGAACGCCCCGCCAGGTGTTGTGTCAGCCAGTGTTCGCCACGGCTTAACTGGCGTCCACGCCATTGCTGAAAATAGTGAATAAATTTATCGCGTAACATGTTATTTCCTCCGCAACGTTACGCCGCCGGAAACCGCATCACCCTCTTTCTGTAACGCGTCCTGTTGCACAACATAATCTGCCGCCAGTGCACTACGCAGTTTGTCGAAACTGGCAAAGTTCGCGGCCCGCAGCTGGAGGTGAAGCGTCTGGCGTTTTTGATCAAAGGTGAAACCACGCATCTCGATGTCGGAAAGTGACGCCGTTTTCAGAGTACTGGCGATCGCTGACAATTCTGCGAGCAGCCGGGTATCGTCGGCCTGTGGGCGATATTTTTTCAGCGCCATCGTCACCTGAGAGCGTAAATTCACAATCCGCTTCTGCTCCGGGAATAGCGTTAAGAACTGTTTCTCCGCCTGGGTGCGGCTTTGCGCCACCTGTTCGCTGACGCTCCATAACGTCACGCCCCGTTCCACTACCAGCGCAACCAGAATCAGCAATATCGGCAGAATCATCACCCGCCAGCGCGCCCATTGTTTTCGGTAGCTGACACGAGGCTGCCACGGCCCTGTTAGCAGGTTCCCTTCCGGTTCGCCATAAGTGGTAATGGCGGGCAGAGCCGTAACGGTCAGGCGTTCGGCGTCCGCACCAGCCCATGCAGACAGTTCTTCCGGTGCAATGCCGACCACGGTTAGCGAAAGCGGTAAATCCTGCTCATTGAGCTGGGCGTGGAACATGACCGGAGCCAGCGCCAGCCCGGCACTCCATCCCCGGCATTCATCGATGCGGCAGATAACCCGTTGCGCATCGCCAGCCATAAACCCACAAGGAATGGACATCCAGTCCGGCGCGACGATAGCGCGGGTGATGCCGTTTGCCTGCAACCACTGCGCAATGTTGCGCATATGCTGCTGGTGAATCACAGCTACGGTTGCCAGTTGCTGGTCGATTTTCAACGGGGCGAAATGCAGTTCATCGATATCCTGGTTCAGCTCTTCTTCCAGCAAGGCGGGCAGAATCGTCGGTATCTGCTTGCGAGGCACATCAGGCAGTTCAACCTGCCAGACGCTGATCCATTCGCCGGGAATATAGAGTCGAATTGTGTCTGTTTGCAGCCATTGCTGGAGATATTCGTCGGCGACGTCAGGCCAGATGCCGTGCTCCACGTCGGGTGTACGGCGCTGCCAACGGATGGGATCAGCGGCGCAAAGCGGGAAATAAATCTCAAGCATGGAACTCACTCACTTTCTCCTGTCTGATGCCAGAGAACAGAAAAGTGTTGTGGCCCCATGCGGACAATTAACGAATTCATCGTCAGTTCAATCTCATTCACGGTGATATCTGAACGCAGCCAGAAGTAATCGCTGTCCACGCTCAGGACGGTTTTTAGCTGTTTTTTAGTACGCTCATCGACGTCTGCAAGTAGCGGCTGAGCAAGAAACTGATCGACATCTTCCCAGCCCTTCGCCGGACGTTGTTGTAATAACGCCCGCGCCTGAACAGGGGTTAACCACGGGTCAAACAGCGCCTCAAGAATCACACTTTGCGTGACGTCCAGGGTGTTGATGTTGATTTGCTGGCGGGCCATCGGCAGCGCACAGACCAACGGTTTCAGTTTTTGATAAAGCCCGGCGTCCATTCCCTGTACCACGCGCATCTCACTGATATCCGCCAGCGGTTGATTAGCGGCGTAGAACGGCACCGAGCGGGCGAGATACTCGCTGTCTTCACGACCCAGACGCGTCTGCACGCTGCGGTCTTCGTCAATAAACTCCCACAGGCTTTCGGCTATCAGTTCGGCCCGATAAGCAGGCACATCGAGGCGCGAGATCAGGGCAATCAGTTGTTGTACCGCTAGCGGACGCGACGCCGTCGTCGGCTGAGCGAGGGCATTCAGGTTAAAGCAGGCCTGTGCGTCACGCAGAGTGACGGCGATTTGCCCCTGCGGCAGTGGGAAAAAACGAGGGCCAGAAGCCCACGGCTGCGCCAGATGCACGCGCTTTTCATTTTTCAGGCTCAGACTGAGTGCGCTCAACGCCAGGCTTTCTGCACTGGCGCTGTACCACAGCGCCTGCTGGTACTCCTGCTGGCTGCGCGTTCGCCCAAGTTGTTGCTGCATTCGCCCGGAAAGCGTGATGGTCACCAGCATCATAACCGCCAGCAATACCAGCACCACGACCAGTGCCATTCCGCGTTTTGGTGGTAAGGTGATCATGATAATTGCGGCCCGCGTAACAACCAGATGCGTTCAATTTCGCCCCATTGCGGCGAATGCAGGGTTATGCGTACTGCCACAGGAATCGCCTGCACTGATGACCAGCTCTCCTGCCAGCGCGTGCCGTCGTAGAACTGCAAACGGAGCGAATCCGCCGGGATTAATTTTTGCGTTGTTGGCTTCACGCTGCCTGCCGCATCGGTCAGTGGCCAGGCTAACCGTTCGAGATAACCACCATGAATGCGGTAACCGACGGTGAGCAGATTACTGCGCGGCAGACGCATCAACGGATTAACCACGCCGCCGCGCACAAAACGCATCCCTTCACTCTCAGACGCCAGCACGCCAGCGCCCGCCAGTAACGCTGGTTCACGCTGGCCCTGATCGCCTCTTACCGGACGCGGCATCATTTGTGTCAGATCGTGGTTCAAAAAACTCATCGTTTGCTGCATGAGGTTTAGTTTTTGATCGTGTCCGGCGACGGCGCTATTCACGCGTGTAACGCCGTTTGTCACCTGCTGCGCCATCAGTGCCAGTGAGGCAAAAATGGCAATTGCCACCAGCATTTCCAGTAACGTGAAACCAGCGCAAGTCCTTCTCACTGTTGGCCTCCCACGGCGCTAAACCAGGCGCGTCGTGACTGAATCACCGACGAAAAGTCTTCGTGACGGCTGACTTCAATATCCACTGCCTGGAGCAGCGCGTTGCCTGTACTCAGCGGTGTGGTTCGCCAGTACCAGCGGCTTCCTGCCATATCGCTCTCGCCCTGGTGGCTGACCGCCCGCTGCTCGCGGGTCATCAGATAGAGCAGCGCGGTCTGGTTTTCAGCTACCCAGCCCGCTACCGTTTTCTCCTCAAGAACGTGCTGATTACTCAGCGCACCGCTGGCAATCTGTAACACCGCCATGGCAGCCAGCGCAAAAATCGCCAGCGCAAGCATCACTTCCAGCAAAGTAAATCCGCGCTTCATGGCATCCTCTCATCACATTGACTGAGGGATAACGTGCCATCGTGTGCCAGTTTTACCGCCCAACATGCGTTTTGCGCCGCTGAGTAGAAACGCAGCGTAAACGGCGTGGCGGGTTCAAAAGGCGAAAAACGGATCTGCGGCGTCTTCTTTTTCGCCTCTTTTTGCAGCTCCAGTTCAATATCATGCAGCGTCAGGCGACGACGCTGCAGCTCCAGCGCATATTCCTTCTGCCACATATCACTTCCGGGTTGTAACAGCATCTGCACCTGTTTCGGCACCGTAACCTGTGCCGATAACCGGGTCGCAGAAACGGACAACCATTGCCCGTGACGACGCTGCATAAACTGATAGCCAGGCGGGTCGATTAGCACACCGAGTGTTTGCCCTTCGATCACTGCCCTGTCCTTAAACTGCGCAAAGCGAGTCAGAAAATCCTGCGCTGCTTTTTTCGCAGGCGGTTCAGAATCTGTCGCAAAAGTCTGCACCACGCCCGCACTGGCAAGGCCGATAAGGAAAATCACCAGCATGATTTCCAGAAGTGTGAATCCGCGTTCAGGCACTGATTACTGAAACTCCTGCAAATTCCAGTTACCGATATCTGCGCCAGCGCCCTCCCCGTTTTCCTGACCATCTGCTCCCAGGGTATAAACATCAAACAGCCCTTTTTCACCCGGGCTGAGATACTGATAATCATTGCCCCACGGATCCTTTGGCAGTCGTTTAATGTATCCACCGGTACGGTAGTTACGGGAATCCGCCATATTGGCCGGTTGCTGGATCAGCGCCTCCAGCCCCTGTTCGGTAGTCGGATAACGCCCGTTATCCAGTCGGTACATATCCAGCGCATTCTCCAGCGCCACGATATCGCTGATGGCTTTTTGCCGATCGGCTTTCTCTTTGTTGCCCAACAGGTTAGGCACCACCAGACTTGCCAGGACGCCAAGAATAACAATCACCACCATCACTTCCAGCAGGGTAAAACCTGCCCGTGGTTTTTGTGTGCGGGATAACGAATTCATGTGATAACTCCGTAAATTACATTCCAACCATATTGTTCAGTTGCAGCATCGGCTCGAGGATGGCGATGACGATAAACAGCACCACGCCCGCCATCATCACCACCAGCGCCGGTTCAAACAGCCCTAACGCCAGCCCCACCTGGGTATCAAATTCCCGTTCCTGGTTGACTGCGGCCTGCTCAAGCATGGTTTCCAGTTCGCCGCTCTGTTCGCCGGAGGCGATCATGTACAGCATCATCGGCAGGAACAGGCGCAGATCCGCCAGCGCGGCGCGCAGGCTGCTTCCTTCGCGGACGCGATCTGCCGCCAGCAGCAGTTGTTGCTCGACATAACGATTTGCCGACACGGCGGCGGCGGTCTGAATACCTTCCAGCAGCGGAACACTGCTGGCGGTGAGGATGCTTAATGTGCGGGAAAAACGCGCCGTATTCAGTCCGCGCGCAACACGCCCCGTCACGGGCAAACGCAGCAAGGTTTTATCCCAGCGCAGGCGCATCGCAGGATTTTTGAGTAGCCGTTGCCCCAGCACCAGAAGCCCCAGCAAACCCGCCAGCCAGTACACGCCGCTGGTCTGTAACATGTCGCTCATGGCGATGAGCATTCGGGTGGAGGCAGGCAGCGCGTGTCCGAGATGATCAAACTGTTCGATAATTTTCGGCACTACTGCCGTCAGCAAAATAGTGACCACGCCCGTTGCCACCACCAGCAGTACCAGCGGGTAGAGCATGGCCTGCAGCAGGCGTGATTTCAGACGCTGCCGCTGTTCGGTGTAATCCGCCAGGCGATTGAGCACCACGTCGAGATGTCCGGATTTTTCTCCGGCAGCGACCATCGAACAAAACAGGGAGTCAAAGACGCGGGGATGTTCGCGCAGGCTGTCCGACAGGGTATAACCTTCCTGAATCCGGCTGCGCAGCGCCATTCCGAGGCTTTTTACATGCAGTTTTTCACTTTGCTCACTGACCGCCTGTAAGCAGGTTTCCAGCGGCATTGCTGCCTGCACCAGCGTTGCCAGTTGGCGTGTGAACAGCGCCAAATCTGCCGCCACCACGCGACGATGTGCATGCCGCCGACGCTGCAACATTCCCCCAGTCGAAGCATTCAGCCGGGCTTCAATGTGCACGGGGATAAGCTCTTTACCACGCAACAACTGGCGGGCATGACGCGCGGAATCCGCCTCAATCATGCCTTTGGTTTTGCGACCATTACGCTCCAGCGCCTGATAGTAAAACAGTGCCATTACGCCTCCATGGTTACCCGCAGAACTTCATCGAGAGAGGTTTCTCCGGCGAGCACTTTCTCAATGCCGTTGCTGCGGATACCCGCAGAGTGTTGCCGGACATAACGTTCCAGCTCCAGTTCCCCGGCCTGACGGTGGATCAAATCACGCAATGTGGCGTCCACCACGATCAGCTCATGGATGGCAGTACGTCCGCGAAAACCTTTATGATTACAGGCGGGACAACCCTGCGGATGGTACAGCGTGACGGTTCGCGCATCGGTAATCCCCAGCAGGCGTTTTTCTTCGTCGGTGGCAGGCGCGGACTGGCGGCAATCGGGACACAGCGTGCGAACCAGTCGCTGCGCCATCACGCCCGTCAGACTGGAAGAGAGCAGGAAAGGCTCCACGCCCATATCCTGCAAACGTGTGATCGCCCCCACCGCCGTGTTGGTATGCAGCGTGGAAAGGACCAGGTGCCCTGTAAGCGATGCCTGGACGGCAATTTCTGCGGTTTCGGTATCGCGGATTTCACCGACCATCACCACATCCGGGTCCTGACGCAAAATCGCGCGCAGGCCACGGGCGAAGGTCATGCCGACGCGGGTGTTAACCTGCGTCTGACCGATCCCTTCAATCATGTATTCGATAGGGTCTTCAACCGTGAGAATGTTACGCGAGTGGTTGTTCAGCTCCTGCAATCCAGCGTACAGCGTGGTGCTTTTGCCGGAACCGGTCGGCCCCGTCACCAGAAAAATGCCGTGCGGTTTGTGTAACAGCTGGCGCAACTGCGCAGTCAGTTCGAGACTTAAACCCAGACGCTCCAGCGTCAGGCGAGCCTGGTTTTTGTCCAGCAGTCGCAGCACCACCCGTTCCCCCCAGGCGGAAGGCATGGTGGAGACACGCACGTCAATCGCCCGACCGCCCAGCAGCAGCGCAATGCGCCCATCCTGCGGTACGCGTTTTTCGGCGATATCCAGCCGTGCCATCACCTTAATACGCGATACCAGCAGCGAGGCCAGTTTGCGCCCCGGACGCAGCATTTCATATAGTGTGCCGTCAACACGAAAACGGATCACCAGACTCTTTTCAAACGTCTCGATGTGGATATCCGAAGCGCCTTCTTTAATCGCCTCTGCCAACATGGCGTTGATCAGTTTGATGATTGGCGCATCGTCGTCACTTTCCAGCAGATCTTCCGTTTCCGGTAGTTCTTCTGCGAGAGTAAAAAAGTCCTCAGCAGAACCGAGATCTTCCATCAGCTGGCGGGCCTCGGAAGAGTCCCGCTGCCAGACCGCATTCAGCCGCTGTTCAAATTCGGCCTCGTCGATTTGCCTCAGCGTAAAAGACGCGTTCAGCCCCCGCTGCAGCTCCTGCAAAACAGAGAGCGACAACGGATGAACATGGAGGATCTCCAGCGACGCTTCGCACCATGCCACCAGGCTAAACCGACGGCTGAAACTGTAGGGCAGACGCACGGTGTTAGCGGTGGTTTCCTGTGCTACAGGCACCATTAACGCGTTCTCCCGGCATTAAGGAACGCGCGAACTTCTGGCGGTAGAGCCTGATTTTGCGCTGGCAGTACCGGCTGCGCGGTGTGCGGCATCAGGCTCAAGCCTTGCTCATCGCGATAGATCTGTTCGGCGCGCATATAGTTATATTTGCGCTGCGACACGCCGTCTGCCGCCATACCGTCACGCAGAATGGTCGGGCGGATAAATACCATCAGGTTACGTTTTTCTTTTTTATCCGCCGTCGATTTAAACAGGTTACCAATCAATGGGATATCGCCAAGCAGCGGCACTTTCGCCACGCTTTCTCCCGCCTGATCGTCCATCAGACCGCCAAGCACGATCAGCTCACCATCGTTAGCCAGCACGGTGGTTTTCAGTTTGCGCTCGCCAAACACGACATCGAGGCTGGTCTGTCCTTCCACCTTCGACACTTCCTGCTCAATCACCATCTGTACCGCGTTTCCTTCGTTAATCTGCGGCGTGACTTTCAGCATGATGCCGACTTTTTTCCTCTCTACCGTATTGAAAGGATTGCTGTTATTAGAGCCAACAGTAGAGCCGGTTAATACCGGAACGTCCTGGCCCACCATGAAGAAGGCTTCCTGGTTGTCCAGCGTGGTGATACTCGGCGTGGAGAGCACGTTCGAGCTGGAGTCGTTTTTGACCGCCTGTACCAGCGCCATCCAGTCGCCTTTCACCACGCCAACCGCCGTACCGCTAAAGCCAGAAAGAAGCTGAGCGAGCGTGGAGAGATCGCCGTTAGTATCCGGGTTAATGGTGGTAGCGCCGTTTTCACTGATCACCGTGGAGCCTTTCTGCGGTTTCGCCTGAGAAATGGCTGCCCCCAGCGTACCGATAGGGATCTGCGTACCATTAGCAAACTGCATTAATCCGGCATCTTTCGACGCCCACTGCACGCCGAAATTGATATTGCTACCTTCGGCAACTTCCACGATCAACGCCTCGACGTGCACCTGAGCACGGCGAATATCCAGTTGTTCAATCACGCTTTGCAGCGACTGCATGATGTCCTGCGGCGCGGTAACAATCAGGGCATTACTGTGTTTGCTGGCGGCGATGGAGACAACCTCACGCCCGCTACCGACGGTGCCTTCCGCCTCTTCTTTAGCCGCCGTGAGCGTGCCGCTGACCTGCTTCAGTACATCGACCAGATCTTCGGCTTTGCTGTATTTGAGATAGAAAACCTGGCTGTTGCCGCTGCGCTCCATTTCTGAGTCCAGCCGACGGATCAGGCGGCGCATTTTGTCCCGCGTGGCCGGGTCACCACTGACAATCACACTGTTGGTGCGTTCGTCGGCGACAATTTGAGATTTCAGCGTCGCAGGCTGGTTCTCGCCGCTGTTTTTCGTCAGGCTTTCCAGCACGCGGGCGATTTCCGAAGCCGAGGCGTTATCCAGCGGGATCACCTCTTCGGTGCGATTACCCGCATGATCCACGCGCTGGATCACTTCCGTCAGGCGCTCCACAACTGAGGCGCGTCCGGTAAGCATAATCACGTTGGAGGGATCGTAATTAACAACGTTGCCTGAGCCTGCGCTGTCGATAATCTGGCGCAGAATCGGTGCCAGCTCGCGTACCGACACATTACGTACCGGCACGACTTTGGTGACCATTTCATCGCCCGCGTAGTTGTCGCTGCCTTAACCAACCAGCGGCAGAGGCTCGACTTTTGCGGCACTGGCTTTCACCACCTTCAGCACGTCGTTTTCCATCGGTACGACGGCATACCCCTGTGCTTCCAGCAGGTTAAGGAATAGCTGGTAATACTGGCGTTCATTGAGCGGGGTCATGGTGCGAATACTCACTTTCCCCTGAACGCCCGGCCCCATAATGATGGTTTTATTAAGGTTAGCGCCGACGGTTTCGATGAACGATTTCAGGTCGGTATCTTTAAAATTAGCGGTGAAAGTGGCTTCTTCCGCCCAGACCGGTGAACTGCATAATGCCGCTGCCAGCACCAGCGGCAGTAAACGCTTTTTTGTTTTGAGGCCAGTTGTCTTCTTACGCCAGACCGACAACGTCATATCACGCCAAAACACGATGAATGATTCTCCTGGATTAAATGCGGTTAGCGCAGCGCGATGGAAATGTCGTAGCGCGCACCCTTGCGTAAAACCGTAAGTTGAATGGAATCCATTGAAGGTAACTGCCGCATCAGAGCAATCATTGCTCGTGGATCAGTGAAATCCTGCTGATTTAGCGCAATGGCGATATCGCCTTCCTTAAAACCGCTGGCATCGAACAGAGAACGATCTGCCCCCGGTTTCACTGCATAACCGACAATCCCTTCCTTACGCACAGGCGTAAGCTGGATATAGTTAAAAATTTTCTGCGGATCTTTCGCCAGTGCCTGACGCACGGCAGCCGGGATCTCAACTGGCGCACTGGCAGCAGGCTCAGCAACAGCTTGCTTTGCTTCGTCGCTGACGGCTTTTTTGCTGGTCACGGCTATGGTGGGACGCTTCTCTTCTGCCAGACTCAGACGTTCCATTTTCCCCTGATAGCGCAGCATCACATGGTCACGATTAATTTCCTCAATCACCGCGTTGTGAGAGCCAAGCCGTTCACCCTGCAAATAGACCTGCTGTTTGCCGCCTTCTTCAATAACCGCGCCGGGTCTGGCACCAAAGGCGATCCCGCGCAGCACCACATTAAGACGCGTTTCTGCCACAGGCGCAGATTCAGGTTGTTTTACCGGTGCGGCGACGGGTTGATATTTGCCAAACCAGTTTTGTTGGCTGACTAATTGCACGTCATTTTTATCGAACGGTTTTGCATCCGCACGGAGCGGTTTATTCGCCGATGGGGAAACCGCCGTATATTCCGCAGAAAAGGAGAAATAGCGCCAGAGTGAATGCGCCACTTTTGCAGAAATAATAAGCAGCATCAGCCAGAACATCCCGCGTGCAATTTTGCGCAGATGCTCTTTGTCTGTATTAAGAGATTGTCTCTGGTTAAGAGTGTGACGAATTTTTGTCAGCCATTGAATGAGATAAATTCGTGCGTCACGAAAAACAACCCGCGCCAATTTATATCTACCCGACGTTATGCTTTGACTATTCCACAGGTGGTACGATCCAGTTTCCGCTGATACTGGTTACCTGTACGTGTATCATTAATCGTTATGCTGTAATTAATTCCCTCAGTGATCATTAATTTCACCGTCGGGTCAGCGCACATTTGTCGTTGATAGCTGGTTAAAAAGGCGTCAGGTGTCTGCGTGGTCTGAGTACCCGCTTCGCTGATAATGGTCATTTTTACCGTCGTGCCGCTACTTTGAGCCAGCACTAAGGTATATCCCGCAGATTTAATCGGCAGGTTTTGGCTGATATTTTGCGCCTGTTTTTTCGCCAGTAAACTGGCATTTTCATTATGGCTGGCACAGCCACTTAATAATCCTGTAACGCTCAACAATAGCGATATTAATACCCTCCCTGGCATTTGTTTTATCGACATGGTAAATAATCTCTAAGGTTATTAATAAGAGTTAAAATGTCACTTTGATAATGACGTGGTTATCATTAAAACAATGCCTGTAGATAAAGTGTTGCTATACCGCCCAGACTTAAACACGGTCCAAAAGGCAGTGTGGTTGATCCTCTTTTTGTAATAACGGCATATATCAGGCCGCAGCATGAGGCGATTAAAGCAACATTGGGCAGTGATAACGGCCCCACCCAACTACCTAAAGCGGCGAACAATAATACATCGCCCATGCCTAATGCTTCTTTACGCAGAACTATTCCGGCTATCCAGCGCAGGGAGTAAAAAGTGATAAACCCCACCAGGACGCCGGTAACTGCGTCTTGTAGCGTTAACGGACTCTGTTGCGCCCATGCCGCAATCAGCCCGGTCCACAATACGCCCTGAGTAAAAACATCGGGCAGCCATTGGTTATCGAGGTCGATGATGCTCGCGGCAATCAGCCAGGCGGATAATATCATCACCGCCAGTCCCCATCCACTTTCTGACCACACCAGACTCGCCAGCAAAAAAGCGAGTGCTGTCAATAACTCCACCAGCGGATAACGCTTGCTGATTTTCGCCTGACAATCACGGCAGCGCCCTTTGAGCATCAGCCAGGAGAGCAGCGGAATATTGTCACGTATCCGGATGGTCTGCTGACAATGTGGGCAGTGCGAACGCGGTAGCGCAAGGCTTATTTTTGACTGCGCACTCGGCATTTCACCGTGAAACTCCGCCATTTGTTGGCGCAGCATGATGGGGTAACGCCAAATCACCACATTCAAAAAACTGCCGATAATCAATCCTCCGACGGTAGCCAGGACGGGTATCGCCGCGGGGTATTGCTGAAAAACATCAAAAAACATGGTTAAAGGTTATTTGTTGTAACTTGCCGGATGCGGGCCTGCAGGTGTATGCCATACGGCTTTCCTCCAGGCCCGATGCGCCTTATTTCATGCCGGATGCGGCGCGAGCGCCTTATCCGGCATACAGGCTTACTCAGCTGACATCTTATGCTCGGTAACCTGATTAATGGTTTCCGGCCCTTGCTGCGGTTTCGGCAGATTAAGCGCCGCCAGTGTCTCGTAAGCCGACTGGCTCACACCGCCCTCGAAGTTCATCTCGCTCGCTCCCGGCAACTGGTAAGCATTCGCGCCCGGATTCCATTTCTTAAAGAACTCCGAAAGATCCGTCTGGGCGACCCAGGATGCACACAGCATCAGCTTGTCGGCAGCGTTACCGTTGGATTCGGCACAGTAATTTCTTTCGCCAAACTTGGTTTTGCCAACCTCATCGCCGCGTGCTTTACGATGCATCAACTGGAACAGGTTCCAGCCTTTCATCCCTTCACGCTCGCTGTAGAACGCTGGCAGATTGCCATCTGGATACCACGTCTTGATATCAAAGTTTTTCTCTGCCCACTCTTTCAGCTGTGCGTACATCAGCAGACGGTCACCCGCACCGCCGCGCGCCCATGCCTGACCGTTGCTCTCCTCCAGATATTCCGGCGCGACGGTAATGTCGTCAGCGACACGGTTCATCTTGCCGAGATAGCGATCCTGCATGTACAGCGCCAGCACGTTGTTCGCTACTTCAGTTGCGCCAGGAACAGTCAGCGGCGTTTCTGCAGCGTTGTGACCAACTTCGTGCCAGATCAGCCAGTCGTTCAGCGGCGTCGTCGGCAGCGTGGTGCTGTTCGTCGAGAAGCTGCTGTTCATTACCGGATAACCAGAGTGCGCATCACCGATGGAGATCTGCACATCGTTGGTGAAACGATGCTTGTGCCCCGTCAAGTTTTTATAGGTAAACATCCGGTGCTTACCGTCTTCATCATTACGACCGTAGAAGTCATTCATCGAGCTGGCAAAGGTATCCAGATCTTTAGCGAATTCTGCTACGCCACCAGTGAAATTGCTGGCCTCAAGGTTCTTCTTCGGCGTGGTGTAGACGAAAGCGTCTGACTCCAGCTCGCCCAACGGCGCAGGGGAGTTCAGAGCGTTTTTCCATGCGCCATCTTTATAGAACGGCGCTTTCACCACACCAGTAAAGGTGAATTCGGCTGACTCATTCTGTGGGCTGTTGCCCTTGATATAAATCAGACCACCGTAAGGAACCGTAAACTTCATCTCACCATTGGCTTTCAGCTCATAGGTTTTCGTCACTTTTGGCGGACGGTTCAGAGCGACTTCATGCTTCTCACGTCCGGTAAGGTCGTCGGCCAGCGCCACGGTGACAGTCACAGGAACTGATGCAGTAGACTCAATGGTGACCTCTTTCTGAGCCGGAGCCCACAGGCCAGTAGACTGCATGTTACCCGCAAACCATTTGGTCGGATTCGAGTACAGGCTGATGGTTTCAGTAACCTTCTCACCTTCTGCCGATACCGCTCCCGGATACTTCTCGACATCAACTTTGATGTTCAGATCCCACCAGGAACGACCCAGCATCAGGCGCGTCAGCGGTTTTTCCATATAGTTGAGCGGATAGCTCGGGTTCATCATGCCCGCTTTATTAACGCTCTTCTCGCCGTAGATCATGTTGTTATCGACCAGCGATTTTTTCAGCTCATCAGAACACTGCGTGCCGCCAGTATAGGCATCGTTGGCGTAGCAGTTCAGGAACTCGGTGAACGTTTTAAAGCCCAGCTCGTCATCCTTGTCGTTTTCATAACGATATTCAATTTTATTCCACAGCCAGACCGACATGTTCTGGTACAGACGTTCCAGATCGACGCTGCTCAGACGCTCACCTTTGCGACCATTGGTCCGGAAGTAGAGCTCATGCTGATACAGACGCTGAATGTTGGTGCCTAAATCCGCAGCCTGCACCATCGCTTTTGCCGTGTCGGCGTTAAGGCTTAGTTGCGTATACTGTGGAACATACATGCCACCAGTAACCGGAACCCCCGTGCCAGGACGATATTCCAGACAGTTGACCTCGTAGTGGTAAGTTGGGTCCTTACACTCCTTTAATCCAGGAAACTTCTCAAAGATTTTTGCCTTCGCAGCCTTCAGAGAATCCTCTGTTTTATGATCGGCCTCATCAATAAAGGCATAACGCGTTTCCTGTTTGCCATCTACATCTTCCAGCCAGCTGGCAACTTCCAGCTTCGGTTTGTCATCAGGTTTGTTTTCTACCTGATATTTCCACTTAACTTCCCCTGTCTTACTATCGATGGTGTACGGCAGCGCACCATCTACGGCAGGATAACGTTCATAGACCCAAATGCCCGTTGCGCGCTGCTGACGAACGCGGTTCGGATACCCTTGCGGATCGTTATTTACTACCGACTTGTTCAGTGCCATCGACAGACCTGCGGCATCAAGCAGACGTACAAAGCCAGACGCGCTCTCTTCCTTAAGATTGCTCATCACGTTTTCCATGATCAGCACCGATCCACCTTTGTTCAGATAGGCGATCAGATCGGTCACATCCTGCTGAGTCAGCTTCGGTTTGCTGGTATCTGCTCGCAGCGGGATTGCATAAGGATCGTTACCAACCTGAGTCACATACTCAAAGCCGTTGAGGATCAGCAGCGGCATTTCCTGCGGGTCGAGATCGCCATAGCTACTTAAATGCTCAACAGAGATACCCGCAAAATCCGGATGAAAGCCGAACTCAGCGCTGTTTCCTGTAACCTGACCATGACGTTTGAAATAGACAGTATCCAGGTTGGTACCTACGGTCATGCTGGCTTTCGCGTCCGGCGTCCATTTATCGTCGGACAGATAGCGCAACACGTTCTGCATAAAGTGCTTCATATCATTAGAATCACTGTTACGCGTACACTGACCGTTTTTATCAACACCGCCTTCCCAGCTGTAACCGTTCGGACAACGCAAAATGCTGTTGTAGTGCGGGTTACCGATAACCATCAGTTTGCCCTCACCGACTTGCCCCAGCGAAATAAACGGCAGGTTAAAGGTGGCGGTATCGCGCGTAACGTTTTCCGGCTCAACGAGAGAAGGCGCTTCCGTAATGTACGCCAGCTCGTTTTTATCCCAGGCGCGTTTTTCGCCGAAGGCCAGCCAGTAGTTTTTATCATTACGCGCCATCAGAATCGGGAATGCCGCGTTGGAGATATTCACCACTGCCTGACCGCGCGCATTACCGGTGCTGCCATAGAAGTTGGTAGAGTCATGGAATACATGGAACTTGCTGACAGATTTGTAGTTCGTATCCACACCCCACAGCTTGTTAATAACGCCCTGAATCTGGCCGTCATTAACATTGCGTGCTGTCAACGAGAACCAACGCTGAGAGTTGCAGCCCCCAAGGGAGTCACAAATCGCCGTATCAATCTCTTTAGCCTGCCCGGATTCAAACTGCTCAAGAAATTCGTTTGTCCGCTCAAAGGTTTGATCGCCTTCGCTCAACGCCTCGCCATTGGATAACGAGAGATTGATAATCTCGTTGATTACGTTGGGATACTCGGCAAAGACCTTGCGCACTACGTCCGGCACTTCACGCTCATCATTTTTTCCGGCCTGGGAGTAACGATGAATAAGCTGATCAATATTCGCGCCGCGAACTTCGTCACCCAGTTCAGTCAACGCAATGGTCGACTTATTGCCGCGCACTGAGCCCAGTTCAAAGGTGTCGATACCAAAGGAGATGGTTTCGCCCCAGCTGAAATTGAATTTGCCGTTTTCGCCAGTTACGCCACGGCCTGAGCTGGTGTAGTAATTTACGCCAACCACACCATTGCCCATGCTATCTACCAGTCGGCCTTCGGAGAGAATGATTTCAGTGGGTTGATACTGATAAAACTGTTCCGCGTTAGCCGACACGAAGGAAGCGTTCAGATCCGGTTTTGTTCCCGGCGTGGTGACGGGCACAACCGGTGAAGTATGAGTGGATGGCGCTTTATCGGTCGCGGCATTGTTTTCCACCTCTTCATTGACCAGCTTTTTGAACTCTTCCGGTGCCAGATCGATTTGCTTATACAGCGAGTCGAAACGTTTACTCTCGATCACTGAGGAGAACGTCAGGCAAACCTGTTCTGTATTCGCCGGACAGCTGTTACTGGACGTTACCAGCGAAACCGCATTGCTTTTCTTGTCATCGGAAGCTGCCAGTTCTTGCGCGTCCTCAAGACTAAACGACACTTTTTCAACCGCACGCAGGCTACGCGCAGCTTCTGACTGGGTGTCGAAGGTAGCAATTGTCGTGTTGTTCCCTGCCACACAGGTGACTTTGTCGCCTGGCGTAAAGGTAAAGCCATCGCTGGATTCACCATTACAAGTAGCACCAGTTATCCGCTGGCTTCCGCCCAGGGTCAGATAACCCGTTTTCGTAGGAACAGGTTCTGGCTCCGGTTCTGGTGTTGGCTCAGGATCAGGTGTCGGTTCCGGCGTAGGTTCTGGGTCCGGCGTTGGCTCAGGCGTCGGCTCCGGGTTTGGTGTTGGATCAGGTTTCACTTCCGGCAAAGACCCTGTTCCAGAATCTACAGGCGGCGTATCGGAGGAAGATCCGGAGCCACCGCCATCACAACCGGCTAACAGGGTTGCACTCAAAATAGCCGCTAAAAGCGATTTCTTATATTTAAATTTCTTATTCATTAATAACGCAAGTGACAAAACAAAGTTAAAAGATTCGTAACCGGGGAAATAGTTTTATGCTTTATCTTCTTTAATAACTTCCTCCATTCTTAAGAAAACGGCATCATTGATAGAAAACAGGTGAAATTTATAAGAATAACCCCAATTCGATGTCTGGCTGGTTATTTTTACGAAATTTCAATAAACAAAAAATTAACAACCTTTCACAACGTAACTATATAAATTTGTTGGTAGTTTTAACGATTAAGATTGCAAAAGCAACAGATAGAACGGTGTTTGCTCATCAAGCGAACATAATTAATACTGACTTGTTTTGCGTGATAAATAATAGATGTTCTCACGCTCTTAATTATTTAGCATGTTATCTGAACGCGAAACATTATTGTTACATGGATAATAAAGCGGGAAATAATTTTCCATTAATAAGACAGAGTAATGTAAATGAAGCCGGATGATATTAACGATCATCCGGCTTTATTGACTTACGAAACTAACATCCCGGTAAACACATACGCCTGCAACAGCGTGATAATGCCGATCACACTGGCAAAGATCAGACTGTGCTTCACGGTGTAGCGGAACAGTTCAGATTCTCGGCCCACCATTCCCGTCGCGGCGCAGGCCACGGCGATAGATTGCGGGGAGATCATCTTGCCAGGTACGCCGCCGCTGGTATTTGCTGCCACCAGCAGAGTGTCAGAGACGTTGATTTGCTGCGCCGTGGTCGATTGCAGTGAACCAAACAGGGCGTTAGAGGAGGTGTCCGAGCCGGTAAGGAATACGCCCAGCCAGCCGAGAAACGGTGAGAAAAACGGGAACATCACGCCTGTACCTGCCAGTACCAGCGCCAGCGTGGTGGACATACCGGAATAGTTGGTGACGAAGGCGAACGCCAGCACCATGCCAATCGACAATATCGGCCACTTCAGACTAATTAGCGTTTCGGCAAAGACGCCAATCCCTTTCTTGATGCCCACGCCGAGGATGAAGATAGAGATAATCGCCGCAATAAAAATAGCGGTGCCGCCAGCCGAGAGAGGGTCGAATTTAAACACCGCATCCATTGGCGTTGGTTGGGCGACAATGGGTGCCGCTTTCAACACTTGTTGATGCAAATGAGGGATCTGGAAATTAATCACCAGTGAATAAAACGCGCCGCCCGGAGCAAATAACGCTTTAAACGGCTTCATGGTCCAGATGGTGACCAGCACCGTTAAGATTAAAAACGGTGACCACGCACGAATGATTTGCCCCAGACTATATTCTGAAGGCACGGGACCGCCAGAAGATGGTTTATTCACCACCATCGCACCTGCGGATTGTCCCATGCTGATTGCCGTTTCGGTATTTTTCGGCCGCCAGACTTTAAGGAATAAAGCGAGTGAGACGATACTCACCAGCGCCGAAGTAATATCCGGCAGTTCCGGACCAATATAGTTAGAGGTAAAGAACTGCGTGACAGCGAAGCTTCCCCCAGCAACCAGCGCCGCTGGCCACGTCTCTTTCACCCCTTTCCAGCCGTCCATCATTGCTACCAGCCAGAACGGCACAAGAACCGACAGGAACGGTAACTGACGTCCCGCCATTGCGCCAATGTGGAACGGATCGATTCCCGTTACCTGACCGGCGACCAGAATCGGCACGCCCAACGCACCAAACGCCACCGGCGCAGTGTTGGCAATCAGACACAGCCCCGCCGCGTATAACGGTTTGAAGCCCAGGCCCACCAGCAGCGCACCGGTAATCGCCACCGGCGCACCAAAGCCAGCCGCCCCTTCCAGCAACGCGCCAAAGGAGAAACCAATCAGTAACACCTGCAAACGCTGATCGTCGGTGATGGAGATAACCGAGCTGCGGATAATATCGAACTGGCCGCTGGCAACGGTTAATTTATAGAGGAACACCGCCGCGACAATAATCCACGCAATAGGCCATAAACCATAAATAAAGCCATAGCCCGCAGCAGCAAATGCCATATCAATCGGCATTTTAAAGGCGAATATCGCAATCAGAATAGATAATATAAGGGTTATTGCTCCAGCGACATGTCCTTTCAGACGTAATACCGCGAGTGCAACGAAGAAGAATATTATCGGGATCAGGGCGACCAGAGCGGATAGCCCCAGTCCTCCCATCGGCATATACATTTGGGTCCAGCTAACCATATTGTTCAGTCTCTTATTATCTTTATATGCTTGATATACTTAAGGTTGTAATAAGCAAAAGAGGACTGAACTGTAAAATATAGGCGTTATACTTTACAGCAACAGTACGCTGCTAACGCAATTGCTACCTCTGGCATAACAAGTATATCGGGTAAGGGTTTCTGTTCCGCACACGCAGGCGCAGAATATCGTTAAGATGTCCATATTGTTGTTTTAGGCCCGCTAGTAATGCGCTACGGGTATTTAATATTGTTAAACCCTGATAATCGCTCCGGTTATTTCCGGGATAAATGTACTACCGCAGTTACTATCATAGCCCCGACAATAAAACTTGCCGGGGCTTTTTTGACGCTATTAATGACTTTCTTTTTCGCGTAAACGCCAGGCGTGTAATAACGGTTCGGTATAGCCGTTTGGCTGTTTCACGCCGAGGAAGATTAAATCGCTGGCAGCTTTAAAAGCACACGAGTTAGCGAAATTCCCCGCCATCGGACGATAAGCCGAATCGCCAGCGTTTTGCTGATCAACCACTTTCGCCATATTCTCCAGCGACGCCTGCACCTGTTCTTTGGTCAGAATACCGTGACGTAACCAGTTGGCGATATGCTGGCTGGAGATACGCAACGTTGCACGGTCTTCCATCAACGCCACGTTGTGAATATCCGGCACTTTTGAACAACCAATCCCCTGCTCCACCCAACGCACCACGTACCCCAGAATCCCCTGCACGTTGTTATCCAGCTCTTGTTGGATCTCTTCCACTGACCAGTTAGCGTTTTCAGCCACCGGAATAGTCAGCAGATCGTCCAGCAGCGGTTCAAATTCAGCATTGAACTCGCTCTGGGCAATGTTGGCCTGCACGCTCTGTACGTTGGTTTGGTGGTAGTGCAGCGCATGGAGCGTAGCAGCGGTTGGTGACGGAACCCAGGCTGTGTTTGCCCCGGCACGCAGTTGGTCGCCCTTCTGGCTGTACATGTCTGCCATCAGGTCCGGCATTGCCCACATGCCTTTACCGATTTGCGCTTTACCGCGCAGCCCACAGAACAGACCGGAAAGCACGTTATTACGTTCGTAGGCTTTGATCCACGGCGTCGATTTCATCTGGTTTTTACGCAGCATCGGGCCAGCTTCCATCACCGAATGCATTTCATCGCCGGTACGGTCGAGGAAACCGGTATTGATGAACGCCACGCGGTTACGCGCCTGAGCGATACAGCTACGCAAGTTCAGAGAGGTCCGGCGTTCTTCATCCATAATGCCCATTTTCAGGGTATTCGGTGCCATACCGAGCATTGTCTCAATGCGGGTAAACAGTTTGTTGGCGAACGCCACTTCCTGCGGACCGTGCATTTTCGGTTTCACAATATAGACGCTGCCAGTGCGCGAGTTTTTCTGCACTTTTAAATCATAGAGGGCAATCGCGCCAGTCATGACGCCATCAAGAATGCCTTCCGGGATTTCATTGCCTTCGCTGTCCCAAATCACAGGAATAGTCATCAAATGACCCACGTTGCGGATAAACAGCAGCGAGCGTCCGTGCAGAGAAATTTCAGAGCCATCGGCGGCGGTGTAATGACGATCGTCATTCAGTTTACGCACGATTTGCCGACCGTTTTTTTCCATTTTCTCTTGCAGAGTCCCCTGCATCAGGCCCAGCAGGTTGCGGTACAGCAGGATTTTATCTTCCGCATCAACCGCCGCGACCGAATCTTCGCAGTCGAGAATGGTACTGATGGCCGCTTCGACGATAACATCGTTGATATGCGCCGGATCGTCTTTGCCAATCCGCCCGTTGGCATCAATTTGCAGTTCAATATGCAGACCGTTATTTTTCAGCAAAATGCAGGTCGGCGCAGCGGCATCGCCACGGTAACCGACAAACTGCGCCGGGGTACGTAACGTGGTTTCTTTACCATTTTTCAACTGGATGCGTAATTGTTTATCGACCACCTTAAACGCCACCACATCCTGATAGCTGCCGTTTTCCAGCGGTAGTGATTCATCGAGGAAACGCCGAACCCAGGCGATAACCTGCTCACCGCGTTGCGGATCGTAGCCGCTGACCATCGCCCCTTCCTGCGGGATGATGTCGCTGCCGTATAACGCATCGTACAGTGAGCCCCAGCGAGCGTTCGCCGCGTTCAGCGCGTAGCGGGCGTTCATTGCCGGAACCACCAGCTGTGGCCCCGCCTGGCTGGTGATTTCGCTGTCAATGCCCGTGGTTTCCACCGTCACGCGCTCCGGTTGTAGCACCAGGTAGCCCAGTTCACGCAGGAAAGATTTATAGGCCTCTTTATCTTTAACCGGCCCCGGATTGCTGCGATGCCACTCATCAAGCGCCGCCTGAATGCGATCGCGTTCTGCCAGCAACTGACGATTTTCTGGTGCCAGATCGTGAACGATCTCATCAAAATTGCGCCAGAACGCCGCAACGTCCAGCTCCACGCCCGGTAAAACTTCTTCATCGACAAAACGTTTAAAGTTGGCGTCAATGCGTAAACGGCCCTGGGTTATGGTTTGACTCATTGTTTATCTCCTCGTTTTCGCTTATTTCGCCAACACCGCTGCTGCCGCTTTCGCGACCTGCGCATCCTGTGCTCCGGTTAAACCAGAAACGCCCACGGCACCAATAATTTGCCCATCCACAACAACCGGTACGCCACCTTCTAGCGACGTCAGTAACGGCGCAGTCACGAACGCGGTACGTCCGTTGTTCACCATCTCTTCATAGCCCTTAGTTTCACGACGCCCCAGCGCGGCGGTACGCGCTTTCTCCTGGGAGATGTAAGCCGCAATCGGCGCGCAATCGTCCATGCGGCTTAACGCCAGCAGATGACCGCCGTCATCAGCAACAGCAATGGAAACAGACCAGTTATTTTTCTGCGCCTCTTCCTGACCTGCGGCAATAATTGCACTCGCCATTTGCTGGCTAAGAATGACTTTAGTTTTCATTTTGTTATTCCTTATCAAGGGCTTGTTCTACAATTTCAATCCAGTGACGCACAGAGGTATGACCGGCGCTCGCCAGATGCGTCTGGCAACCAATGTTGGCGGTGACGATCATTTCCGGTTTGCCGCTTTCCAGCGCATTCATTTTGTTATCCCGCAGCTGGCGCGCCAGATCGGGATGCGTTAACGCATATGTTCCCGCCGACCCGCAGCACAGATGGCTGTCGGGAACGTCCGTTAAGGTAAATCCAAGACGAAGCAACACTTTTTCCACTTCGCCGTTCAGCTTTTGCGCATGTTGTAGGGTACACGGGCAGTGGAAGGCCAGTTTTTTATCGCCGCGAATTGCCAGTTTTTCCAGCGGTTCCTCGCGCAGAAGTTCGACTAAATCGACCGCCAGCTCACTGACCTGACGCGCTTTATCGGCATATAACGCATCGTTTTTCAGCATCTGCCCATACTCTTTAACGAACGCGCCACAACCGCTGGCGGTTTGCAAAATTGCCTCGACACCTGCTTCAATCGCGGGCCACCAGGCATCAATATTATTTCGCGCCCGCGCCAGCCCTTTCTCTTGCGCATTAAGATGATAGTCCACCGCGCCACAACAGCCTGCTTCGTTAGCTGGCATGACGCTGATCCCCAGACGATCCAGCACTCGCGCGGTTGCCGCGTTGGTGTTGGGCGAAAGCGTAGGCTGGGCGCAGCCTTCCAGCATTAAAACCCGACGCTTATGGCGCAGCGGTGGTCGCGGTTTAGCTTTCACCGTTTCGGCGGGCAGTTTTGCTCTGACCTGTTCCGGCAGAAACGGTCGCAGCACCAGTCCTACCTGCGTCAGCGCACGGAAGACCGCCGGACGCGGCACTACCTGGCGCAATCCTTCGCGCAGCATTCGCTCCGGCAATGGGCGTTTCACTTTCTGCTCGACAATATCACGCCCGATATCCAGCAAATTGTGATAGCGCACACCAGAAGGACAGGTGGTTTCACAATTACGGCAAGTGAGACAGCGATCGAGATGTTCCTGCGTTTTAAGCGTGACGTCGTTGCCTTCCAGCACCTGTTTAATCAGATAGATGCGCCCGCGCGGCCCGTCCAGTTCATCGCCCAGAAGCTGATAGGTTGGGCAGGTTGCGGTACAAAATCCGCAGTGAACACAGGCGCGCAGGATGCTGTCGGCTTCCAGCGCGCGCGCGTTCTGCCGCATCTCTTCAGTTAATTGGGTTTGCATAGCCTGCTCCTCAAAGTTCCGCGTACATGCGACCGGGGTTAAACACGCCGCAAGGGTCGAGCTGCTGTTTAAGCTGCTGGTGATAGCGGAATAAAGGAGCCGGTAGCGGGGCAAAGCCACCATCTCCGGCACTAAAGCGGGTCGCATGACCGCCCGCGTTGCGGGCGATGCGATGGATTTGATTGTCATCGGCTGTCGATTTCAGCCAGCGTAGCGCCCCGCCCCAGTCGATCAGTTGCTCGCCGGGTAAATCTATCATCGGCGCATCGCTGGGTAAGGAAATGCGCCATAAGGTACCTGGTAACGAGAAGAACGGCAGTTGTTGTTCACGCAATTGCTGCCAGAACTGACCCGCAACCTCTTCGCCCCCCAGCAGTTCACGCGCTGCTTTTACCGATCCTTCGCCGCCCTCAAGGCGGATCCACAACGCATTGTCGAAGTAACATAAGCCACTAATGGGTAGCGGCTGGAGTTGCCACAGGGCGATTTCATTCATGGCTTCTTGCAGGCTGATTTCCCGACGCAGGCTCAGGGAGGCGCGCGGTCGCGGTAACACTTTCATCGAGATTTCAGTGAGCACGCCAAGACAACCGTAGCTTCCGGCCATTAATCGCGAGAGATCGTATCCGGCAACGTTTTTCATCACTTCGCCACCAAAACGCAGATGTTTTCCAGTGCCGGTAATGATGCGCGTGCCGAGGACAAAATCGCGGACCGAACCGCTCCACGGGCGACGCGGCCCCGCCAGCCCGCAGGCGACCATCCCGCCCCAGGTGGCTTCTTCACCATAATGTGGCGGCTCGCAGGGGAGCATTTGCCCGGCGCTCTCCAGCGCCGCTTCAATCGCCACCAGCGGCGTTCCGGCACGAGCGGTTATCACCAGCTCGGTCGGGTCGTAATTAACAATGCCGCGATGACAACGCACATCCAGCGTTTGCCCGGTGACAGGACGACCTAAAAAGGCTTTGCTATTGCTGCCCTGAATCACCAGCGGCGTTTTATCGCTAATCGCCTGATTCACCTGCTCCAACAGCGCCTGGCTGTAATCACACTCGCGTAGCATCAGAAACGCTCCAGTTCAGGGAAAGGTAAATGACCGTGATGCACATGCATGGCACCAAATTCAGCACAGCGGTGTAGCGTGGGAATGTTTTTTCCTGGGTTCAGCAAACCATCGGGGTCAAACGCCGCCTTGACCGCATGGAAGGTCGTGATTTCATCGCTGTTGAACTGGGCGCACATTTGATTGATTTTTTCGCGCCCGATGCCATGTTCCCCACTGATGCTGCCGCCAACTTCAACGCAGAGTTCGAGGATCTTCCCGCCCAGTTCTTCCGCGCGGGCAAATTCACCGGGTTCGTTGGCATCGAAAAGGATTAACGGGTGCATGTTGCCGTCTCCGGCATGAAAGACGTTGGCAACGCGTAAATCATATTGCTGCGATAAACGGGCAATGCCTTCCAGTACGCCAGGCAGGGCGCGGCGCGGGATGGTGCCATCCATGCAGTAGTAATCCGGGGAAATGCGCCCCACTGCCGGGAAGGCATTCTTGCGGCCGGCCCAGAAACGTACGCGCTCTGCTTCGTCCTGTGCCAGACGGACGTCAGTCGCGCCCGCTTTCAACAAGATGTCGTTAACTCGCTGGCAGTCTTCCTGTACGTCAGACTCCACGCCGTCCAGCTCGCACAATAAAATCGCTTCGGCATCGACGGGATAACCGGCATGTATAAAGTTTTCTACCCGTTTATCTGACGGGTTAGGAGTTAAGTCCAGCCCGCCGGGGATAATGCCATTGGCGATGATGTCACCAACCGCAAGTCCGGCTTTTTCTACCGAGTCAAAGCTGGCTAACAGCACCCGCGCCACGGGCGGCTTCGGCAGCAGTTTTACCGTCACTTCGGTGGTCACGCCGAGCATACCTTCCGATCCGGTAAACAGCGCCAGCAGGTCAAAACCAGGCGAATCCAGCGCGTCCGATCCCAGCGTCAGCGCCTCGCCGTCCAGCGTTTGCACTTCAATTTTCAGCAGGTTATGTACGGTTAGACCATATTTCAGGCAGTGAACGCCACCGGCATTTTCCGCCACATTGCCGCCAATCGAACAGGCGATTTGTGAGGACGGATCCGGCGCGTAATAGAGATTATGCGGCGCAACGGCCTGGGAGATCGCCAGGTTACGCACGCCCGGCTGCACGCGCGCACGGCGACCAACGGGGTTAATGTCGAGGATCTCTTTAAAGCGCGCCATCACCAACAACACACCTTTTTCCAGCGGCAGCGCGCCACCAGAAAGCCCGGTGCCTGCACCACGGGTCACCACCGGTACACGCAGGCGGTGGCAGACAGCCAGAATCGCCGTCACCTGTTCCATCTGCTTAGGCAGAACAACCAGTAATGGACGCGTGCGATACGCGCTCAACCCGTCACACTCGTAAGGAATGATCTCCTCATCGGTATGCAGGATCTCCAGTCCAGGGACATGCTCACGCAGTGCCATCAGTACCGATGTGCGGTCGACATCGGGTAAAGCGCCATCAAGACGCTCTTCGTACAAGATGCTCATGAGTAGGGTTCGCTTTGTTGTGTTGTGTGGCAGCTGATTTTTGCGCGCTGCTTCTGTGAACAGTTATTAAGCGGGCTTTTCGTTTTCGTCTATCTCTTTAGCTACCGGTCAGACCATTTTTTTTCCAGCTCTGTGACCTTGTCTTGGTTAACTTAATGTTAAATTGATGTAACATAATCACTTGCGTGATGTGCGTGTTTTGCGAGTTAAGAACAGAAAAATTGGTCCTACCTGTGCACGAGGTCCGGGAATGAAAGATGAACGTCGCCCTATTTGCGAAGTGGTTGCAGAGAGTATCGAACGGTTAATTATCGACGGCGTACTGAAGGTCGGTCAGCCGCTTCCCTCGGAACGTCGACTGTGTGAAAAGCTCGGCTTCTCACGCTCCGCACTGCGTGAAGGGCTGACCGTGCTGCGCGGGCGCGGGATTATTGAAACGGCGCAGGGTCGCGATTCTCGTGTCGCACGGCTTAATCGGGTGCAGGACACCAGCCCGCTGATCCATCTGTTCAGTACGCAGCCGCGAACGCTGTACGATCTGCTCGACGTTCGCGCATTGCTGGAGGGTGAATCGGCAAGGCTGGCGGCAACGCTGGGAACCCAGGCTGATTTTGTTGTGATAACCCGCTGTTATGAAAAAATGCTCGCCGCCAGTGAGAACAACAAAGAGATTTCGCTGATCGAACATGCGCAGTTGGATCACGCTTTCCATCTCGCCATTTGTCAGGCTTCTCACAATCAGGTGTTGGTGTTTACGCTGCAATCATTGACCGATCTGATGTTTAATTCAGTGTTTGCCAGCGTAAATAATCTCTACCATCGACCACAGCAAAAAAAGCAGATCGATCGCCAGCATGCGCGGATCTACAACGCGGTGTTGCAGCGGCTGCCGCACGTCGCCCAGCGCGCAGCACGCGATCATGTGCGGACCGTGAAAAAGAATCTCCACGATATCGAGCTGGAAGGCCACCATTTGATTCGCTCGGCGGTGCCGCTGGAGATGAACAAGGTGGGAATGTGAGCCGAGTTTTCACCCTCACCCTAACCCTTTCCCCGAGGGGCGAGGGATCGCCCCTGCGCTTAACAGGATCTGGTATTAAATCTGCTTTTCATACAATCGGTAACGCTTGTACGGCTCCGCCCCAATGCGTTCCAGCATGTTATTCATGCCTGTATTGGTTTCGAGGATCCATGACATCTCCAGCGCATCGATCTTCCGGCGGGCAAACGGATCGCGTAAGGCTTCAATCAATAACAACGCAATCACCGGGCCGATGCGGCTGAACTGATACTCGTCCCGCACGCCCATCAGCGGTACTCGCGCAGTTCGCACACCGCTGACTTTTAAACGCCACAGCAATTTTGCCCAGCCGAAGGGAAAGAGCGATCCGTTCAGATCGGCAATCGCCTCGTTGATGTTTGGCAAGCCGACAATAAACGCGCAGGGTGCAGAATCAATCTCAGCGATGTAGATCATATCGTCCGGCACCAGATATTTAAGTTGATCGCCCATGGTCGCGAATTCATGTTCGGTAAACGGCACAAATCCCCAGTTGTGCTGCCAGCCAGAATTGAAAATCTCACGCAGGATCTGCATCTCTTCGGCAAACCGCTGGCGATTGATGCAGCGAATGGTCACTTTTTTGCGCACCTGATCCATCAGTTTTTTTAGCGCCGGAGAGAAAGTGAGATCGGTTCGCTGCATCCACCACGCCAGTAAATCAATGCCTTTGTGATAACCCAGTTGTTCAATATGCGCGGCATACCACGGTTTGCCGTGTGGCATCATCGCACAGGGCGGAGTGTCAAAACCTTCAATCAGTAATCCGCTTTCCTGATTGATATTCAGGCTGAAAGGCCCGCTGATCTTACTTGCACCTTGTGACTTCAACCACGCTTCCGCTGCGCCAAACAACGCGGCAAAAACCTGCGGATCATCAATGGCGTCAATCATGCCGAAATGACCGGTATCTTTGCCGTAACGCTCGCGGTGCAAGGTATCTATTTGCGCGGTAATACGCCCAACTATCTGCCCCGCTTTTTTTGCCACCCACGCCTGCCAGATGATATGGTCCGTCCCCGGATTTTTCGCAGACAAATGCTCGTTGCGTTCGGTGATGCTGCCAACTTACTGATTTAGTGTATGATGGTGTTTTTGAGGTGCTCCAGTGGCTTCTGTTTCTATCAGCTGTCCCTCCTGTTCAGCTA
>OGDT01000070.1_pt1 | contig 38817 bp, 46 predicted proteins | sample 1570521 | NCBI WGS metagenome assembly OGDT01 (sample SAMEA2582164, study PRJEB24529) | metagenome | biome: Human gut stool | place: China | collected 2011 | reverse complement strand
TAATAAGATCCCCCCATTGCCCGTATACCGACTTCACCTGCCCGGTCTTTATCGAAAAAAACCGTGGTCAGTTTTTTCAGTTTTCTGTTTGCAGGGAATGATTCCGGCGTACCGAACTGCTGGGCGGCAAATGCTTTTGTCATCAGTAATACGGTTTTACCCACGTTAGACGTACCGAGAATTTCGGTATGCCCCAGCGTCGGGTTCTTACCGAAGAAATTCTGATGTTCAGTCGTCATATGGTAATTCAGATGGTAGATATCATTACCTGACCCCCGAAGAGTAATCAGTTTTTCCCCCCAGGTATTTCCTTTTTCTTTTCCTGAAAAGAAATTATGAAAACTTTCCATTTCGGCAAAATTAAGACTACTGAGGGTACTCAGACGAGGGCGAAGCGTATAATTTCCTGGTAGCTGAGCAAAATAAGCTGCGCCAAGACTCAGTGTTGAATAAGTGACAATCAGCCCCAAATCTTCCAGAGTGGAAGTCACGATATTGGTGTCTTTCACCAGACGCTCCGGTGAATCCGCAAAGACAACCAAGGTCTGATGCGATTTCCCGAAAGAAATATATCCACTGGAAACCATATCCAGTCCGACTTTCAGATCTGCCAGCAAAGATTTGGCAGCATCATCTGTCATTTCCAGCTTATCGATCTGATCATCCAGCGCCTTAATCGCTGACTGCTTATCCATCGCAGTAAAGGACGATGTCACGACATACTCAACGGGGAGATACATCAGAGCATCCAGAATACCGGCATCCGTCTCCTGAAAATAATCCTTAATCTCTATGCAACGAAAATACCGGGCATGGTCTGACGCGGTAATTTGTCCGGCATCATTACCAAAGAACAGGTCTTTTCCTCCCAGATATGTATAAAACGGACTACTGCTAACCCTGACCTTTTGCCATCGACCAGAAAGCAGATACTGGAACAGAGATAACTGATCTGAATAAACAACCCCATGATCTTCATAAAGCCCAAGACGTCGAGAATGAAAACGGGACAGATAGGTATTCAACCTGTCGCAAATTTCATTCATTTCATTAACAGGCTCTTTAAAGATATCTTTTTGTTTTTTACTGCGTGAAAAGAAATGTGTTACTTTATCTTCCGTAGTAAAAGGTTTAAAACAAATCGTCAGAAATAATTTATTCTCGAAAAATTCAGACTGAGGGAATGACTCGTAATAATCATTCATTACTCTGTTCACAAAAGGAATTTTACTGTTAAATACTGGTCTGATGTCCTTTTTACACCTGATACGATGAGGATAAAGCGTAACAGATTTCCCTTCAAAGCTACGTATAAGCGTATTAAGCTGATCTGTCAGAATTGACAAATCTTCAGAATCAACACACTCAAAGTAAGCACCGTCTATCTGCCAGGTTGCCAGCAAATCCCGGTTTTTTGTAACGATAATATTATCAGTGATATGTGAAGAGTACGGAATTAACTCTTCAACAGAAGACTGGTCTTTCAGCTTCATAAAGTTATCCACTTTTGAAATATCAACTTCGTCGTACTGGCTCCCCGCATAATGGACTGCGCTGAATCGCTTGTTTGATAAAGGATGCCCTTTGACAAGAGTTCTCAGATACAGAAGGTCAAAAAAGCGTTCATCAAACTGTGTTACACGCCTGATGGCATACCAGCCAGGAAGAATAAGGGCATACATAGCCTCATGAATCCAGACACCAAGCAGAACACAAATAATGCACATTCCAAGAAAGGGGTAGAGCGGAACGCCCAGCCCCCTTATTAAAGCAGGGCGCGTAAGACCTTTAAAAAGAGTACTCATAGTGCGCCCATCCTTTAATTACGCAAGCCAGTCAGGAATATATGGTGCAACAATAAAGATGATAATTCCGATAACAAGTGGGACTATCCATGAGGTATGTTGACGAGAAAATATCGCAATATACCCAATAACAAGAGCAATAATTGTAATTGCAGGTTTACGAATATCCGTTAAAAAATCAATTATTTTCTGTAAAAAACCAGTTGTCTTCGTAGACACATCATCCGCAAAAGCAGGTTCTGCAACACAAAGCATCAACGCAGCCATAAATAGAGAAAGCGTTAAATAACGTTTATTCAGATTTAATTTCAACATCTTTTGTTTCCTTTTCATTTGATACAGTGCCACGCATGGCGTATTGAGGATATATAATGATTTCTTCAGGTGTGATAGTCGTCTTATTCTCCTTTTTAATCATTTCCTTTACAGAGGGAACAATAAAATTTTTTTTATTATCAGGAGGGCTAAACCCTATGCGTTGTACATAACTTGTATTATTAAATTCAGGTTCTGGCTTTACTCCTGTTTCTGGATTGCCGGAATAATAGCAACTCAGCCCACGCACTAAGTCGCCACCTCGTTTATAACAGTCAACCAGTATTTTTTCTGATACCTTAAGATTTTCGCATGGATCAAACATTTTCTCTGCTGTTGTGCCGAACTTTGCAAAATTGGTACTTGTTATTTGCATAAGCCCTACAGAGTAACGATGATTCCGTAATTCAATGTTTTTAACGATCTTAAGTGCTGCCTCCTTTGATTCTGGAAAGTAAGATACTACGCCTTTATCACCAGGTTTGCGTTTAACCTTTGGTATTATTTCCGCAATCGCATATGGGTTAAAACCTGATTCAACCCTGGCGACTTCGTGCGTTGTGTCAGGATGAACGCTGGCAGCGCATTGCATGGCAAGCGCAAGAAAAGTAGAAGTAGATAACATAAATATTCCACATTCAGAACACCGGGGCGCTATCACTCGTCAGGAATATCAACCCCATGAATAAGTTCTTTCATCGCCTGAAATTTGTATTTTTTAATAAGATACTGAACAAAACCAGAATCAGAGATACGTCTCCCCCTCTTGAAACTTATTTCAATTGCAATTTTTTCAACTTCAACACGAACTTCTGTAGGAAGGTAAAGTACATTGCGTTGCGGTTTCCGCTTTCCTTTTATAGCTGTCATTTTTTAACCTGTCGTATTTTCTGTTACACACATAGTCGGCAAAGACTTGTCCACGCTTTGAAGCGTCTGCAAGGAGAAGTATTTTTGCCAGACAGGAGTTATTCATCAGGCTTAAATTCATCAAAAAAATCTTCTCCTGCTCTTTTACTTCATTTATGACACTCAGAGGAACTTCAGCAGGATATTCACCAAAACTGACCAGTCCATAAACATTTTTCATCCGGGTAAAGCAGGATGGATGTACAACCTCAAAATCCAGAAGAACGAATACATAACCGGGAAACATTGGCATGATTTGTCCCCTGTATGCACTACAGTCACGCCTCTTATAGAAAGTGCGTATAACTGGATTGTAGTAAGCGATACCGCTCCGGGATAACTGCAACAGAACCGACTGATGAAAATGCGGAGAACACTGAAGCAGGTAAAACTGTTTCTGTCCTTTCATACTCAATCCCCGATATACAGATGTGACAAAACACAAGCCAACCGTGGTTGCTTGTGAGAAATCACGCCCCTATGAAGAGAGACTTTTTACTATTGCGCGAAGTTTATACTACAAGTGGCTTATGCTAAGTTCAACACATAAAACAGATCTTTCGATCTTGATAAATCAATTTTACTTTCATTTATTCCACGCAACCAACAAAACACAGAATATTCATCTTTTGCAGATCTGTTTTTTAGATCGATAGATCGAATGATAGCTAAAACGCAGAATTTCGATCTGTTTTTAAGGTGAAAAGATGAGCAAGCGAACTAAAATAAATATTTTTCTTGCATAATCAATACATTAAATCTTATAAGCCCAAAAACTTAATCCCTGTTTTCAGCTTCTGTTCTGACTGTAACGTGGATGCTTTCTGCTGCGTAAACTGCGCCATTCGCTGTTGTTGCTTCAGCAGCATATCAGGGCTGTTCAGTACCAGCTCTTTGCTGGCTAAAGGTGTTCTGTCTACGCCCTTAACCCCCAGATTTTCTAACTGCCACTCATTTCTGTGAACCGTTTTCCAGCCATGCTGAACACCGTTTTTATCGAGCGCCGGGATTTTTACTTCTTTCTGACCAAGTTTCTTCAGTCTGACAAGATCACCTGCTTTAACGCTTTCCCGCGAACATAAGTCCCCAAAATCAGCCCCCCAGTATGTTTTCTCAACCCCCTTGTTAAGAGTCTTTAGCTTTATAAAATGTTGCTTAGACTTTGTTTTATCGTTCTGATAATGGTCATAGCCAATATCAACAACCTCATAAACACCTTTCTGTCTTTTTGGTGCTGCATTATGTGCATCTTTAACAGACTGATTAAGTCCATGCTGTTGCTTATGGGTCGCTTTAACGTCATAACCTTTTAACTTCAACTCTTCACAAAAACCTGTACGAATTTCCCGTAAATCTTTTTTCCTGATATCAGCGCGTTTACCGTCATTATCTCGGATACGAAAAACAACATGAACGTGAGGATGTTCTTTCTTGTCACAGTGGTATCCAAGAACAAAACGGTGATTAGGATATTTTTTCTGCATCGTTTTCCTGACAGACTCCAGCAAATCTTCAGGCTTTACTTTCGCTGAAACTGGAGGCGAGAAGACAATATTCTGTGTGATTTTTTTATTTTCTTTACCTTTATCATTCATCACATGCTGAGGATCATTAGCACGATCTATCATGTGCTCTTTAGCCTCCAGAATTTCGTCACCCGTCCATACCCGACCGCTTTCACTCATCACTGGTAGCTCTGACTCACGGCTCATATAATCAATACTGTTCCGAATCCCCTGACGAGTAACAGCACCTCCAGATATTTTGACAACAACCTCCTTACTGGCCCCCTTGCGGTTGATACGTTCCTGAACATTGCGGCTATAGTTCTTTCCACCATTTTTGACTTTATGAGCGAAAGCTGACTTACGACCATTTTCTGATGACTTTCGTTTAACACGATATTCTTTATCAACGTAAACGCCCATAATCACATCTCCACTTTATTTGAAACAGTTCTCCCTTTACATAACATAATGTAATTCTCAAACTGATTCTTAAGATTAAAAATTTCTGTTGTAAGACGCTCCGCATCCTGATAGAAACCATCTTTATCAAGAACCCTGGTCTGATCATTAACAATGATATAATGGAAATTACGACCGATCTTATCAATTGAATTACGGCAACGATTCATCATCAACAGTTCCTGGTCAAAGAAATCCAGTTCATTTTCAAGTGTCGTCTGTATGCGGTAACGACATTCTCGTGATAACGTCCATCCGTGACGATTAGCAGCTCTTTCAATATCAGCCCTTTGTTTACCTGTTAAGTACATCGTTGTTTTGATAAAATCATTATTATCAAAAAACGTATTTATATCCTTACTGCCAGCTTTACTTTTTAATAAAGCATTTGCTAAAAGTTTCATGCCTTTAGCTACTGTTAAAGCTGGTTCATCTGGATAAAGAGTTTTAAGGCAATCCAGCAAATCATCATGCTGATTTTCATCAATTCTGAATTGAACTTTTTTCATAAAATTCTCCAACAAGAACCGACTGTAGGTCACCGGAAAAACGTTGCGGAATGGCGTCAGAGACGTCATTTTGCGGCGTTTGCCCTATCCTGCATCGCGGTGAATCTGGCGCCGCTCATAAATTGTGCTTGAGCATCAACAAAAATGCAAAAAGGCTGATGTTGTCATGGCTGAACATACGTACGTCTGCGACCGGAAACCCGATCAATGCGGTAAGGACAGTGCCGTCAGGTTCGCTCCGCGAACGGTCTGGCAGGAAGCGCAAGCGCAGTCCCGCGCAATATATCAGAAAGCACCTCCCGAAATCGGGAGGGCTTCGGCTATTCAGCTAAGGTTGCTCTGTTCAGGTTGCTGAGTGTAGCCTTCCATGCCCTGACGGGCATCAAAAAGCCAGCGCCGGAAGTTACTCATTCTTTCAAGGTTAGCTTTGCTTGGTTTTTTGCCACGATTACCACTTAATATCCGCCAGACACGTATTCCTGCTTTATTAGTCCAGTGCAGAACAATTTCTCCTTTGCTGTTAAAAGCAAGAGAAAAGCGTACAGCGCCTTGCCGCAATTCTCCACTGACAAAGGACACAAAATCATGTTTTGTCATAAAGCCTCCGGTTTATTTATCTGTTCTCTTTTGTGTCTTTTTTTCCAGTGCTTTTCTGAGTAATGCCATATACTCAGGAAAGACATGGAATGGCATCAAAGGGAAAACCGGACGCCCACCCTTTTCAACGTCATTTATTGCTGATAATATGCGTTCCGACATTTTATTCCTCGCAATAGAATCAGGTGTCACGGTATCAGGTTGCCCCACAACCTGATACCATCTTTATCTTTACTTTATTAACTTCTCAATTGCTTCTTTTTTTGCTTTCTCCTGTTCTGATGGTGGGTATGCAAGGTCATACCAGTTATCAATACAATGAATAACTCTTTCTTTAGATAATCCACATTGCTCAAACCAAAATTTTATATTTCGGTTTAATGATGCTTTTGCGCTAAACTCTCTTTCCATTTTCAGACCTTTACTAAAAGGGGGAATACCCCCCCCTGATTAATTAGTAGTAAGAAGAAAATCGATGTTTTTCTTCCGGTAGAGTTTTATACGCAGTTTCAAAATCTTCGATTTTGATTGCCAGCTCATCACCAAAATCTTTTATCTGACGCTTAAAACATTCACCAGTAAAATCATTTAAAACGGGAGTTTTAAAGCCGACCATTGAATCGGTATATTCTGAATTGGCGCGAATCTCGCGAACGGTGACGGTTTTTTTACCGTGAACAGAAAGAACCTGGTAGAAGGTTACATTGGTTTGCTCATAGCCCCATGATGATACAAAGATATCACCAACAGAGACAGTATCATTTTTAAAAGTTAATACTTTCATTTTTAGCTCCCGCCCAGCTTGGGCTCTGGATGAAAGAGAACCTGTTTCCCTTTCCTGTGTTTTATTATACCTGCATTTGCAGGTATGGCAAGTTATTTTTTTACCAGCCTGTAAGACGGATGCATATTTGCTAATAACAATAAATACTGATATTCACCAATAGATAAAGAACGACTGGCCTTACCTGCACTTTCTTTCATCTGCCAGGAATTCAGTTGATAACCAAAAATATCAGCAGCTTCTTTAAGAGTAAGACCTGCCGCAACCCGCGCATTCTTTACTTCTTCAGGTGTAGGTTTATTCTGCATTTTCATCCCCTTTTGTCAGACAATCACACAAAATCCCATTATCCAGAAGCATCAATGATGCCAGGTTGAGTTTTTCGTCCATTATCAATTTTCTTACTGTTTTCCTGCTTTTAGTTTTATCAATCGTCTTAACATATTTTAAGACGTGAAAAACCGCATCCCCATCTTCATCCATCGTTCTGATTACATATGAGTAATTACCTCTGTTTTTCTTAATTATCTTATCTTTATCCATATTATTCCTCATAATAACTAAAAAAGGGGCTTAATGCCCCTTTTTATCTATAACACGGTATGTAACCCTGTTTCTTGTGTAAATAAACACGCTAACTGATCACAATAGATATTATTGAATCTTGAAATATCTTTAACTTCATCACCCCGTACACGAGAAAATTTCACCTGGTACGTATCAGTAAAATCCAGTTTAATTTTTACTAAGTTGATGCCTTTCATTGCAAAATTGGACGGCAAACGGAAAGTTAACCCGCACTCACCGTTTTCATCAAAGTAAGAAAAACTTTTAGCACCAGTCATAACAATAAAACGATTACCACCAAGTTGACGTAAAATCTCTGTGGCTACAGACTTAGCGTAGTTTTGCATTTTTAACCTCCCGCCCACTTTGGGCTCTGGATGAAAGAGAACCTGTTTCCCTTTCTTGTATTTTATTATACCTGCATTTGCAGGTATGGCAAATTTTTAATGCTCTCGTTCTGACAGTAAACAGTTAATCCTTTGATGATTAATCTTAGCGCAAATCTGCGATCTGATAGACTTCGCTGCTTTCCCTTCTTCCAACGGCAATAACGAGTAAAACGACTTTCTCATCAATGACTTGATATACAAGTCTGTAGCCAGATGCACGAAGTTTGATTTTATAGCGATCAGCATGACCATGTAACCGGGCTGCGGGTACGCGTGGATTTTCCAGCCGTTCTGCCAGTTTCTTTTTGAATTGTTCACGGATGGTGTGGCCGAGTTTCTGCCATTCCTTCAGTGCTCTGCGGTCAAAAGCCAGTTCATAGGTCATCCAGGTTAACCTTCACAATTTCCGGGTTTTTCATGCGCTCATCAGCAACAGCGTTTAACTCAGCATCTTCAGCGAGTTCCCGATAGTAGGCGTAAAGTTTTGGTGGAACGCAATAGAACGCGGGTTCGTTTCGGTTCAGGATCGCAACAGCGTCCCCTTCACCTTCAGCTACGGTTCCCATAGGATTTTTTTTCAGGTCAGTAATACTGGCCGCTGTGGTTGTCAGAATTTGATAGCTCATAAGCCCTCCGCTTGTCTCATTGGCATAATAGCATCTTTAAAAGCACTCTTAAAAGTGCTCATGTTGAGAAAAACATCAGAACAGGTGAGATATGGCTCTTTCCGACATCGCCTTAAAACGCTCTGTAACGCGTTCTGAGCGTTTTTCCCGTTTTGTTGTAGTCGGCTACGGTTTGACGGTGTTTAACGCCGCTCAACGCTTTTTAGCGGCCTTGTTGCTGTGATCTGTTGCCATGATCCGGATAGGAGTTCAATCTTGATCAAAATTTCCTCAAGGCAACGACTGTTTTGTAAATACCCTCTAAAACGCGCTGTATCGCATTCTGAGCGATTTTTTCGATTTCGCATGGTTTCACCATGGTTGTATCGAACGAAGCGGCAGAAAGCGATTCAGGGCTTCTCAGTGAAAGATCCAAAAAGGATCAATCAACGGATCGTATGATCTGAACTCTTCTGGTTTTGAGAAAGGAGACACCGCTCGCCGCAGCCGAACGACCGAGCGTAGCGAGTTAGTGAGCGAGGAAGCGGAACAGCACAGGGATAACATCAGGCAATTACGCGCAGTGGTTAAAAAGCGAGCATATTGTTTTTATGTGTGGTTGTCTTGGTTCAGAATGATCTGTCCTCCGGGTTTACGCAAAGTTATCCACAGGTAGTGTGAATTTTTTGTTTTGAGCAAAGTTATCCACAGATTTTTTGTGTTTTTTTGCTTATTAAACTTCTTGTTTTTAAGATCTTAAATGTAGATCGGTAGATCTACTTTAAGATCTTTAACTTACTTTAACTTATTCTGCAAACATTGTGCCAGTTTTTTTATCAATAATTTCATTAAGATAGCTGTTGTTTTTTGCCGCCTCAAAATGAAAGGTGGATGGGTACGCACTGAAAGGTGGATGGGTACGCACTGTAATTTTCATGAAAGGTGGATGGCTGCGCACTGAAAGGTGGATGGGTACGCACTGAAAGGTGGATGGGTACGCATTTTTCTGTTTTTATTCAGATATTCGTATCTTTGTATCTTCATTTCTTTAGTTCTTTATAGTGCTCTAATCTAACGTATGACGTTAAAAGGTGGATACCTGCGCATTTCTATCATATTGAATATTAATGATAAAAATTCTTTCATGTGATCCGTGTTTTGGTGGAAATACATAAGGTGGATAAACCACTTTACATATTTCCGCCTTTGTGGTTATGATTTCACCATTAGAACTTAAAAACCATAGGTAATGTATGAACTTACTGAGCGTTACAAAGAAAACAAAAATTCGCCACAGAAATGAAATTAACAGCACATTCTCATCGTTGCCTTTGTCTGCCAGAAGAATTTTGTTTATGGCTATGGCGCAGATTGATTCACGTGAAGAGTTATCTGAGGGGGCAACCTTTCGTATTACGGCTCGGGAATATGCATTTATCGCTGATATTGATGTAACAGGTGCTTACCGGCAGTTGAAAGAGGGGGCAGAAGAACTTCAGGCCAGTGTTATTCGCATTCCTCGAAATCAACTTCTCACAGCTCAGGGCAATCAAATCTCTGGACATACGAAGAAGAGAGGTAAATTACCTTCTGATGCAGTCAGGCTTATGAACCTGACTGCGTTTTGTGATTATGTTGAAAGTGAAGGATATATTGATATTGCTTTTTCACATGTCATTGAGCCATATATCACGATGTTAAAGGATTCTTACACTACTCAGGTTTTGATATCGTCTGTAAGACTCGCTGATCAAAATTCAAACATGCTTTATCAGTTTATCAGGAAACAATACAGCAGTGGTAAAAAGACATTTTTCGACATTGAAGTAGATGTATTAAAGGATGAACTTGAATTATTCAGAATAGATAATGGCGAAAAAGTTTACCTTTATCAGAATTTTAAGGATTTTAATAAGGTTTTTCTGCAAAAAAACATTGAAAAAATAAATCAATATACAGAGATTAATCATCTCGAAGTTAAAATTGTTGAGAGAGTCGCAAGAAGAGCATCAAAGCTAAGATTTTCGTATAAAATAGACAAAGAAAGCGAAGGACTTGATACTAGAATACCGTATGGTTTCAGAGGTGCTTAATATATAAAGGTAAATACACTATGGAGCAAATAAAATTACATAAACAAGGTGGTGCGGCAGTAATTATCATTCCTGCCAGTATGATAGAAAATACAGGATGGGAAGATGGAACCTTATTGGATGTACTAGAAATAAATGAGGCTCTTCATATAAGAAGAAATACAGAATCAGGAGCTTTAGCTACTAAATCTTGTCCTTCTCTTTTTTCATCTACTATGAGGCATGTTAACTACGATAAAATCATTAGATATAATAGCGGATTAAATCTGTTAGTTAATGAGCTGTCATTTTCGGCAAGAAGGGTCTTTTTTATTTGTTTATATTATTACTTTGAAAATAAACTTGAATCGGATAAGTCGCTATTGATCCGGGCTGATAAGTATGCAGAATTTGTTGGTGTTGAGCGTTCTGTTGCATATAAGCAAATGAAGGATGCAGCAGATTTCTTTTCAAGAAATAAAAATTTAATTACACATTGTGACTATATTTCGAATGAGGGATTGCTTCGTGTTATGTTTTCGTCTAAGACGATAAATTATATTACAGCGATAGACTCCCGTAAATATCAGGTTACCGAGCTTCCTCTAAAATCTGCTTTGTCTCTTCAAGGAAGATACTCATGGCCTTTATATCAACTGATAAAATTTAGCCATCTTAAATCTTTCACTATAGGTGTAGATGAACTTAAGAAAGAAATAGGTTATATTCAAAATCAAAAGTTTTCTTTCTTTAAAAGAGATGGAATCAATATAGCTATTGATGAAATAACAGAAAGGACAGATGTTAAAAACATTAAATGTGTTAATGCTGAAAGGCAGGGTAGAAGAGTCAGCAAAGTCCGTTTTGAGATCGAAATGAGGTAACTCATGGCTAAAATCTATCAATTCCCCCAGGGGGACGAACGCGGTAAATTCAGGGAAGAAATCGCCAGAGAACGTAAGAAACGTTTTGCGGTGAAAACAGGGAGCACTTTTGTTAAGTGGCTTGGATGGACCTGGTTTTATCTTCGTCTTCTGGCCGCCAGTGTTTTACATTTTATCTCTGTTTTTGTGTTAGCCATTCTTGGCGCGTTTAAATGGGCTGTGTTCTGGCTGGGTGGCATTCTGTGTGTCATAACCTGGTATCATCTCGATCACCAGTTATGGACGCCACAAAATCTGACTATACCGGTGATTACGGCAACCTGGATTTTTGGTCTGTTGGCTGAACCTCTGATGGAGCTGCTCAACAAAACCATGCCCTGGCACAAGTTACTGGTTCCCGAACCTGCGGGCGAAAGCACAGAGAACAGCAGCGAGACGAGCCAGTAATGACGCTACTTAGTCGTTATGCCAGCCCCTGCCTTTTCACTGCGATGCAGGATAGGGCAAACGCCGCAAAATGACGTCTCTGACGCCATTCCGCAACGTTTGCCCGGTGACCTACAGTCGGTTCTTGTCGGAGAATTTTATGAAATATCAGGTGAGAGAATTTATTACTGATAAATATGCGAAGGCTGTTAATATTTTAAAGGATAACCTTAAAGAAAACTACCATGTTTTTTATGGTGTGAGATTAAGTGAGATTCTTTTTCCAGCCAGTGAGTATGGCACTGATGCTTTCTTTAAACAGTTTGAATTAATTAACAGTGTAATACTTCCATTAGTAATCTTTGATTTAACACAACGCAAGCCAATGATGATTATCAGCTTCGATAAGATACCTGATGCCAGTTTGTTGGAAGGAACAAATATTGTGGTTCTTGAATGTACTACCCTCGCCGATCTTCTGACAAATGACAACATTGGTTTTTTATATAAAAGCTAAGAATCTCCTCTCAGTTTATATTTTCTGCTTGGGTTGCCAAGTGTTATCGAGTCTAGTTCATGTGAGTAATGATATGTATGATAATGTGCTGGATTTTTCAGATAATCAGGGAGTGATATTATTTTCCCGTAGCTAATTGCAGAATAAAACCAGTTGCGGAATGTCTCGCTGTTTGTTTTTAAAACATCTTTGGGAATAAATGCTAATTTTATGTTAGAAACGTAATTAACAGGTTTAAGTGTGGTATGCCTATTTTGTCCAAAGTCTTTTAAAGCATCTGTAAATTCATATTCTGATGTATAATTTTCTGTCTTATTACTAGGGTGTTTTATCTGGAATATGAATGAATAGTAGTTCTGGCCAAGTATTTCAACGGTGTTTGAATTTATGCTCAGTTGTTCAATAACCGCTTCTCTTTTATACTCTAATTTGTCTCTGACAGATTGATATACAACCATTGCTGCATGATGTGAACCACCACTGTTTAAAGCTACATATCGGTCAAGCTAGGAGTAATATTTAACATTAATAGGATCGCGAGGGTTGAAACCTTCATGCTCAATGTGCCATATATTATCCTCCCAGTCTGAAATGTTTTCAGCTTTCAGGTTTTTGGCGGGATACATCCCTTCCCCCCACGAATAAAGGTTTTTGAACCAACTACCATTTATTACTTTGTTCCATCCACAACCGAAACTTTTCGAGGCAGTCAGAGACTGTATCTTGTTAAAATCAAAATCCAGAGAGTGGTTTTTATCTGTAGTTATTATGTTACTCAGAATTTCAGCCAGATCCCTGTCAATATATCTTAGTGAGTATTCGCTAAATATATTTTCAAGCTGCAATATGGTGTCTGCATCCGCTGTAGGTTCAACTAACTTAATATCAGCAAGATTTTTAAACGTTGCAGCGGTCAGTTTATGGTGATCTGTCAAACTGTAGAGTTGACAGATTAATTCGGTTAAATATCTCATAGATAATCATCCATACTTCTATGGTTAGAATTTTGCCGATTCCAGTAACCAGTGATTCTTTATGTTTTCATCCTGGCTGTTGTACATCGCCAGCGCTGCTTTGAGAACGGTTGTTTTGCTCTGCCCTGTTCTGATCGCTTCAGCTTCCAGTATGTCCTCAAAATGGGCTGAAAGTCTGAAGTTCATCAACTTTGGTTTACCCACTACAGGCGCTCTGGTAGCGCCGGAGATAAAACGCGCGGTTTCTGCGTTTGTTGCTGGTTGCTGAGATTCATCGATGTTCGGACGGTTTAGTTTTAAAGCCATGACAATTTCCCCTTGTACGGTATGCATTAATAGTAAATATCATACTGTCTTTACATTATCTTTACAATGTAAAGATTTATAGATGGTATTGATATTACTATAAAATTCCAATTTCCTGTGCCACAAGTTCAATCTGTGCTTTCGCTGTTGAAAGGCTTGATGCCCGGCTAACGTCATGTACCCCTGCCCCTTCATTACAGGCGCTTTCATACACATCCAGCTCGGATATCCGGGTTTTAAGAGGTTGAATCCAGATGTTGTCCGACCGCAGTAATTTATCCAGATCAATGGCCGCTTTTCTGTGGCGGGGTTTTGCTGAGTTGATTCTGGTGAACAGCACCCACGGTTCCAGGGCTGCGTTAGCTTTCTGAGCGGTGCGGATTTTCTCTGTAACACTGGTCAGTGTTTCGCTTTCGAAATCAGAGGACGGCTTAACCAGTGTTACCACGATATCTGATACTGTCAGGGCGCTACGGAACTCCTGGCTGTCGTGGCCGGGACAATCGACAATGAGGACTTCACACAGCTTACTAAGTCGCTTAATTTCATTGCTGACGTTTCCGTAAGCTGCGTGAACCGGGATAGTGAGTAAGCCGTTATCTGTCCGCTTTTCATTCCAGCTCAACAGATCGTGGTTTTTATCTGTCTTGAGGATAATTACCGACTTACCTTTATTGACCAGCATTGAGCCTGTGTTAGCCACGTAGGTACTTTTTCCTACACCACCCTTATCTGATACGACAAGCAAGATTTTACCCATTTGAGAATTCCTCTCTTTATAATGTAAAGATCATGTAAAGACCGTCTTATCTTTACATTGTGTGTTTTCCGTAAAGATGATTTTGTCTTTACAGTGTCTTTATATTACATGGGATTTACCATGTAAAGCACAAATAAAGACAATCATGTATTTATGTTGTCTTTATTTTGTAAAGACTAATGTATATTTACATTGGCTTTACATGGTAAATCAGCACTTGTCTTTACATCATCTTTATGTTGTAAATTCCCATGTGACATTGTCACTTTATGACCAGAGGTCTGTTTTCTGGTTCTTTTAGAGTGTGCCTTTTCTGTCGATCCACTTTCTGGTACATTTTGGGTATAGTGGTGTGACCTTATGCGAACTGGTTCTGTAATATGACTTCAAATGCACCAACAAGCTTTGTCCGGGCTTATCTGAGAGCTTCAACAGCAGAACAGGATGCTTCGCGTGCCCTGGAAACTATCGAGGCTTTTGCCAGGGAAAGAGGCCTGATCATTTGCAGCTACTATATTGAGAATGAATCCGGCTCCCGTCTTGACCGCCCGGAACTCTTCCGTCTTCTGAGAGATTGCCAGCAAAATGACATTTTGCTTATCGAGGATGTGGACAGACTTTCCCGCCTGTCAGGGGAAGACTGGAATACGCTGAAGAAAATGATCCGGCAGAAAGACATCCGGGTTATGGCGGTGAATGTGCCGACGACTTGGATTAATTCTAGTATGAGTGAGTTTGACAGTCGGTTGTTTGCAGCCATTAACGATATGCTGCTGGATATGCTGGCCGCTGTTGCCAGAAGGGACTATGAACAACGGCGGGAACGCCAGAAACAAGGCATAGAGAAAGCAAGGAAAGATGGCAAATATAAAGGGCGTAAACCTAATCAGGCCAGATATGATGCAATTAACAGGTTGATAGAAAGCGGTAGCTCCTGGAGTCAAGTTCAGAAAGTGCTGGGTTGCAGCCGGGCAACGATTAGCAAAGCTACTAAGCAAAAAACTACTAGGAAGATATCAACTGAGTAAAAAGAATATGAGTAATTATAACATAATTATCAACAATGTGGATGTTAACAAAAACAGCTAAGTTGATAGCAATCACATAAGTAAATGAATAATACGTAGTACAATACCAAGATTATTTATGTGGGATATGCGTATGTTTAAAAACATAAAATCAATAGAAAATTTCGGTATTTTCAAGAAGGCTAAGACTAATGCTGGTCAGCCTTTCTATCAATTCAACCTGTTCTATGGCTTTAACTATTCAGGGAAGACAACATTATCACGAATCTTCCGTGCAATGCAGTTAGGTGAAATGCCTGAAGGTTTCGAAACTGGCTCATTTAAGATTGAACAGTATGATAGTACTTCAATCACAAGTGATGCGATAAAAAAGATCGAAAACCTGCGTGTTTTCAATTCAGATTACATAGCAAATAACGTCAACTTTGATGAGTCAAGAGTTAATCCTGTTTTGATTGTTGGTGAGCGCAATATTGACTTGGAACATGAACTTCAAGTACTTGAATTAGCTATATCCGCCAAAAAACAAGAATACGAAAAGAATTTAAATTTTGCGACTAATAAAGAAAAGGAAAAGAATAACCGACTTACCGCTGTTGGACGTAATGTCACAGATCTAAACATTCTTGGTAGATCGAACTTCAATGTGGCAAGTGTAAAATCAATGCTTAGTTATGCAACCTCTGAACATAAACTAACACCAGAAAAATTAGGTACGTTAATAGATACAGCAAAAGCCACTGCCGTTGCTAGTGCGCCTAAAGCTGTAATTACTGTTCCTGATATGATAGATGTCTTCAACGAAATTGAAGACATCTTGCGTACGTCAGTTACACAGACAACTATTGCTGAATTAGATGCAGATAAGAAATTAAGGGACTGGGTTGAATGTGGTATTGATCGTCACGAAGGCCATACGACTTGCCTGTTCTGTCAAAGTCCTATTAATCCGGCAAGATTAAAAGAACTAAATGCATATTTCTCAAAGACGTATAAAGATTTAAGTCAGCGAATTGATGCTGCTATTGCGTCGGTAAAAGCAAAATCATTAACTTCCAGTATTCCTAATACTAGCCAGTTGTACCCTGACTTACAAGCAGGATTTGATGCTCTTAGAAATGAAGTTGAGTCACTGAATGAATCTTTTGATGCTGTAAAACTTTCACTAATTAATTTACTGACCGATAAAAAAGAACGCATGGCAGAAGACGTCCCATTCAGTGCTTCAGATTATCCGTTGCCAGATGCAACAGAGTTGCTTGAGAAATTTAATGCACAAATCAAAGCGCATAACGAAAGAGCCTCTAATCATTCAACTGAACAGCGACAAGCGATTGAGGCGATCAAGCGCCACTATGTCTATCAAGAGACGCAGGATTACGACCACAAAAAAGCAGAAATAGATATAAAATCATTTCAAGATACTGCTAAAGCATTGTTAGCTGATATCACTGGTATGAGTACACGTATCGCTGTCATCAAAGCCGAACTGAATAATACTAAGCAAGGTGCCAAAAGCCTTAATGACAATCTAAGACAGTACTTTGGAAAGACAGATATTGAAATTAAGCCGATTGCTGGCGCATACAAGTTCATGCGTGAAGAGCGAGAAGCTAAGCACTTATCTGATGGTGAACGTACGGCTATTGCCTTTTCGTATTTTATAACGCAGCTTGAAGATGAAGCTCTGAAAGATGTTAAGCCAATTGTGTATCTGGATGACCCCATCTGTAGCCTTGACTCAAACCACATTTACAACGTTCTTGGGATCATTAAAAGTAAGCTGAATCATGAACATGTAGAACAGCTTTTCATATCTACCCATAACTTTGAATTCTTTAATCTAGTGAAGATGTGGATGTCTTACTATCGAGAAAAAGAAGGTAACCAAAAACGCTCGCAGTACTTCTTAATAAATCGTAATGGTGATCAATCGCAGATTGACCAATTACCTGATTTATTAAAGAACCATAGGTCTGAATATGCTTATCTGATCAGTAAAGTAAAAGAAGCTGTCAACCAACCACAAAAATGTGACGCTATTGCTGTTCAATCGTATATCAGAAAGATAATGGAAGTGTATTTTTCATTCAGATTCAACCTAACTAAATTCAGAGAAGGTAATAAGGACTATATAGCCCCTAATTTATTGAAAGGCATTGATGACGCAGAAGTGAAGTCAAACGCTCTGTATGAGTACATGAATGAAAAGTGTCACGCGAAGTCAATGGGGCTTGGTATGCAACTTCCTGAAGCCGTACAGCCACAATTAGCGAGTATTTGGGGCATAATTAGCAGTGCAATTGAAACTAATGACAAGCCACATTACGATGCCTATTTTGCTTGATTCATTAGCTGCACTCGAGGGAGGGTAAAATTGAGATAAGGAAAACAGCTTTAGGTGGCACCCTTGATTTACCATAATCCCTTATTTGGCGTCCCAAATTTTGGGACTGACCGAAACAAAAAGACCAGCCCCGGAGGGCTGGTTGTTCAGTACAGGGCAATGACAGGTTTCTTGATGCCACAGGCGCGAGCGTAGCGGATTAGTGTGTTGATGCTGGCTTTGGTGATGTTGTTTTCTAGGCGGGAAATAACCGGAGGTGTAACCCCCATGCGTTCAGCAACCTGCGCTTTTGTCAGGTTGTCATGTTTACGCCATTCCGCAAGTAGCTCTCTGAGCTTCTCCTTGCGTTCTTCTTCCTGCCATGCAGCGCGATATTCATCGTCCTGCATCCACTCGTTATGCAGTTCTTTATGGCTTACCAGTTTCATTAAGTACCTCCGTTAACCGCTTTTTGGCAAGATCGATTTCTTTCGCTGGCGTTTTCTGTGACTTCTTGATGAAAACCCGGAGCATGATAATGGTATTGCCTTTGTGGTATACCCATATTCCTCTGGCTATGTCCGTCCCCATCGTGCGGATCTCAAAAAGTCCATCGCCCAAGGGCTTCGTGTCCGGCTCCCGCAGTAATCGGGCGTCATACTCCAGTTTGCCGATGAGACGGTCAAACTTCACCCTGATTTTTACGGGTAATGCTGTGGCTTCTTCCCTGGCTTCTGGGTGATAAACAACGCTAAACATGTGACCTCCCATTTCTACTAATATTAACCTATATGCTAATTTCAGGCAAGGTGAAATTAACATGTAAGCTAATTTTGCTGGCAGTTATCGCGGCTACCCGGTCACTACCCTGTTAGCGTGAGTTTTCGTTCAACTCAGGAACGCGTTAGCGCATGTAAGGCGGTAGGATGAAATGACAGGTAGCACTGAGAGCTAGCCGCCGATACCAGTGAGGGATTGAAAGGGATCGCCTATCTATCATTTCACTCTGCAAAGCCATACCCCGCTAAAAGTGGCTCAGAGGCTTTTGTGCGCGTCGGAGTGGTCACAGGCGAGGCCGCAGTTAGGGCGTATCTCCGCGTAAGCGGGTCGTGAGAGCCGCTTACGAGTGTGTAAGTTAATCCTTCAGCGATATTTGCTGATGCATTTGGCGTGGCTGGATTTGTCCAATCCCTCGAGGGATTCTGATCTAAATTTGCGGGTAGAAGGTTGGGTGTGTGGTGTTTAGTAAATACAGTTGAATGTTGTAATTAAAATGTTTTTTTATTAAAGGCCGGAGGTGGTTAGCCCCCGGCCTTAGTTACGTCTCCGCCATCAGCCCATCAACTGGAGAAGGTAGCGAATCAGTTCAAGAAGCGAGATTAGCGCTCCCAGAACGATGATTGCTTTATCAATCATCCGTTTACTCCATTATATGGAGCAGACTCCCGATACTTACTCTTACACAGCCTGTCATATCGGTTGTTCTTCGGTGTTGGTTGAAGACAGTTCCACTCCAGCCAGAACACTGACAACAGCACCACCTGTTTTTCAGCCAGGACTTAAAATCGCTTAATCCTTGCGGGAAGGCTGGAGTTATAACGGATCAGAACCAACCGGTGTATTATACGCATAAGCGGATACGGTTGCATTCCATATCATGTAGACATATTATGTCTATGTTGGTTGAAGAGAGTTCTTCTCCAGTCAGAGCCACCAACTCAGGGCTGGAAAACACAAAAAAGCCCGATTACCCGTCGGGTTTTTTTGTACCTGTCGTCTGGCCGAACTTCCGTTTTTTCCCCTTCATTTGAGGGATTTATCTTTCAGTTTTTTGTTGTGTCCGATGCTGCCGGTCGCGTTGGCCAACAACTCAAGCCGTTACCGGCATTATAATGAATCCCGTTTTTTCAGTAAGTTGCAGCACACAAGACGATTAAAAATCCGTCAGTTTTTTTTGATGGATGCAGTAGCGGTGGTGTGCTACGTGAAATCTGGAAAATTTTGGCGGGTAAGGTGACTCAATTTTTAAATCTCCGCACCTGTTTTTTTGGGATGTGTCAGCAATTATGACCTGAAGCAGAGGTGCGTCCGACAACAAAAATTCCGATCACCAAAAAAAATTTGGACATTTTTTCCGATAATGCATTTTTGTCCAGGGGGATATGAACGACAGGGCAGGGCGAAAAGGAAGCGGTTATCCTGAATATCCCAGGATATGGGCACATATGCCGGAACAGGGCACCGGATAAAGGAAATGAATTCAGTGTATGTTGTAATTAATAGGGTCTGGACAGAATCACCTGAATGTCCAAGTGACTCGGGAATTGGGGAAAGGTAGAAAAAAGGCCGCATAAGCGGCCTTACTCATAAGGAGTCGGGATATATATCATTTACATTTTGCGCCGCCACGGTACTTTTTGAAATATGTTATGATTGCAGCGGGAAAAAAAAGGAATCCCATAGTGGGCTTCCTTTTTCTCAGGAAGTGCTTGTAACACTCCCTGACCCGAATACCTGTACCGAAGTTCACGTAAGACGGTTTGTAATAGCATACTAATATTACCTCTCGGGTGATTCTACGTCAACGTGAACTGGTACTCCTTACGTTTTACAGGAGAACATTCTCATGACAGATGTACTGACTGCTTTCATCAATGCGCCACGTTCAACGCAGATTCTGACTGTTGTTATGCTGGCTTTACTGGTCGCACTACTCATAGTGCCGCACCTTTTCTGATGTAGACGTGTACATAAAGCTGGCTGAGGCCAGCTTTTTTATTGGACAGAAAGTGCTGTCTGTCCAATCCGCTGGGGATTTATACTGTCAGCCATGATTATGACAGGAATAACAGGTAACAGATGGCGACTGAGTGGGTGGATGTGGCTGATAATGCCGTTAAAATTGGACTTGGATCAGTGCTTACAATATTAGGCGGGTATTTGACGCTGAAATTATCTCAACGGCATGAGTTAAGGAAAGAAGCATTAATACAACAGCGTAAAGATTTTGATGTGAAAGCCGGGCGCTACATCGATTTTTTATCAAGTTCACGAATGATGATGCAGAAATATATGATATCTCCATTTAGACCTGATGATGAGGATTATATTGAATATACAAGGCTACATGAAACAGTATCCCTAATGACTACTAACCAAATTATGAGAAAAATGGCCTTTGATGCGTACATCGCTGTATCTGAAGCCTGCATAATGGGAACAGCAAATCGCGATGAAAAGGCTCCTGTCAGGAAAGCTGCTGAAGATGCTGTGAGTCAGTTTCAGGCTAATGCCAATGATGAGTTGCGACGTGAGAAAGCTGCAATTGAGGTAATGAACAAAAAGCGATTATTCTGGTTCTTTGGACGGCGGTAAACGCTAAAACTGGACAGAATTACCTGAATGTCCAAGTGGGGGGATTAAACAAGGTGCCTAAAAAGGCCGCTGGCGCGGCCTTGATGACACTTTATGGCGTTGTCGGCGGAGTCCATCCGGCACGTTTTGCTGCCACCATCCATTGAGGGGTTCCTGTCGTGACATGTTGCTGACAGTAACTGTATAGCTGCTTGTATACCGTTGTCGTTGTCTGGTTCAACCGTACTTTCTGACTGGCTTGACTCAGTTTAATGGCTGTATGTTGGTCTTGCATCAGGGATGAAATTGCCACCCGTAGACATGATGCTAGTTGCGGATCGACAGGGGGTAAATCCAGAATGGCTTGTAGCTTAGTGATATGTTCTTTAAGTGTCCTTGCGCCATCCATAGACGCTATTACGTCAGCGTACATTGTATTTTTTCCTTATTCACCAGTGGGATAGCCTGATGATATCAGGTCAGATCACAGCCAGCCAGTAGAGCTGGACAGAAAAACCTGAACGTCCAATATGGGGAAAGGATTACGTGACGGGGCGGGTTTACTAGCAGTTCTGCGAACGTACCGGCGCATCGAGGACTGGTAATGCCAGCAATGGAAAGGCTATTACGTCCGGGCTGGAAAATCGAGAGTTGCGATGATGGCGAGGCAAGGGGATCGCAGACATTAACCTCTGCAATAGAATATCTATTGCGTGATTTATTATAAATGTTATCCCTTTATTGTTTTCCAATTATCCCCGCAGTTGAAGAAATCAGCACTGAATAAAATTTTATTCATGATGCTTACAAATAAATTAATGTAGATGAATCATCGGGATAGAGTATTCTACATCAACTGCATTCTTAATTTTACGTCAAAATCAAGCGTTGCACTAAAATAAATCCTTACTAGAATAGCTATCCAGAAGAATCACCATGTATTCAGTGGCTGTCTTCAGTCTGACCCTCGGGCGCAGATTCTTGTTGTGTTAAAATATTGGGAAAATAAATCAGGAGTGAAAATGCAGTGACAGAGACACGTTACACAACGTCTGAAAGCAAAAAAGCCCTGAATAATCAGAGCTTTATTACTGGATTGGAAATGACGGCCATCAAATCCAATTCAAAACACACCAAAGGCATGTCCTCAAGTGATGAAGATAATAGAAAACTATTCAATCTACGTCAACCGAATGCCTGCGGTAACAATCCCAAAGCCGTTATCGGAGGTACGATTATGTTGCCATTGCTCAACACGTTCATGAATGCCCCTCTTCTGAGTCAGGGGGCTACTATCCTGTTTCTTGGGCTTCTTATCCTTGCGCTCAAGAAACAGTGATCGCACTGAGCTGGCTTCGGCCAGCTTCTTTACTTGGATAGAATTACCTGAATGTCCAGGTGGCGCGTGGATTATGTAATCTGATCGGCGTGAAGATTAAAGAGAATAGGTGGTTGGGATTTTGAGCATACGTCCAATCTCGGCTATGTGCTCATATGTACTTTCCTTGCTTTTACCTTCATGTATTGATGCTATCAAATTCAATTTTTGCGCCGAACTAATAATTTCAGGCGTTGATGGAACAAAGCGGAATCCGATATGGAATTTTTTGATATAGAAAGGCAAAGCTGAATGCTTCGACATTAACTGAGCTGCGGCATCTTTCAACTCATGGATGATCTCAGACATTTCAACAGCACAAGGATTAGCTAATTTAGCTTGGTTAGCTAATAACAGATTTGATATTTTTCCCAATTGTTTCTTGAATTCTATATAAGGTTCAATCGCGCTCTTTACAATGAGCTGACCACCAACAAAAACAAGAACACCAGTTATAACGGTTACAGCAGCGGACGAACTCATAACTTCACCTGGAAATTTAACCATAGAAGCTATCCTATCCTGAGTGTAACAGTCTGTCTACTGGACAGAAAATGCTGTACGTCCAGTCTGTGCTGGAATTATGATAAATGCTTACTTTAGAGATGCGACTGGCAACAGCTTAAGGCTGTCATGCGATTAAGGATGTGTATGGAACTGGATACTGAATTTCGTTACCCCAATGTTATAGATTTCTTCGGTACAACCCTGTTTCACCTTTGTCATTTCACAACCATAGATCTCCATAATTACGCTGCATATAATAAATATGCTGAGAATAACATTGCGAAAAGTAATAAAAGAATTTGTAAAGAAATTGAACAGCGAATAAAGGAAAGTGATAAGAAATACCACGAGGATATTATCGATAGCTACCATCAGGAGATGCAGGAATTTGGTGATATTTATCCCCCTATGCATCGAAAGTCAATGGTTATCACTTTATATAACTTTTGCGAACATCAGATTAAAACGCTGTGCCTAGAAATAAACAAACTTCTTCCGGAAGACATGAGTGTTAAATATAAATTAAAAGATGATATATGTATTAAAAAGTATAGAAAATTTCTGCGGCGCGAAGCTGGTTTTGACATACATCCAAGTGCAGAATTATGGAACCTATGGGAAAATATGCTGAAAGTGGAACAAATCAGGCATGTTCTGGTTCACTCCGAAGGTGAGATAGAGAAACACAGAGCGGAGCGGCTGGCTGATATAAAAAGCTATTGTAATAGGAAAGAAAATATCAGACTGAACAAACACAAAATTATCATTGATGAGGGCTATGTGGCAGGGCTTATCACCGAACTTATCTCACTGTTTGAGCTACTGGACAGGCAGGTGAATCTCTTCATCCGTAGATACGAAAGCAAGCATGGTAGCTACGAAGTTCCACTTCCGCAGGAGGCATCACGAACAGCCCTATGATTTGCGGGATAGGAAGCCAAAAACGCTCGTAATTAATTGTTCTTATTGAGAGATACATATGGATCGCATCGAATATTTGAAATGGCTTATGGATGAATCACCTTCTACGACTCAGCAACTTATGGCATGGCTCCAAAGAGCAAAATGCTATACCCCTGAAATGAAAGAACACCGTGATGGAGTACAGATCGAAGAGAATGGTATTATCGTAGGTCTGCGGCAAAGAACGAATCTGTATAATGGGGACTGCCTGACTATTCATGTTGTACAACTTCCTGAAAAAATACAGAATAAAGGCTGGTTTAAATCTTTTCTTAAATTATGCTGCGAATCTAATCCGTGGAACGATGTAGTTATTGAGGATGTAAAAAATCCATACCTTCTGGCATTTTGTCAAAAGCATAAATTTAAAGTCCTAGCTGATTTTTATCCTGACACCTATATAGTTAATTCAGAAGAAATTATGGCATTGGAGATACCTCCACTTAAACGGTACAAAGATTATCTTTAGTGAATAGTGGACAGAGTTACCTGAATGTCCAGGTGAGGTGGAGAATTAAACGAGGACGTAAAAAAGGCTGCTAACGCGGCCTCAGTTGTCTCCTGAACTCCCGGAGTCTGTGTAGTCGATAAACTCAAGAATATGGAAGGCAATCACGCCTGTAACTACATAGATAGCGCCGAATTTCAGTAACTCACTCATTGAGTGTACTCCTAAATAACACCCTATTTTATTTAATTAGTCATATTCTGACTCTGGAAATTCAATCATACCTGATGTTGATTTTTCAATTGCCTGTAAAATTATATCAGGCGTTGCCTGAAAAAAGTATACCTTCATATACGAAATAAGTATTATCTGTAGCCATATACCCCTTTTATATACCTAATTTCTTTCTAAGTTCTCTGGCTTCCTGCCTGTATATTTCATTCATGGGAGGATAGGTGTCTGCTATTATAAGTCCCGCACGTTTCACGCTCTTACAGTTATCGGAATCACTTCCTGTTTTCTTGCACTCTTTATATTTATCGACGGTTTATTTCGGGTGATTAGTCCACCATTCGACAGATTTTGTTTATTCCTTACGACCCGTAAGAACAAATGACAAAGATGATAAGACAATCAGAGTAATATATTTCATAAAAGCATCCCCCCCTTAAATTTTAAAGGATAACGCCCTCCGGAGAAAAAGGAGGGCTGTAGAATCATTTCGCGATGAGAAACTCATCAAGGGAACGACCGTCTGCCAGTGCTTCAGCAATTGGTTTTGGCGCACGCCCACGACCAGACCAGTATTTCGTTTCACCATTTTCTTCAAACTGATATTTAGGCGGCGCTTTTGGTAACGTTTTTTTACGTGATTTTGGTGCTTCTTCGGACAGACCAAGCAGTTCTTCCGGTGAGAAACCCTCTCCGGCGATTAACTGAAGCAGTTCCTGACGTTTCCGTTCACGCTCTGCTCGTTCAGCCGCTTCACGTTCAGCATCTTCACGACGTTCTTCAATAACAACGTTGAGCTTTTCCTGCATTTCGAGCAACTGCTCAAAATCAATCTCACGGGCAAACACACGCAATGAACGAATATTCATCATAGTCCGGCTGATAATGCCGTATTCATCTTCTTTAGTCAGTTCGCTCATAATTAATCCTCTTGTTTAGTGGACGTACTTCCAGACGCCGGAAGGAACCTTATCATAAAGTTTATTCATAACCAGTTCTGCGCGGCGATGGTCTGCGGCAGAATAAAATGCCTCTGATTCTGATAAAGGCAGCTTGTAACGGTTAATCTCAATAACTTTTTCAAGAGTATCTCTTGATGTACATTTTCTTAACTGAAAAAGCCATTCCTGCTTTGTTTTCACTTCTTAGCCCTTGCCGGAAAACCCAGCTTCCCTGTTTTCTTATCCTCAAGGACAAGAACTGTATCATACGTTCCACCACTTTTCTTTTTAAATCCCTTAATCAAATCGGTTTTCCCTGATTTAACCAGTTTTTCGGCCTGTGCCTGGGTGATTTTCTTACCAGAAAACTCACTCCAGATTTTAAATTCACATCCGGTACAGAAATAACCTTTTGGCCTGATAACAATATGCTTGCCACAGGAAGGGCAGGGAGAGTCCAGGCGTTGAAACTGCCCTGCTGGCGCAGCGGGTTCAATCTTCATCTCGTCCAGGTCAACATCAGAAATCATGCCTGTCAGTTCACCGTACAGCTCATTAATAAACTGTTCCACCGTCAGGTCGCCATTTTCTATGGCAGCCTGCTTTTCAGACCATAATGCTGTCATATCCGGATTAACCGCTATACCAGGCAGGGCATCAATAAGCGCATATCCGGTATCAGTAGGAATAAGTTTCCCTTTTTCCAGCGTGATATAGTTTCTTTTCTTCAGCGTTTCCAGAATGGCTGCGCGGGTAGCTGGCGTACCAATACCGCCATGTTCATCTTTTTTGTCTTTATCCTTATCCTTCAACAATTTTTTAATCGTTGGATCAGTGACAAAATCCGCGACACGAACAAGCGCAGCAAGCAAGGAGGCTTCGGTGAATAACGGCGGCGGTGTTGTTTTCTTCTCATTAACAACAACTTCTTTTGTCGTCAGTGTTTCTCCTGTGCGAATTTTACAGAGCAGTTCAAAAGCGGAATCATCATTATCTTCTGATTCACCTTCGTCTGTGGTTTCCGCGCCAAGAAACGCCTCAAATCCGCTGTCAGTTGTTTTTCTGGCACGGGCATAGAACGACTCATCACCACACTGAATGGCAACCGTTACTTCCTGGTATGCTTTTTCAGGCATGAACTGAACAAGATAATGTTGTGCGATCGCCAGGTAAACATTGCGCTCGTCGGTGCTGAGTGCGTTAACATCAGGCACACTGGCGGTCGGGATTATAGCAGTATGCGCAGTCACCTTTGCACTGTTAAACGCCTTGCTTTTACGTGCAGAATCAATATCCAGCGACTGAGGAAAGACTGATTTCAGGGCATCGATAACCTGCGGCGCTTCGCTGAATTGTTCATCAGAAAGATATGAGCAATCAGAGCGGTTATAAGTAATCGCTTTATATTTTTCACGTAATTGTTGCGTAATATCCAGCGTTTTTTGTGCCGTCATTTTGAACTTTTTGTTCATGTATTGCTGGAGTCTGACCAGGTTAAACGGCAACGGCGCAGCCGTTTTTTTATCATCAGTTGCTGCCGCTTCAACTGTAGCCGGTTTTCCTGCAAGGGATGCTGCCGTTCCGTCTGCCCACGCTTTATCAAGTAATTTACGGTCTGTCAGCGGAGCAAATTCCCCTGGCTTCCAGTTCGCCCTGATAACATCAGCACCACGCTGAAAGACTCCGGTCATGATGTAGTAAAAACTGGATTTATGGTTCTGGTTAGCACGGGTACGATTCACAATCAGGCCAAGAACGGGCGTCTGGACGCGCCCGACAGACAGAACGCCCTGATATCCTCTGGCTTTTGCAGGAATGGTGTAAGCACGCGTCATGGAGAAGCCATAGACGGCATCAGCAACTGAACGCGCCAGCGCCTTAAGGTAAAGCCCTTTGAAATCACGATTATCTTTAAGATTTGCCAGTGCCTTTTTCACTGCCGGAAGCGTATTGTCATTAATCAGAACGCGCTTCACGGGTTTTGTATTGCCTGCATATTCCAGGACTTCATCAACAAGTAGCTGTCCCTCATCATCAGGATCGCCAGCGTGAACAATTTCAGTCACGTCTCCACGCCTGATAAGTTCGAGAATCGTTTTAACCTGTTTTGCGGCACTTTCGACAGGCTGATACTTCACGGGATAAAGACGTAAAGGAAGCGTTTCAACCTTCCAGGCTTTGTATTCTGGATTATAGTTTTCCGGCGGTTGTGATTCGATAATATGACCAAAACAATTAGTCACAATAGCATTATCACTTTCAAACCAGCCATCATGGCGGGTAAAGTTGCCGCCAAGTGCCTTAACAATATCATTTGCTACTGCGGGTTTCTCTGCAATAAAAAGTCTCATTTACTTATCCTTTAATATTACACTATAGATAACTTAAAACAACCACAAAAAGATCTTGCCTACGAAAGATCTTTTTGTTTATATTTACGCATTATGATTTTAAGTAAGTATTTCACTCTAATAAAAAGGTGGGACATGTTACATAAAAAATCAGCACAAGAAAATGTAGCCTTCGGGCTTGCTGTACTTAAATACTATCTTCGTTTCAACTCCAAAGAGAATTTACAAGATGCTAATGTGAGTTCGGAGGAATTGATAAGTAATTTAATAAACATTTTGAAAGATACTAATTTTGTTTGCACGTCAGAAATTTCAGCTACATATCCAGGAATAGATGCCTTAGACAAAGAAAATAAACTAGGCCTTCAGATAACACATACAAAAAACACTTCAAAAATAAATAAAACAATAGATAAAATACGCATTGATAAAGTTAACGAAGAAATTGACACCTTATATTTTTTCATTACATCGGAAAGGCAGAAAAAATACACTATCAAAGCACAATGTCCAAAACTAAATGTCACAACAAATAATATATTAGACTTTGATGACCTAGCTAAACTGTTATCGAAAAGTCAGGATAAACTGAGTAAAGCAGAATCCGAACTTATGAAAGCAATGCCTCGTCTCTACCAAGAAGGAAAAGAACGGTATCAAGCAATGCTTAATAACATTCTTGAAACCAGAAATAAACTAGATCGAAGAGTATTCACTGCTAACAAAATCTTAGAAGAACCTGAAGAAATGCTGTTGTCCCTCAAAGAGATCAGGATAGATATACAAAAAGATGGCATAATGAACAAAGCCAATCCTGCTGTCTCTGATTCATTTAATAAAATAATAAATATTATTGATGATGTAGAGAGTAAAATTGCTGTACAATATCCCGATGAATACAAAAAATATAAAGCAAAGATCCTTCCATCGTGGAATTCTCCAGAAAAAGAAGAATGCTTAGATATTTTAATGGCTATAAGAAAAGATGTTTTGGAACAAATAGACAATATTGATATTGAGGTAAATAAGCTAAAAAGCATTCTTGACAATAACATTTAGGTTAATTAATAGCTTATTTACCGTCCATTAGCATGAGATAAAGTATAATTAGCGGGCAAGATAGATGCCCGCTTCTAAAAATAATATTCCTTTGGCGTGGGCATCAGGTTTTGATTAACCTCTGACGCGACCAAACTTACTCATGATCAGTGAGATTGCAGCCGGGTCTGCAGTTGAACACTGATTTAAAAAATTCTTACGGAGATCAAATGTTTTACCCCAGCGGATTTTCCCCTTTTTCTTTTCAACATTTTTAAAAAAATCCTTTTCTGCACTACTGCACTCACTCCCTCCGCTACTACCGACAGCTTTACCATAAAGACAAAAAACGGATTTACAGGGATCAGCCGCATACGTTGGCGCTGTAAACAAGGACACAGTAAAAATTACGATTAGACCTTTGCATATCCTTTTCATAGTAACCTCTGAATATTTATTCTTGACAGATAAATTTCAACATAGTCATTATTCAACCATCTTTTTAGTGGCTGATATTCAATAACACCTGTTGCACCATTTTTTCTTAGCCAGTCTTTCGCTGACCAGTAATTATCAAAAGAAGATGTCCTTACAACTATTTTTTCAGAATGGGCAACGGCATAAAAAACAGAATCATCGTAAAGACGGTTTTCTGGTTTAAAATCAGGCAACACCTTACTCCATGAGGAATTTATATTATCTGATTTAATAACACCGGATGTTGGTTTCCAGTTCATTATTTGTGTATTCATAACTTCAGGCGTTTTTTCCCATTCAACCTGTGGCGGTTCAGGTGGAGAGGAACAGGCTGTGAGGACAAGAATACTGATCATAAGTATTTTTTTCATAGCAAAACCTCAGACTCCAGCTCTCCTACGGAGAGCATTTTTTCTTTTGACGGATATTTAAGCCCTTTCACACCAAATATTTTTTTCGTCTTATTTAGTTCCATCGTCAATGATGCCAGTTTAGGACTGACCTTCATTAACCTGTCCATAAAATACGGATCAAGGTAATAAAGTGCCTTTTCTGCTTTAACAGGGTTCTCCCCCTTCAGGATGATAAACTCTTCTTTAAAGTCCAGCGTTCCCAGTTCCTGTGGAAGCACCAGTGCTCTTCGGGCTTCACTTTCTGATTCGCCCTGTGAAGTTGATCGTCCCCGGCTCTTGCTTGTGCTCTTTGATGTAGTGGTAATATACCCAAGTTTTTCTGATATCTTCGCGGCATCATCCTCTTCGCTGACAGCATAGATAATACGGCAGGGATGAGCACTCATCAGTGTTTTGGCTCCCTCAATACCATAGATTTCATTTAGCTGACTGATATTCTGATAAATTGTCAGCAGTTTAAGTTTGAAACCTGCAATATACCCTGATCCCTTTTTAATAATTGGCATATAACCAATCGAAGGGAACTCATCAAGAAACATCAGGCAGTCATGTTTCAGGGTGGGATCAAAATCAGGATTTTCACGCAATGTCACTTCAACAACGAAGTTGAAAAACAGGTTCAGAAAATCGTAAGCCAGAGATATATCTTCCGCATTAACACCGACATAAACAGTGATATCTTCCCGTCGCAACTGACGGAGATCGAAATCATTACCATCAGTACATTTACGAACGGTTGGGAGATAAAACAGGCTCATTTTCTTACGGAAAGAACCATCAATGCTTGAACGCTGTTCATCTTCCGTTTCGTGATATTCCCTGATTTTGGTCAGGGCATCGCGCAAATGATACAACGCGTTTTCATCAAGCCCGTTTGTTCCCTCCAGTTCTTCCCGCTTACTGAGTATCAGTTCCCGGTCAATATTGCTGTACAAGTCGACGACAGAACCGATTGAGAAAACGGGTTTAAGCCCGAACTCATTAAGCCAGGACGGCTCATAGTTAATAAAGAAATGAAGTAACTTAGCCAGTCCTGTCCAGTATTGACCCGCAAGATTATTAAAGTGCGCTTCTGCCCCTGTCATGCCATAAGACGGAAACAGAATTTCAATCAGTTTAAGCAGATCCTTAGCCCCACTCTCCGCTTTTAAATCAATATAGAAAAGGGGATTAAACTGGTGTGTTTTACTGTTGAAAGGGTCGAGCAGATAAACTTTATTACCCAGCAGTATTTCACGCACCTTACTGGTGATTTTCCACAATTCCTGTTTTGGATCTAACGCAATCAGAGAGTGTTTTCTGACCAGAAGATTAGGGATACCAATGGCGGCACCTTTACCTGCGCGGGTTCCTGCGCCAAGTGATACAAAATCTGGTGCGGTATACCACAGGTATTTACCTTTATATGCCCCGACGAGAATATCAGTATCGTTTTCTTTCTCCCATTTCAGAAGTTTCGATTTTCTTAAATCATTATCACTGGCAAACTTCGCGTCACCATAAAGAGCAACATCCGTTTTATTCAGTTGCCAGATAATAAAAACAGGCACGATGAGAGACGAAACCATACCTGATAAAAGAGAGGGGATAGCGGTTAACCTGATATCTGTCCGTATATTACTCTCTGTTATTATTCGCCACAGGAGCATGGAATCAAAATTTTTCCATATATAAAGCGGCGTTTTTCCGTTCAGGAAGTAAACAGCAACAGAACCAGTATAATATGTCACGAGACACATAACCAGACCGATAAAAGCCCACTGGCCTTTATCGGGGAATTTTAAAGACATAATCACTCCTTCAGTTTTCTGAAATAGTCATCAAAATGAAGTTGTTTGTAGTAAATACCGGAAGCGAACCGAAAATCTTCATCATCAAGGTATTTAATACTCATGATAATATCAATATTACTCAGTACACGTCTTAAAATGACATTGAATGGTAGATTCTGACATTCAGGATTCATATAACATCGCTGGACAATCCCAAGCACGGCAGATTCAGGACTACTTTCGTGAACGGTGGTGATGTTTCCTGCATGGCCTGAACTCGATGCTTTCAGAAAATCCCATGCCTCAGCCCCCCTGATTTCTGTCATCAGAATCCTGTCCGGATTCATACGAAAACAGGAACGCAGAAGACTCGCTGAGGTAATAACCTTACTCTCACCCTCTGCCGGATAGTAAAGTTTTACATGGTTTTTATGGAATCTGAATTTTGCCTCATCAGTATCTTCAATAGAAATACACCGCAGATGATGCGGTATATATTCCAGACAGGCATTTGCAAAGGTAGTTTTACCAGACCCCGTCCCTCCACAGAAAACTATCGTTTTCCCCTGACTCAGTGATTCAGGTATAACCCGTTCAAAATATTCGGAAGTGATTAAAGCAGAAATATTATCTTCCATAATGGAATCACCACTTAAACCACCGATGCGTGAATAAAACCCCTGTTTTATAAATTTGTCATGACTGATAAAAATACCTGACGGCTTACGGATTGTTATAGAAACAGTATCTTTTTCTGTTGCCGGTGGGATCACAACCTGAACACGTTCTCCACCCGGAAGCGTGGCGGAACGCAGGGGATATTCAGGAGTCACAGAACCACCGTCATGAAAATCAGCCAGTGTGGATGCAAAAGAAAGACAATCACTGTAACTCATCTTTTGTTCATACCATTGCCACTTTCCCCTGACCTTTATAAATATTTCTCCTGGTCGGTTAACAGCGATTTCCGTGACACCATCAATCTCATTCAGCCAGTGATAAAAATAATCGTTGACCACATCATAAATCAGATGTCTGTTTTCGTTATTCACATTAACCCCCTTTCATTTTCAGTTTATAAATACCTGAAAAATCCAGATCCTGACCGACAATCAGAGTAATAATTTCGCCCTGATTTTTATAAAGCGTTGGCGGAATATTCACACTATTAGAAAATGCTTCGCGTGCTATATCAGCAAAAGCCTGGCGACTGTTTGCCGTATAGTCGGTCTGGCTGTCCCTGTTGTTCTGTGCAATACCACTGGCGGCCTGACTTAAATCCGGTATCATCCCGACCATCATTGCACCAAGAAAACGTTCACTGAAATGAGTGTCAATCCAGCCAGAAGCACCGGCTTCGCCTAACGCGCCAGCCGCCTGTGAGTCAACCAGGGGAATATCAATAAAAGGCTTACTGCGGGTACGTAGCTTGTAAGCCATAACAAACACACGCCCTTGTCCATGATTTAAAGACCCGGCCTTATACATCAGTTTTGCGGCGGTTCCTCTTTCGATAAGTTTTACATTACCGCTGGCGCTGTATATATCGCTGTTGACCGTACATTCCAGTTTCCCCGCCAGGTCAGAAACAAAACGCCTGTCCAGTGAACAGGGAATTGATGTCCCTTCCGGGATAAACAAATTTGGGTCATATGGAAGTTTCGTTATTTTCGCCAGTGGCGCAGATTCTGTAGCCTGTGCGGTTGCTTTTGCTTCATCCTTTTTATCGCTTTCTGGCTCACTGGCCGCAGTATGTGAAACTGACGTTCCCGCTGAACTGCTGCTGTTTCCTGCCTGGCTGCCATCAAGAGAAACATCAAGTGCACGGCTGAAGCTCTGCTGTTTATTTTCCGGCGGTTCAGTCTTTTCAGAAGAAATGACTTTTTCTTCCTCTGGTTTCTCTGTTTTTTTCTGTGCGGTATTAAAAGGATCGATATCTTCGCTCAGTCCGGTCTGACGTTTAGCCGCTCCGGTTGCAAGCGGCTGACTTGCGGGTTTCTCATCCCCTGACGACACAGAACGGATAATGGACGGGATATAATAAACAGAAACACCGGCAGCAAGCAGAAGAAAAACCACGACGAGGATAATTATCCCTTTACGTGACTTTTTAAGTTTTTCAATACCAAGCTGCAATGCTGGCTTGCCAGGCTCTTCTTCCGGAGTCTTCCCGGCCTGTTCCAGTTCTTTCTGTCTGCGTTCCCGTAGCTGCTGTTCAATTTCGGTTGCAGTCGGGATTTTATTTTCCTGTTCAGTCACTGGATCACCTCTTTCTTAACATCCGGGGATACCGTATCTCCGGCTGGTAAACGTACTTTTCCGAAGCCCAGGTTCTCAATCCCCACCACCTGCTCACCAAGACGTAAAACAAAACGCTTATCAACCGGTACGCCAACAGCCGTAAAACTCCCGCTCTGTTTAATCACAGGATTGGTAAGAGTCTCCTGCATACCGTTCATCACAAAGACGCTGGGAATTTTCTTTAACGGACTGAAGCCGAACCAGGTATAACGACTATCGTCATATGCATAATCAGGGCTGATATCCTGGCTGCCTTCAGCAACCCGCTTCCAGTACTGCCAGTTACGGGGCGATTTCGCATTTTCCAGGGAACGGTTGATTGCCTGTTCCTCCAGGCGTCTGGCAAGAGCCTCTGTGCGTTTCTTCTCAATTTCGGCCTGTTCCTTCCGGCGTTCCTGCGGATACTGGTAATTCACCACAAACGCAATTTTCTCCGGCTGTCGGAACGTTCTGGCGTTCAGCTCCATGCTGTAATTACGTTTCGTGGTGCGAACAAACAGATTCGTTCGCCAGCGTTCAAGCTCATTTTCCGGGTCAAGAGCAACACTGACGGATTCAGAAGAGGTGTTACCGTTTGCATCCGTATTATTTTTCTGAACAGTTTGTTTAACAGGACGAACTTCCAGGTATACCAGGTTATCTTCTTTATTAACCGCCCATCCCTGCGGAAAACCGGTTCTGGCACTGATAACTGTTTCATCTTCATCAAATACCAGTGTGGTGGTGTATCCAACGGCACTGTTAATTATGGTGGTATTATTGGGGTTATAACTGACTATCTGATTGCGTGGGTCAAAGCGACTGCCTGAAGGAAGAACAGCAGCATTACAGACGTGCGCCGCCATCAGAAGCGCCATAATTAACGCTCCTTTATTCATTTTCATATTATTAACCTCTGGCTTCTTTATCGCGAACGTAGCTTGTTACAACGAACTTAAGAGGATTGTTATTACGTTCCCCTGACACCATTTCAACCTGCGGTTCGATACGATAAGTCAGGCGAACATTCCAGAACTCCTGGCGGGTTTGTCCGGTAGCAACATCCCTGATAGTCAGACGAAAACGAATATACGCACCGATATCTTTATCATCCGTCCGTGACGAAGGTGAAATTATGACAGATGGATTATCCTGAACCATTGCCGTTTTTTCTGCTTTGTTATAAACAAGTTTTGGTGCCTGTTCACTGTTAAATAATGCGTTATAATCTGCCGCGACATTCTCCGCGCTGTAAGCCATTACATAATCATAATCATGCTGGAGACTGAAAAAATTATAACCTTCACGATGTTTTATATACTGGGTGATAAAATATCGGGCAATGGCTTCGTTTTCAGAAAGATTTTCTTTTTTAACAGAAGTCAGACGTTCAGCCACACCTGTAACCTTATCGATAAGGTAGGCATCAACAACTGTTGTTTTCAGTGGTAATGCTGCATTTAATGCAAGTAAAGACAGCCCACCAATTAACATGCCTCCGATACCACCGAATTTATAAATACGATTCATTCTCTCCTGTAGTGCAATGTTTTTTTCTTCAAACGAAACTGATGAGTCAGTAACGTCTTTTTTATTTTTAAATCCGGGAAGTTTAAATTCCATTTTGCATTACCTCAGCAGAATTAACAGGTTCGCTTTTCCCGGAAACGGGCGGTAGTTTATGTGACGCCTGACAACCAGCGAGACAAAGCGTCACGAAAGCCACAATAAGTAGTTTCATAATATGAACACCTGTATAACAGATTAATATTTACAGAAGACTCAGTCTGAACAAAGAAAATAGATCGCGACAAGCCCGTTAATTATGAAAAGAACATTTAAAATGGTATCAACACTCATAATTAAATCACCCTCCATACATTTTCTTTGCCCTCTCAATAGCTGCCTGACGAAGCTTTTTGGCACCAATATTAACGCCCTGTCCGGCCAGGTTAGCGGTCTTACCCGTTATTCCCGGAGACTGACCAAACCCGCCTTCCTGACGACGCAGACCTTTCCATGCACCAATACCGGCATTTCTGCCCATACCAAGTGCGCCACGCGCCATACGGGATGCACCGAAAACGCCAGCACCAATCCCCATAGCGGCTGCGCCCTGCATGGCACCTTCAACACCCACACCTGCAATCTGTGAAGCATAACTTTTCGCCTGCCAGATAATCCAGGCCATGAAAATGCCAGCAACAGCCGCAGTAGCGCCAATCTTAATTAGATTACGATTGTCTACCGTATCTATTGCCAGAGATAAAACTATATTGAGAAATGATGTTCCGGCTCTTAAAGCTAATGAACCGAACATAAATATCAAGCATGAACTGAAAATAAGCTGCAACCAGCTATTAAACATTTGTCTCAAAAAACCAAACATCAGGCAAAAGATAAAAACAGGTGCAGTGACAGTCAATAATTTCAGGGTTACTTCCGCAGCAAGAAAAACTATAGCACATGCAACTAATGCTAATATTCCACCAAAATAAGTAAAAAGAGCAGCTATAGCTCCATCTGTTTTTACATAAGTTGAAGTATCCTTAGACATAACATGCGCAGCAACCTGTTGTACTTTCGTCCATAACTGATCTAACCATAACCAAGCATCATTATTACCAGATAACGAATCCTTTAAACCATCTATTGCTACCAGGGAAGTATTTAGCCACCCACCTGCATTTTGTACAAACATTAAAATTATAGAAAACCTGCACAAGTTCCAGATAAAATCAGGCACAGGTGTTTGCTGTTTTCTAGCCAGAACAGTAAAAGCATACCATAACACATAGATGGACACCCCGTAGCGTCCTAGGGTGCCTGCTATATTACTTAAACTTGTTAACTGACCAGAAACCGAAGCATCGAGAACCGAGAGGATCTCTTCTTTTGCTGTGACAAAAAAATTACTTGCTTCAGCCATCTCTTGTTTCCTTATTTTTTAGGCATATCACCTTTTTCTTCATGATTAGAAGCATCTTTATATTTTTTAAAATACTCTTTAAAATTTGGTTCTTTAGCATGAAGTTGTTGATAACGGAAATTAGCTTCTTTTACATTTCGACAATTCTGGCTGTCACTTCCGGTTTTCTTACACTCAGCTTCTTTTTTCAATGATTCTTCATGATGCTCCAACCACCAATCAACAGATTTGGTTTCCTCACATCCGACAAGGGAAAAAATACTGAGTGCACCAATCAAAACAAAAGACTTTTTCATAAGACAACCTCTCTTCAGTTTAAAGTGTATCTTCTCGCTGCATCCTTAAATGAAGGTTCTTCAGCCTCCAGTTGTTGTTTTCTGAAAGCAGCCTGAGCCATCTTCTCTTTATATTCTGCAAGATCTCGCTGCTTATCGCGATACATTTGATACTGAAATTTGAGCTTCTCGAACTTCAGTTGTTCAAGTGCAACAGCGTTTGTTGCATCCTGCGTGGCCTTCGTATCCTTCGCATTTTTGACTTGATCAATAAGGTCTTTCATCGTCTGGTTGTCCTGACGAAGCTTGCTCTCCAGCTTGTTACCGTATTCCACGCTTGCCAGTTGAGAAAGGAACGTCGCTTCACATCCCCGTACCAGGTCGCCGGAATATCCCAGGTTATGACAGGTATCCGTTACTTTGTAATCTGACAATAACGATTTGGCCTGTTCCGATAACGCCCCTTCAGGATTTTTAATGTAATCGTCAATAAAAGCATTCCCCTGATCATAAATCTGCATCAGCTCCTTACTCACTGACTGTGCGGACTGCACCAGTCCCTGCACATCACGGATCCCCGTTTTTGACAACAGCTCCTGCTTGTATGCGTTTATCTGACTTTCGTAATGTTTCACCGTTTCCGCCCATTGCTTAAGGCGTTCTGTCCATCGTCCGGCTTCAATCGCCCATTCAGGGTTGGCGTCAATGGCAACAGGTATCCCTGCCTGAGCGCCGGAAATAACAATCAGTGAAGCGACGAATGCCGCCATAATTTGCTTTTTCATTGGTGATTCCTCAAATCAGGTTCGCCTGTTCCAGATAGGTATCAAGCCACTCTTCCGGCTTCATTCCTTCTTTCCAGATTTCATCGAACAGTTCTAACTGGGGTTTTGATGCACTGAGAACCGGTAAGTAATACGCTGCTTTTCCCAGCTCCAGTCTGGCAAAAGCAGCAAAATCATCACTTTCACCTTTCCTCTGTGGGTTCTTAACAACCAGGAACTGGCGGGATAGCGGATCAATAGCTTTAATTTTGTCAAAATAAAGCTCCCTGACCTGCAAACCATCAACATATTCACTACGTTTGGCTTTCGGGTTTGCCAGATAGATATGAGTGGCGCATTGCTCACGAACCGCTGCCGCAATGGGTGATTTAATCAGTTCATCCGGTGACTGTGTGGCTACGACAAGCACCATATCGAGTTTACGTCCGGTTTTCAGCTTGTTGTAAACAAAGTCCCTGAACGCTTCGTTATTGATCCATTGCCAGAACTCATCCATGTAGATAAGAAGCCTGCGACCATCGGCCAGCATGGTGACCCGATAGATGAGATAGAATGAAGCTGCACTGGCCAGCACCTTATTATCCAGGAACTCCGTTCCATCAATACCGAAAACATCCAGGTTATCGACATCAAACGTGTCTTCCCGATTGTCGAACACCCAGCCAAACTCTTCCCCCTGCGTCCACGGCTTAAGACGGGCTTTAAGTCCATGACGTTTGGTTTCAGTATCATCCGGCTCCTGGATAAGAGGCCGTAGTTTACTGATGGGATAAGAGCGATCTGACCGTTGCATAAGACGTTCAACCGCATCTGAAATCAGGCTGTTCTGGTAATCATCGAGCGGCTCACTGTTGAGAGTACAAAGCAGCCTCACCAGGTCCTTCATAAAAGCGCTATTACGTTTTGTTGGCGGCAGTGCGGCGGGATTCCAGCCT
>OGDT01000060.1_pt1 | contig 41715 bp, 30 predicted proteins | sample 1570521 | NCBI WGS metagenome assembly OGDT01 (sample SAMEA2582164, study PRJEB24529) | metagenome | biome: Human gut stool | place: China | collected 2011 | reverse complement strand
GGAGAAAAAATCGGCTCAAACATGAAGAAATGAAATGACTGAGTCAGCCGAGAAGTATTTCCCCGCTTATTCGCACCTTCCTTAAGATACCTTCTACCACACCACGATTAAAATATGAACTTTCTTCGGGCCACATACAAAAACACGAGTTTGCGCAGTACTGCAAACGCGGTGACTCTTCTGGCATTATTTGGCAATGCATTGAGCAACTATTGCATGTAAGACTTTTATAACGACTACAAAGCCCCATGTTAAGAACCTCCCTATCCGTATATAATTGCATAATTTCATTGGTGATTGATGATGTCAATACACCATGATTTTGTAATTTTGCTGGGAAAAATTGCGATTAATCTGTATTTGCTATAATTCTGATTAAGACATTTTAAAATGCATTTCTCGTTATTAAATATGATTATGTTTCACTGATTTAATCTTACCTGGTTGAGGGTGGTTCAGATAACTATCTCATGGTATGAGAATATCTATATCGCAAATTGTTTTTGAATGACCGGAAGATATCTTGCGAATCTAAGTTATGCATCTTAAATAGTCTTATTTAAGATGTTCAGATCTCTTTGTGTGTTTAACTAACTGATAATACTAGGATATGATGAGGGAAGTGATAGTGCGGAATAATAACGAATGAACATTATGAAAACTGGAATGGTTCAAAATTGTAGCAATTTTGAACCATTCACAATGGATATCAGCTAAAGAACATTACCGATACGCACAGGATACCCACGATCAGCGTAATCAGATTTCCGATGGAACGCCAGGGTTTAAGCGCCGGGATCAGATACGTTGACAACGTAGGCATGATGAAAAGTATCATGGCAATGAGCGGGCCGCTGATCGCGTAAATCATCGAAATCGCGTTCGGGTTAATGCAACAAACAATGAAGGTGATCAGCGATACCAACATAATTGATAGTGCGCGGTTAAATGCACGACTTTTCTTTACACCAACCTGCTGTAGTGTTGTTTTGACGACCTCCGTGGCACCTTCAATAACGCCAAAGTACGTACCCAGGAATGATTTCGACATCGCAACTACTGCGACAATAATCCCGGAAATTGACAGCCATGCTGGGGCGTTCGGCAGCATAGAAAGCGCCGATAAAATGGTGACCCCTTCTTCTTTAGCCGCTTCAATATACGAAGGTGGAATAGAAAGCAGGCAGCTAAAGACAAAGAACAGTACACTTATGCAGATGATGAGATAAGCGACTTTCATAATTTTTTTGCATTTATCCATAGCGTGTTCGCCATATTTTTCACGTCTGTCTATGGCAAACGTAGAAATAATGGGCGTATGGCTAAAGGCGAAAACCATCACGGGAATCGATATCCATATCTGGTGAAGGGTATTCTGATTGAACTCTACCTGGGTCGTTAATAGATCAGGTTGCCAACTACCGACAAGGTAAATGGAAAGAAATAAGAAATAGGCAATCAATGGGAATACCAAAAAACCCATTACCCGAATGGTTGCATGGCGTCCCATCAGAAAAATGAGATTCAGGATTAATACAACACCCAGACTCACCAACATACGGATGCGAAGATCAATAACCATATGCTTTGCCAGCTGTTCCGTAAGTGAGTTGGTAATTGCCACTGCATATATCAACACGACGACAAAAAAGGCGATGAAGTACAGCGTGGTAATCAGATTACCAATCTTCTTGCCATAGTAGTGTGTTACTGCGCCCGTTATCCCTTCACCTGCTGATGTTTTCGATGAGAGGATGAACTGGCATAAGGCTTTATGTGGCCAATATGTTAAAGGCCAGGCGACCAGAGCAGTAATAAACAGGACCACAGCCCCTGCCGAACCTAACTGAATAGGAAGGAAGAGCGTGCCTGCACCAACGGCTGTGCCGTAGAGCGCGAAACTCCACAGAGTTTCTTCTTTAGACCAAATATTAGACATTATCTGAACGTATCATCTACAAATTAAACAAAATGGAGGGCAATTTACCATAAACCAGGTTAAGTATGGGAGATTAACGCCCTATCTACCCCTCTATTGGTGGGTTAGTGGTTGCAAACCTTACGTGCCAGTTATGACTCTGACTACTGCTCAGGCATATTTCCTTTGTGATAAAAATCACTTTTTTTAAACAATTAAGATAACTGTAATTAACAATCATTTACTATTGCACTGTTAATTGGTGCGAGGTTGTGATGAAAGACGTTGTGATTGTCGGGGCGTTACGGACACCTATCGGCTGCTTTCGCGGTGCGTTAGCGGGTCATTCCGCCGTGGAACTTGGTAGTCTGGTCGTGAAAGCGTTAATAGAACGTACCGGCGTTCCTGCATATGCGGTGGATGAAGTAATTCTTGGTCAGGTGTTGACTGCAGGGGCAGGGCAGAATCCGGCAAGGCAATCGGCTATTAAAGGTGGTCTGCCTAATAGCGTTTCTGCAATCACGATTAATGACGTCTGCGGTTCCGGACTTAAAGCACTGCATCTGGCTACTCAGGCGATACAGTGTGGCGAGGCTGATATTGTCATCGCCGGTGGCCAGGAAAACATGAGCCGCGCACCACATGTTCTGACTGATAGCCGCACCGGTGCACAGCTTGGCAATAGCCAGCTGGTTGACAGTCTTGTGCATGATGGGTTATGGGATGCCTTCAATGATTATCATATTGGTGTCACCGCCGAAAATCTGGCTCGCGAATATGGCATCAGCCGTCAATTGCAGGATGCTTACGCACTTAGCTCGCAACAAAAAGCGCGAGCGGCGATTGACGCCGGACGATTTAAAGATGAGATCGTCCCGGTAATGACCCAAAGTAACGGTCAGACGTTGGTTGTTGATACCGATGAACAGCCACGCACTGACGCCAGTGCAGAAGGTTTAGCCCGTTTAAATCCTTCATTTGATAGTCTCGGTTCTGTGACAGCGGGTAATGCATCATCCATAAACGATGGCGCAGCTGCGGTAATGATGATGAGCGAAGCCAAAGCACGAGCGTTGAATTTACCCGTGCTGGCCCGCATTCGCGCATTTGCCAGCGTTGGTGTAGATCCGGCATTGATGGGAATTGCGCCGGTGTATGCGACCCGCCGTTGCCTGGAGCGTGTAGGCTGGCAGTTGGCTGATGTCGATCTTATCGAGGCTAATGAAGCGTTTGCTGCACAGGCGCTTTCGGTTGGCAAGATGCTTGAGTGGGATGAGCGTCGGGTCAATGTCAATGGTGGTGCGATCGCACTTGGTCACCCGATAGGCGCTTCCGGTTGCCGAATCCTGGTTTCTCTGGTTCATGAAATGGTGAAACGTAATGCCCGCAAAGGACTGGCAACGCTTTGTATCGGCGGGGGCCAGGGGGTGGCATTGACCATTGAACGTGACGAATAGCTCTGCATTTCCTCCTTACCGATAAATATCTGCCGTCATTAATCTGTTGAATAATGATGGCTGGCAAGTCGACATACATTTTCTGGGCTCCCTCATTTTTCCATTCTCATGACATATTCGTGATCGACACTGCACTTTTTTTAATCCTTAACTTAAAAATGAAACATTGTTTTATTTTTAATTGAAAACCCTAGCCCATGGGCATATCATCCCTTTATAGAGAAAACGAAACAGTGTTTCACTATCGTTTTCTATTTTCACGCTTCACTGATTATCGGAGGTTGATGTGGACGTAAGACAGAGCATCCACAGTGCGCACGCAAAAACGCTGGATACCCAAGGGCTGCGCAATGAATTTTTGGTTGAAAAGGTATTTGTCGCCGATGAGTACACCATGGTTTACAGCCACATTGACCGAATTATTGTTGGCGGCATTATGCCGATAACTAAAACGGTTTCCGTTGGCGGGGAAGTTGGTAAACAACTCGGCGTAAGCTATTTCCTTGAACGTCGCGAGTTAGGTGTTATCAATATTGGCGGTGCCGGTACGATTACTGTCGATGGCCAATGCTATGAAATCGGTCACCGCGACGCCCTGTATGTGGGTAAAGGTGCAAAAGAAGTTGTCTTTGCCAGTATTGATACCGCCACTCCGGCAAAGTTTTATTACAATTGCGCACCCGCGCATACGACGTATCCCACCAAAAAAGTCACACCGGACGAAGTATCTCCAGTCACGTTAGGCGATAACCTCACCAGTAACCGTCGCACGATTAACAAATATTTTGTCCCGGATGTGCTGGAAACCTGCCAATTGAGTATGGGGCTGACGGAGCTGGCTCCAGGTAACTTGTGGAACACCATGCCGTGTCACACTCACGAGCGCCGGATGGAAGTTTATTTCTATTTCAATATGGATGATGACGCCTGCGTTTTCCACATGATGGGGCAGCCGCAAGAAACGCGTCACATTGTGATGCATAACGAGCAGGCGGTGATCTCCCCGAGCTGGTCGATCCATTCCGGCGTCGGAACCAAAGCTTATACCTTTATCTGGGGCATGGTCGGTGAAAACCAGGTCTTTGATGATATGGACCATGTGGCCGTTAAAGATTTGCGCTAGTTGTGGGCATAAACGAATAAGGTATTGTTATGATTTTAAGTGCATTTTCTCTCGAAGGTAAAGTTGCGGTCGTCACTGGTTGTGATACTGGACTGGGCCAGGGGATGGCGTTGGGGCTGGCGCAAGCGGGCTGTGACATTGTTGGCATTAACATCGTTGAACCGACTGAAACCATCAAGCAGGTCACGGCGCTGGGGCGTCGTTTTTTAAGCCTGACCGCCGATCTGCGAAAGATTGATGGTATTCCAGCACTGCTGGATCGCGCGGTAGCGGAGTTTGGTCATATTGATATCCTGGTGAATAACGCCGGATTGATTCGCCGCGAAGATGCTCTCGAGTTCAGCGAAAAAGACTGGGACGATGTCATGAACCTGAATATCAAGAGCGTATTCTTCATGTCTCAGGCAGCGGCGAAACACTTTATCGCGCAAGGCAATGGCGGCAAGATTATCAATATCGCGTCAATGCTCTCCTTCCAGGGCGGGATCCGTGTGCCTTCTTATACCGCATCAAAAAGCGGTGTTATGGGCGTGACGCGATTGATGGCGAACGAATGGGCTAAACACAACATTAATGTTAATGCGATAGCCCCGGGTTACATGGCGACCAACAATACTCAACAACTACGGGCAGATGAACAACGTAGCGCGGAAATCCTCGACCGCATTCCAGCTGGCCGTTGGGGACTGCCGAGTGACCTGATGGGGCCGGTAGTGTTCCTTGCCTCCAGCGCTTCAGATTATGTGAATGGTTATACCATTGCCGTGGATGGCGGTTGGCTGGCGCGTTAATTCATTCTTCTTACTTTTATGACCCTGCCGCATGGCAGGTTTTTTTATATCTGTAGATCATCATAATCCATATCATGGTTATGAAATAATCCATATCAATTATCAATTAATGAACTTTATGAATTTTATCTGCTGTAAAATTAGGTGGTTAATAATAATCTCAATAATTCAACTTAATTTGAAAATTGGAATATCCATCACATAACGACATGTCGTAGCAATTTAATCCATATTTATGCTGTTTCCGACCTGACACCTGTGTGAGTTGTTCACGTATTTTTTCACTATGTCTTACTCTCTGCTGGCAGGAAAAAATGGTTACTATCAATACGGAATCTGCTTTAACGCCACGTTCTTTGCGGGATACGCGGCGTATGAATATGTTTGTTTCGGTAGCTGCTGCGGTCGCAGGATTGTTATTTGGTCTTGATATCGGCGTAATCGCCGGAGCGTTGCCGTTCATTACCGATCACTTTGTGCTGACCAGTCGTTTGCAGGAATGGGTGGTTAGTAGCATGATGCTCGGTGCAGCAATTGGTGCGCTGTTTAATGGTTGGCTGTCGTTCCGCCTGGGGCGTAAATACAGCCTGATGGCGGGGGCCATCCTGTTTGTACTCGGTTCTATAGGGTCCGCTTTTGCGACCAGCGTAGAGATGTTAATCGCCGCTCGTGTGGTGCTGGGCATTGCTGTCGGGATCGCGTCTTACACCGCTCCTCTGTATCTTTCTGAAATGGCAAGTGAAAACGTTCGCGGTAAGATGATCAGTATGTACCAGTTGATGGTCACACTCGGCATCGTGCTGGCGTTTTTATCCGATACAGCGTTCAGTTATAGCGGTAACTGGCGCGCAATGTTGGGGGTTCTTGCTTTACCAGCAGTCCTGCTGATTATTCTGGTGGTCTTCCTGCCAAATAGCCCGCGCTGGCTAGCGGAAAAGGGGCGTCATATTGAGGCGGAAGAAGTGTTGCGTATGCTGCGCGATACGTCGGAAAAAGCGCGAGAAGAACTCAACGAAATTCGTGAAAGCCTGAAGTTAAAACAGGGCGGTTGGGCACTGTTTAAGATCAACCGTAACGTCCGTCGTGCTGTGTTTCTCGGTATGTTGTTGCAGGCGATGCAGCAGTTTACCGGTATGAACATCATCATGTACTACGCGCCGCGTATCTTCAAAATGGCGGGCTTTACGACCACAGAACAACAGATGATTGCGACTCTGGTCGTGGGACTGACCTTTATGTTCGCGACCTTCATTGCGGTCTTTACGGTAGATAAAGCAGGTCGTAAACCGGCTCTGAAAATTGGTTTCAGCGTGATGGCGTTAGGCACTCTGGTGCTGGGCTATTGCCTGATGCAGTTTGATAACGGTACGGCTTCCAGTGGCTTGTCCTGGCTCTCTGTTGGCATGACGATGATGTGTATTGCCGGTTATGCGATGAGCGCCGCGCCAGTGGTGTGGATCCTGTGCTCTGAAATTCAGCCGCTGAAATGCCGCGATTTCGGTATTACCTGTTCGACCACCACGAACTGGGTGTCGAATATGATTATCGGCGCGACCTTCCTGACGCTGCTCGACAGCATTGGCGCTGCCGGTACGTTCTGGCTCTACACTGCGCTGAACATTGCGTTTGTGTGCATCACTTTCTGGCTCATTCCGGAAACCAAAAATGTCACCCTGGAACATATCGAACGCAAACTGATGGCAGGCGAGAAGTTGAGAAATATCGGCGTCTGATTTCACGGGCCGGATGTGCTGTACATCCGGCCCTTTTTTCGTTAATAGAGATCGGGCACTTGGCCGTTGAGGCGTTTGTCTCGTTCCTTATTCAGCCTTGTTGCGGTAACGCACATCAGGAGAGAGGAATGAAAACAATTGGTTTGCTGGGAGGAATGAGCTGGGAATCCACCATTCCTTACTATCGTTTGATAAATGAAGGCATTAAACAGCGGCTTGGTGGGCTTCACTCTGCGCAAGTGCTGCTACATAGCGTCGATTTTCATGAAATAGAAGAGTGCCAGCGTCGCGGGGAATGGGATAAAACCGGGGACATTCTGGCTGAGGCGGCGCTTGGCTTACAGCGGGCGGGCGCAGAAGGTATTGTGTTATGTACCAATACGATGCATAAAGTGGCGGATGCCATTGAGTCACGTTGCACTCTGCCTTTCTTACACATTGCGGATGCCACCGGACGTGCAATTACCGGGGCCGGAATGACTCGTGTGGCGCTGCTGGGTACGCGTTACACCATGGAACAGGATTTTTATCGCGGGCGGCTGACGGAACAATTTTCCATCAATTGTCTTATTCCTGAAGCGGATGAACGGGCGAAAATTAATCAGATTATTTTTGAAGAACTGTGTCTGGGGCAATTTACCGAAGCGTCACGCGCTTATTATGCGCAAGTGATTGCTCGCCTTGCAGAACAGGGCGCACAGGGCGTCATTTTTGGCTGCACAGAAATTGGTTTACTGGTGCCAGAAGAGCGCAGTGTTTTGCCTGTGTTTGATACCGCGGCGATCCATGCCGAGGATGCTGTCGCTTTTATGCTGTCGTAGCTGACGACAAAATAGCGTCAAGAGAAGTGACCAGTTTCGGTAACCCCGCTTGTAAATGCCCACTAAACGCCTGAACCAGCGCTGATGACGGGCGGTGCAGGGGGCGGATCAGGCTGACGGTGAACGGAACCGCAATACTGAACCGCCGCACCACTAAACCGCTTGCCGCATAATCTAGTGCGGTGAGCGGGTTAACCACCGAAACACCTACCCCCGCCCGTACCATTGCGCAGACTGACGCGGCGCTGTGGGTTTCTACGATCATGCGTCGTTTAACCTGATGTTCAGTAAATAGCTGATCCAGCAACTGGCGATAGCTGTCAGTACGGGAAAGGCTGATGTAGTTCTCACCCTGAAAATCATCCGGCGTTAATACCTTTTTTACCGCCAGCGGATGACCCGGAGGTAACACACACACTTCATCTAAAGAGAGTAATTCGGTACGTTCTGTTCCCGCAGGCGTATGGAGCGTTTCAGTGAGTCCTAAATCATGACGCTGGGCCGAGAGCCACTCTTCAAGTAGCGGTGATTCCTGGGGCACGATATTTAAGCTGACATCGGGATAACGTGCCAGAAAGGGTTGCAGGAGCTGCGGTAAAAAAGATTGCGAAAAGACCGGCAGGCAGGCAATAGACAGTTCTCCCTGGCGAAACTCGCGCAGACTTTCTGCGGCGCTGACAATGCGATCCAGTCCGTACCAGGATCGTTGCACTTCTTCAAACAGACGCAGTCCTTGCACGGTAGGATGTAATCGCCCACGTACGCGCTCAAACAATTTCAGCCCGATCACCTTCTCAAAGCGCGCAAGTTCGCGGCTGACGGTTGGCTGTGAGGTGTGTAGCAGGTGTGCCGCCTCAGTCAGGCTTCCGGCCGTCATTACCGCATGAAAAATTTCAATATGACGTAAGTTAACGGCGGCCATTAGCGCTCTCTCGCAATCCGGTAATCCATATCATTTTTGCATAGACTCGACATAAATCGATATTTTTTATTCTTTTTATGATGTGGCGTAATCATAAAAAAGCACTTATCTGGAGTTTGTTATGCCACATTCACTGTTCAGCACCGATACCGATCTCACCGCCGAAAATCTGCTGCGTTTGCCCGCTGAATTTGGCTGCCCGGTGTGGGTCTACGATGCGCAAATTATTCGTCGGCAGATTGCAGCGCTGAAACAGTTTGATGTGGTGCGCTTTGCACAGAAAGCCTGTTCCAATATTCATATTTTGCGCTTAATGCGTGAGCAGGGCGTGAAAGTGGATTCCGTCTCGTTAGGCGAAATAGAGCGTGCGTTGGCGGCGGGTTACAATCCGCAAACGCACCCCGATGATATTGTTTTTACGGCAGATGTTATCGATCAGGCGACGCTTGAACGCGTCAGTGAATTGCAAATTCCGGTGAATGCGGGTTCTGTTGATATGCTCGACCAACTGGGCCAGGTTTCGCCAGGGCATCGGGTATGGCTGCGCGTTAATCCGGGGTTTGGTCACGGACATAGCCAAAAAACCAATACCGGTGGCGAAAACAGCAAGCACGGTATCTGGTACACCGATCTGCCCGCCGCACTGGACGTGATACAACGTCATCATCTGCAGCTGGTCGGCATTCACATGCACATTGGTTCTGGCGTTGATTATGCCCATCTGGAACAGGTGTGTGGTGCTATGGTGCGTCAGGTCATCGAATTCGGTCAGGATTTACAGGCTATTTCTGCGGGCGGTGGGCTTTCTGTTCCTTATCAACAGGGTGAAGAGGCGGTTGATACCGAACATTATTATGGTCTGTGGAATGCCGCGCGTGAGCAAATCGCCCGCCATTTGGGCCACCCTGTGAAACTGGAAATTGAACCGGGTCGCTTCCTGGTAGCGCAGTCTGGCGTATTAATTACTCAGGTGCGGAGCGTCAAACAAATGGGGAGCCGCCACTTTGTGCTGGTTGATGCCGGGTTCAACGATCTGATGCGCCCGGCAATGTACGGTAGTTACCACCATATCAGTGCCCTGGCAGCTGATGGTCGTTCTCTGGAACACGCGCCAACGGTGGAAACCGTTGTCGCCGGACCGTTATGTGAATCGGGCGATGTCTTTACCCAGCAGGAAGGGGGAAATGTTGAAACCCGCGCCTTGCCGGAAGTGAAGGCAGGTGATTATCTGGTACTGCATGATACAGGGGCATATGGCGCATCAATGTCATCCAACTACAATAGCCGTCCGCTGTTACCAGAAGTTCTGTTTGATAATGGTCAGGCGCGGTTGATTCGCCGTCGCCAGACCATCGAAGAATTACTGGCGCTGGAATTGCTTTAACTGCGGTTAGTCGCTGGTTGCATGATGACTTGCCTCCAGCGACGGAGTTGACACTGAATGACGACGTACCAGCGTCGGACTAAAGACATTAGTGATTTCCGGGAGAGGGCGATTATCCGCCAGCGCCAAAGCCAGTTCGGCAGCCTGGGTCGCCATCGTCACGATTGGGTAACGCACGGTGGTCAGGCGCGGACGCACATAGCGTGACACCAGCACATCATCAAAGCCAATTAACGAAATCTCACCCGGTACATCAATACCATTATCATTGAGAACGCCCATCGCACCCGCCGCCATTGAATCGTTATAACAGGCTACCGCAGTGAAATTTCTTCCTCGTCCCAAAAGCTCGGTCATTGCCTGTTCGCCGCCGCTTTCGTCTGGTTCGCCAAATGTCACCAGCCGGTCATTGGCCGCAATACCACTTTCAGCAAGGGCATCGTAATACCCTTGCAGACGATCTTCGGCGTCAGAAATAGAGTGGTTAGAGCACAGATAACCAATGCGGGTATGACCTTGCTGAATTAAATGACGCGTTGCCAGCCAGGCACCGTAACGATCGTCAAGAGCAATACAACGGTTTTCAAAGCCAGGCAGGATACGGTTGATCAGCACCATACCGGGCATTTGTTTCATTAATGAGGCTAAATCGGCATCCGGGATCATTTTGGCATGGACGACCAACGCAGCACAGCGATGGCGGATCAGTTGCTCAATAGCCTGACGCTCTTTTTGTTCGTTGTGGTAACCGTTGCCAATCAATAAGAAATTACCGGTGTGATAAGCCACCTGTTCGACCGCTTTCACCATTGCACCGAAAAACGGATCGGAAACATCACCAACGATCAGACCGACCGTTTCAGTGGTCTGCTGCGCCAGCGCACGGGCGTTGGCGTTCGGGTGATAGCTAAGAGACTCCATTGCACTATGCACAGCCAGCCGGGAAGCTTCACTGGCTTTAGGTGAATTATTAATGACGCGGGAAACGGTGGCGACTGAAACGCCTGCCAGTCGGGCTACATCCTTTATGGTCGCCATGAAAATACCTTAGTGGGTAAACGCTTACATTCTTTCAGTGTTACGGAAAACGCCCGTTGGTTCAAGGGGTGGCGTGTTTTCATCGTGGGAATGTGAGCCAAACGCAAATAAGTAAGACAAAAAAAGAGATTGCAAACCTTTGGTTACACTTTGCGAAACGCTGTTGCGATTGACCGCTGGTGGCGTTTGGCTTCAGGTTGCTAAAGTGGTGATCCCAGAGGTATTGATAGGTGAAGTCAACTTCGGGTTGAGCACATGAATTACACCAGCCTGCGCAGATGCGCAGGTTTTTTTTGGCCGGTCATCAATCTGTAACAGTAACCGACAATTTACACACCTCGTTGCATTTCCCTTCATTCCTTTGCGTTTTCTCGCTGGCGAAGAGTCGTCGTGCAGACCACAATCAAGATCCCAGAGGTATTGATTGGTGAGATTATTCGGTACGCTCTTCGTACCCTGTCTCTTGCACCAACCTGCGCGGATGCGCAGGTTTTTTTTCGCACCTAATTTACTGTCGCTCGCGTTCTTTATCTCGTGTAATCTCCCTCCATTCGCTTTTACTGAATCAGAGCAAAGGGAGTTGGAATGCTTTTTAGCTTTTTTCGAAATTTGTGCCGTGTTTTGTATCGCGTTCGCGTTACGGGTGACACCCAGGCACTGAAGGGCGAGCGCGTTCTAATTACGCCTAATCACGTCTCTTTTATTGATGGCATTTTGCTTGGACTGTTTTTACCTGTGCGTCCAGTGTTTGCCGTTTACACCTCAATAAGCCAACAGTGGTATATGCGTTGGCTGAAATCATTTATCGACTTTGTTCCTCTCGACCCGACGCAACCTATGGCTATTAAACATCTGGTACGTCTGGTGGAACAGGGCCGACCAGTGGTGATTTTCCCTGAAGGACGCATCACCACTACAGGCTCGCTGATGAAAATCTACGATGGCGCGGGTTTTGTCGCGGCGAAGTCTGGTGCAACGGTTATTCCTGTGCGTATTGAAGGGGCGGAACTTACGCACTTCAGCCGCCTGAAAGGTCTGGTTAAACGTCGCTTGTTCCCGCAAATTACTCTGCATATTTTGCCACCAACGCAGGTGGCGATGCCGGATGCGCCGCGTGCCCGTGACCGTCGCAAAATCGCTGGCGAAATGCTGCATCAAATAATGATGGAAGCGCGAATGGCGGTGCGCCCGCGTGAAACGCTGTACGAATCTTTACTGAGTGCAATGTACCGCTTCGGAGCCGGGAAGAAATGTGTCGAAGACGTCAACTTTACCCCAGACTCCTATCGCAAATTGCTTACGAAAACGCTGTTTGTTGGACGCATCCTTGAAAAATACAGTGTTGAAGGCGAACGCATCGGCTTAATGCTGCCCAATGCAGGCATCAGTGCGGCAGTGATTTTTGGGGCCATCGCCCGTCGCCGCATTCCCGCAATGATGAACTACACTGCCGGGGTGAAAGGGCTGACCAGTGCTATTACGGCGGCTGAAATCAAAACCATCTTCACTTCCCGCCAGTTTCTCGATAAAGGCAAACTCTGGCATCTGCCGGAGCAACTTACTCAGGTGCGCTGGGTCTATCTGGAAGATTTAAAAGCAGATGTCACCACTGCCGACAAAGTATGGATCTTCGCTCATTTGCTGATGCCGCGTCTGGCACAGGTTAAACAGCAGCCGGAAGAAGAGGCGCTGATCCTTTTTACCTCCGGTTCTGAAGGCCATCCGAAAGGCGTCGTCCATAGCCATAAAAGCATTCTGGCGAATGTCGAGCAGATTAAAACGATTGCCGACTTCACCACCAACGATCGCTTTATGTCGGCGTTACCGCTGTTTCACTCCTTTGGGCTGACGGTAGGCCTGTTTACGCCACTGCTTACAGGTGCAGAAGTGTTCCTTTATCCAAGCCCGCTGCATTACCGCATTGTGCCGGAGTTGGTGTATGACCGCAGTTGCACCGTGTTGTTCGGCACCTCGACTTTCCTCGGTCACTACGCGCGTTTCGCCAACCCGTATGACTTCTATCGTCTACGCTATGTGGTGGCAGGCGCAGAAAAATTACAAGAAAGTACCAAACAGCTTTGGCAGGATAAATTTGGCCTGCGCATCCTTGAAGGCTACGGCGTGACCGAATGCGCGCCTGTCGTTTCTATCAACGTACCGATGGCGGCGAAACCCGGTACGGTAGGGCGTATTCTACCAGGAATGGATGCGCGCCTGTTGTCGGTCCCTGGTATCGAAGAGGGCGGACGCCTGCAACTGAAAGGGCCGAACATAATGAACGGCTATCTGCGGGGGGAGAAGCCAGGTGTACTGGAAGTGCCCACCGCCGAGAATGTTCGCGGCGAAATGGAGCGCGGCTGGTATGACACTGGCGATATTGTGCGTTTTGACGAGCAGGGCTTTGTGCAGATTCAGGGCCGCGCAAAACGCTTTGCCAAAATTGCAGGCGAAATGGTGTCGCTGGAAATGGTGGAACAACTGGCACTTGGTGTTTCTCCAGATAAAGTCCATGCCACTGCGATTAAGAGCGATGCCAGCAAAGGCGAGGCACTGGTGCTTTTCACCACAGATAACGAACTGACGCGCGATAAGTTGCAACAGTATGCCCGCGAGCACGGCGTGCCGGAGCTTGCTGTACCGCGCGATATTCGCTATCTGAAACAGATGCCATTACTTGGCAGCGGCAAACCTGACTTTGTCACGTTGAAAAGCTGGGTAGACGAAGCGGAACAACACGATGAGTGAGTCAGTGCACACTAACACTTCGTTGTGGTCGAAGGGGATGAAAGCGGTTATCGTGGCGCAGTTTCTCTCTGCGTTTGGCGATAATGCCCTACTGTTTGCCACTCTGGCGTTACTGAAAGCGCAGTTCTATCCGGAGTGGAGCCAGCCCATCCTGCAAATGGTGTTTGTAGGTGCTTACATTCTTTTTGCGCCGTTTGTCGGGCAGGTGGCGGATAGCTTCGCCAAAGGCCGGGTGATGATGTTTGCCAACGGCCTGAAGCTGCTGGGCGCAGCCAGTATCTGCTTTGGTATCAATCCGTTTCTCGGCTATACGCTGGTGGGTGTTGGTGCTGCAGCCTATTCACCGGCGAAATACGGTATTCTCGGCGAATTAACCACGGGTAGTAAGTTAGTGAAAGCTAACGGTTTAATGGAAGCTTCTACCATAGCGGCGATTTTGCTCGGTTCCGTAGCCGGTGGTGTGCTGGCTGACTGGCATGTCCTCGTCGCCCTGGCCGCATGCGCACTGGCCTACGGTGGTGCGGTCGTTGCCAATATCTACATTCCCAAACTGGCGGCGGCGCGTCCGGGGCAGTCCTGGAATCTCATCAACATGACCCGCAGTTTCCTGAATGCCTGCACCTCGCTATGGCGCAATGGTGAAACGCGTTTTTCGCTGGTGGGCACCAGTTTATTCTGGGGAGCGGGTGTCACGCTGCGTTTCCTGTTGGTGCTGTGGGTACCGGTGGCGCTGGGCATTACCGATAACGCTACGCCCACCTATCTCAACGCGATGGTAGCGATTGGTATCGTGGTTGGCGCAGGTGCGGCAGCGAAGTTAGTTACGCTGGAAACCGTGTCACGCTGTATGCCAGCCGGGATTTTGATTGGCGTGGTGGTACTGATTTTTTCCCTGCAACACGAGCTGCTGCCAGCCTATGCCTTGTTGATGCTGATTGGCGTGATGGGGGGCTTTTTTGTCGTTCCGCTCAATGCGTTGCTACAGGAGCGGGGTAAAAAAAGCGTCGGGGCGGGGAATGCGATTGCAGTACAAAACCTTGGCGAAAACAGCGCCATGTTGTTGATGCTGGGCATTTACTCGCTGGCGGTAATGATAGGCATCCCGGTCGTGCCCATTGGCATTGGCTTCGGTGCGCTGTTTGCGCTGGCAATAACGGCGCTGTGGATCTGGCAGCGCCGTCATTAATATTTAACGCCGGTTTTAACCGGCGTTAATCTTATGGTGCCGGATAAGTATAAACCTGATGCACCGCTTCAATTTCAGCTAATACGTCTTCGCTTAACTCCAGATGCAAACTTTCGATGTTAGTTTTCAGCTGATCCATCGTGGTTGCGCCCAGCAGAGTGCTGGCAACAAACGGTTGACGGCGTACAAACGCGAGCGCCATCTGAGCAGGGTCCAGGCCATGACGTCTGGCGATATCAACATACGCCGCGACGGCTTTTTGCGTTTGCTCACCGCTATAGCGGGTGAACCGACTAAAGAGCGTATTACGTGCGCCAGCGGGTTTTGCACCATTGAGATATTTCCCGGTCAGCGTGCCGAAACCCAGGCACGAATAGGCCAGCAGTTCGACCCCTTCATACTGGCTGACTTCTGCCAGACCTACTTCAAAACTGCGGTTTAACAGACTGTAAGGGTTCTGAATGGTGACAATACGCGGCAGATCGTGTTTGTCCGCCAGATGCAGGTAGCGCATTACGCCAAATGCAGTTTCGTTCGACACGCCGATATAACGAATTTTTCCCGCGCGTTGGTACTCTGCCAGTGCGTCCAGCGTATCCAGCAGCGAAACCGCAGGCGCAGAATCCGTCCAGCTATAACCGAGTTTGCCAAAGCAGTTGGTTGGGCGCTGCGGCCAGTGCACCTGATAAAGATCGAGGTAATCAGTCTGTAGGCGCTTGAGGCTGTCATGCAGCGCTTCGCGGATATTCTTCCGATCCAGCGCCTGATCCGGGCGGATGCCCTTGTCATTATTGCGCGACGGTCCGCTCACTTTGGAGGCGATAATTAACTTTTCGCGGCTGCCATGTTTCGCCAGCCAGTTGCCGACGTAGGTTTCGGTTAACCCTTGCGTTTCGGGGCGCGGAGGTACTGGGTACATTTCGGCAACGTCGATAAGGTTAATGCCCTGAGCAACGGCATAGTCGAGTTGTGCGTGGGCGTCGGCTTCGCTGTTCTGTTCACCAAACGTCATCGTGCCAAGCCCCAGCGTGCTGACTTCCAGCGAACTGTGGGGTATACGGTGATATTGCATAGCCGTTTCCTTTTTATAATCACGACATAAGGAATATAAAAATGGCAGAGGGAAGGGAAAAGGGAAAGAGAAAAATCTTAAGGCCAGCCGGATGCTGACCTTATTTGTTAACGTTCAATAATTTGCGAAACATCATCACGGTTAATTTGCATCGCGTTACCTTGCTGATCGTGATAACTCACCAGCCCGGTATCATCATCAATTTCAGGTTTTCCATCGGTCAAAATCATACGGCCATCTTTGGTCGCCATGACGTAATCACTGGAACACCCGGAAACAGCAAACGCCAGTCCGACTGCAGAAATTATTACTGCCCATTTTTTCATCCGGTTATCCTCATTTGGCTCACCTATGATAATAGTCTGTTTATAAACCGACGTTATATATCTTGAAAGCAGGAAAATCTTAAACTGTGAGGGTAACAGGAGTGAGTACGCCCTCCCGCAGGAGAGCGTACGGAGTATCAGAGCGGGTTCTTTTTGTTGCGAATTAGGTTGAGGCTTTCAACCGCAATAGAGAAGAACATCGCGAAGTAGATGTAACCTTTCGGTACGTGGATGTCGAAACTTTCCAGAATCAGGGTAAAGCCGACCAGAATCAGGAAAGAGAGCGCCAGCATTTTTACCGAAGGATGGCGTTCGACAAAATCACCAATCGAGCGCGCGGCGAACATCATCACGCCTACGGCAATCACCACGGCGGCCATCATAATAAACAGGTGATCTGACAGACCCACAGCGGTAATCACCGAGTCGAGGCTGAAGATAATATCCAGCAGCATAATCTGCACGATAGCGCCGAGGAATGATGAAACGCGTGTTTTCAGCCCTTCTTCTTCACCTTCAATGGATTCGTGGATTTCCTTGCTGGCTTTCCAGATAAGGAACAAGCCACCCAGAAGCAGAATCAAATCACGGGCGGAAATTTCCTGACTGAATATTGTAAAAAGCGGATTCGTCAGGCGCGTAACCCAGGCGATTGATGCCAGCAGCGCCAGACGCATAACCATGGCTCCCGCCAACCCCAGACGGCGCGCATGAGCACGTTGTGCTGTGGGAAGCTTTGCCACCACCAGAGAAAGGAAAATAATATTGTCGATCCCAAGAACGATCTCCAGCAGCGTCAGCGTACCGAGCGCAAGCCAGGCGTTAGGATCGGTTATCCATGCAAATAACATCTAAAAAGCCCTGCCAAAAAAATGAAGCGGTAATTATATGCCCGGAAAGCGGCAGGTCAAAGCGATGGCTACTGGATCAGAAAATGACGGGCCAGTAGCGCACTGGTGAAATTCTTCTTCAAATAAAAGCCGCGTGGCAGCGTCAGAATCCGTTCGCCCCGGGCACCAATGGCTTCGGTAAGCGCTTTCGCATTCGCTGCTTTCGGTCGTATCTGTAAATACTCCCCGTGACGAGCGGTAATCCGCTCAACCTGACCGAGAACAATCATATCCATTAATTCTTCCCAGTCTTCGCGTAGCTGCCGGTCTTCCTCTTCATTCGGGCTCCACAGCAACGGTGATCCAACGCGACGCTGCGCCAGCGGGATGCTGCGCTCGCCTTCAACCGGTATCCACAGTACGCGTTTGAGTTTGTGGCGCACGTGGCTGGTTTCCCAGGTCACCCCGCTATTGCCCGTTAACGGGGCAACACAAACGAATGTTGTTTCCAGCGGACGACCAAGACTATCCACAGGGATAGTTTTAAGTTCCACGCCCAGAGCAGCAAAATCTTGCTCAGGTTTACTCCCTGCGCTGGCACCTAGCCAGATCTCCAGTAACACGCCAATCCAGCCTTTATCGCGTTTTAAATTCTCTGGCGTAACCAGCCCGACAAGTGCCGCCAGTTCTCCCAATGTATAACCAGAAAGTTGCTGTGCTTGCGCTAACAACTGTTCTTCAGTTTCGGGAGGAGAGAGCAGTGGGCGAGGTTGGGACATGTCATGATACCTTGGTTAAAAAACAAACAGCAATTATGTGCCGAATATTCGCAGTGTAACTTTTTCCACATGCGTTGTTCAATTCTCTGATTTATATTGCTTTTTAGGTTTCCGGTAATCGAGTTGCGCAACACTGCAACGGGTTTTCCAAATCTGGTCACTGAAAATAAACAGGATCTTACACCATGTTATCCACAGAAAGCTGGGATAACTGTGAAAAACCTCCACTACTGTTTCCATTTACAGCCTTGACGTGCGACGAAACTCCAGTTTTTAGTGGTTCAGTGCTTAACTTAGTGGCATATTCTGTGGATAAATACGGCATTGGTTGATCTTTCGTCAACCCGTAAATGAGAGGTGTGACCTGGGTCACGAATTACTCTTTTTCATTACTCAAATTACATGTAATGCATTGACTAATAATGAATATTTTAAAATGTCTATATCGGGCTTATTCAGAATGCTCCGGGTTTTCCCGTAGTAATTCCGTAGTTCTTCACAACTCTATCCACAGAAAAGGTGAATAAAAACGGCTATCCACCCCTTCCTCTGTTTATAACTCTGCACATAACTGTGAGTTATTCAATTGTTATTAGTGTGTAATGCCCTGCAGAGAGTGGTTTACCGTCTTCCTGGAGTATGAAACAATCATTCGTATATAAAGCTTTATTTTGAGGTAGTCCGGTGATTGATGACGATGGCTACCGCCCAAACGTAGGTATCGTGATTTGTAATCGCCAGGGGCAGGTAATGTGGGCCCGGCGATTTGGTCAGCACTCCTGGCAATTTCCGCAAGGCGGAATCAACCCCGGAGAATCCGCAGAGCAGGCGATGTACCGTGAATTGTTTGAAGAAGTAGGATTAAGCCGCAAAGACGTTCGAATCCTTGCTTCAACGCGTAACTGGTTGCGCTACAAATTACCGAAACGTTTGGTGCGTTGGGACACGAAGCCGGTTTGTATCGGCCAAAAACAAAAATGGTTTCTCTTGCAGCTGGTGAGCGGCGATGCAGAAATCAATATGCAAACCAGCAGTACACCAGAGTTTGACGGCTGGCGATGGGTAAGTTACTGGTATCCGGTCAGACAGGTGGTGTCATTTAAACGTGATGTCTACCGTAGGGTAATGAAAGAGTTCGCGAGTGTGGTGATGTCACTGCAGGAAAATACGCCAAAACCACAAAACGCATCTGCTTATCGACGTAAAAGAGGTTAAGTCACGCCAATTATGCTCACTCGCCTGCGCGAAATAGTCGAAAAGGTAGCCAGCGCACCACGCCTGAATGAGGCGTTAAATATTCTGGTTACCGACATCTGTCTTGCGATGGATACCGAGGTCTGTTCGGTCTACCTGGCCGATCATGATCGACGTTGTTACTACCTGATGGCGACCCGGGGGCTGAAAAAACCACGCGGTCGCACTGTAACGCTCGCGTTTGATGAAGGGATCGTCGGCCTGGTTGGCAGGCTGGCGGAACCGATAAACCTTGCAGATGCGCAAAAGCACCCCAGCTTCAAATACATCCCCTCCGTAAAAGAAGAACGTTTCCGTGCGTTTTTAGGCGTACCAATTATTCAACGTCGCCAGTTGCTTGGTGTACTGGTGGTACAGCAACGAGAGTTGCGCCAGTATGACGAAAGTGAAGAATCCTTCCTGGTGACGCTTGCCACCCAGATGGCAGCTATTCTTTCTCAGTCGCAGTTGACTGCCTTGTTTGGGCAATATCGCCAGACGCGAATCCGCGCATTACCGGCAGCACCTGGTGTGGCGATTGCCGAAGGCTGGCAGGATGCCACGTTACCTTTAATGGAACAGGTGTATCAGGCATCAACGCTGGATCCGGCTCTGGAACGCGAACGACTGACCGGGGCGCTGGAAGAAGCGGCAAACGAGTTTCGCCGCTACAGCAAACGCTTTGCCGCCGGTGCACAAAAAGAAACGGCGGCTATTTTCGATCTTTACTCGCACCTGCTTTCGGACACCCGGCTGCGTCGCGAATTGTTTGCCGAGGTTGATAAAGGCTCGGTGGCAGAGTGGGCGGTAAAAACGGTCATTGAAAAATTTGCCGAACAGTTTGCCGCGCTAAGCGATAACTATCTCAAAGAGCGGGCTGGCGATTTACGTGCGCTGGGTCAGCGATTGCTGTTTCATCTTGATGACGCTAATCAAGGGCCGAACGCCTGGCCGGAACGTTTCATTCTGGTGGCAGATGAACTGTCAGCGACAACTCTTGCTGAGCTGCCCCAGGATCGCTTAGTCGGTGTTGTCGTGCGAGATGGCGCAGCCAACTCCCATGCTGCGATCATGGTACGTGCGCTGGGGATCCCTACCGTGATGGGCGCGGATATTCAGCCTTCGGTGCTGCATCGTAGGACGCTGATCGTTGATGGCTATCGCGGTGAATTGCTGGTCGATCCGGAGCCGGTACTGCTGCAAGAATATCAGCGGCTAATTAGTGAAGAGATTGAGCTTAGCCGTCTGGCGGAAGATGACGTCAATTTACCCGCGCAGTTAAAAAGCGGTGAGCGTATAAAAGTCATGCTCAATGCTGGTTTAAGCCCGGAACATGAAGAAAAACTGGGCAGCCGTATTGATGGCATCGGTCTTTATCGCACTGAAATCCCATTCATGTTGCAAAGTGGTTTCCCGTCGGAAGAAGAACAGGTGGCGCAGTATCAGGGGATGCTGCAAATGTTCAATGATAAACCCGTCACCTTGCGTACGCTGGATGTCGGAGCAGATAAGCAGCTGCCTTACATGCCGATCAGCGAAGAGAATCCATGCCTGGGTTGGCGTGGGATTCGCATTACGCTCGATCAGCCGGAGATCTTCTTGATCCAGGTGCGGGCGATGCTGCGTGCTAATGCCGCTACGGGCAACCTGAATATTCTGTTGCCGATGGTCACAAGCCTCGATGAAGTTGATGAAGCACGCCGCCTGATTGAACGTGCCGGACGTGAAGTCGAGGAGATGATCGGTTACGAAATTCCCAAACCACGTATCGGCATCATGCTGGAAGTGCCGTCAATGGTATTTATGCTGCCGCATCTGGCAAAGCGGGTCGATTTCATCTCTGTTGGCACCAACGATCTGACTCAATACATTCTGGCCGTTGATCGCAACAATACCCGGGTGGCGAACATTTATGACAGTCTTCATCCTGCAATGTTACGAGCTCTGGCGATGATCGCCCGGGAAGCGGAAATACATGGAATCGATCTCCGTTTGTGCGGTGAAATGGCGGGCGATCCCATGTGCGTGGCAATCCTCATTGGGCTTGGGTATCGCCATCTGTCTATGAACGGACGTTCTGTAGCGCGGGTAAAATACCTGCTGCGGCGCATTGATTATGCCGAAGCAGAAAATCTTGCGCAGCGTAGTCTGGAAGCGCAACTGGCGACCGAAGTTCGCCATCAGGTTGCAGCCTTTATGGAGCGTCGCGGCATGGGCGGGCTGATTCGCGGAGGGTTATAGCGCGGATCATATACATATCTTTTAACGGTATCCGGCAACCAGCCAGGTCCCCTTGTGCTATTATTCGCACCTTTGGAGCGCCTGAAACCTGCGGCGCGCATTTCAATCGCTGTTCTCTTTCAGCGAAATAACAAGAACTTGTGGTGACAGATGACCAGTAGCTATCTGCATTTTCCGGAGTTTGATCCGGTCATTTTCTCAATAGGACCCGTGGCGCTTCACTGGTACGGCCTGATGTATCTGGTGGGTTTCATTTTTGCAATGTGGCTGGCAACACGACGGGCGAATCGTCCGGGCAGCGGCTGGACCAAAAATGAAGTTGAAAACTTACTCTATGCGGGCTTCCTCGGCGTCTTCCTCGGGGGACGTATTGGTTATGTTCTGTTCTACAATTTCCCGCAGTTTATGGCCGATCCGCTGTATCTGTTCCGTGTCTGGGACGGCGGCATGTCTTTCCACGGCGGCCTGATTGGCGTTATCGTGGTGATGATTATCTTCGCCCGCCGTACTAAACGTTCCTTCTTCCAGGTCTCTGATTTTATCGCACCACTCATTCCGTTTGGTCTTGGTGCCGGGCGTCTGGGCAACTTTATTAACGGTGAATTGTGGGGCCGCGTTGACCCGAACTTCCCGTTTGCCATGCTGTTCCCTGGCTCCCGTACAGAAGATATTTTGCTGCTGCAAACCAACCCGCAGTGGCAATCCATTTTCGACACTTACGGTGTGCTGCCGCGCCACCCATCACAGCTTTACGAGCTGCTGCTGGAAGGTGTGGTGCTGTTTATTATCCTCAACCTGTATATTCGTAAACCGCGCCCAATGGGAGCTGTCTCAGGTTTGTTCCTGATTGGTTACGGCGCGTTTCGCATCATTGTTGAGTTTTTCCGCCAGCCCGACGCGCAGTTTACTGGTGCCTGGGTGCAGTACATTAGCATGGGGCAAATTCTTTCCATCCCGATGATTGTCGCGGGTGTGATCATGATGGTCTGGGCATATCGTCGCAGCCCACAGCAACACGTTTCCTGAGGAACCATGAAACAGTATTTAGAACTGATGCAAAAAGTGCTCGACGAAGGCACACAGAAAAACGACCGTACCGGAACCGGAACGCTTTCCATTTTTGGTCATCAGATGCGTTTTAACCTGCAGGATGGATTCCCGCTGGTGACAACTAAACGTTGCCACCTGCGTTCCATCATCCACGAACTGCTGTGGTTCCTGCAGGGCGACACTAACATTGCTTATCTACACGAAAACAATGTCACCATCTGGGACGAATGGGCCGATGAAAACGGCGACCTCGGGCCAGTGTATGGTAAACAGTGGCGCGCCTGGCCAACGCCAGATGGTCGTCATATTGACCAGATCACTACGGTACTGAACCAGCTGAAAAACGACCCGGATTCGCGCCGCATTATTGTTTCAGCGTGGAACGTAGGCGAACTGGATAAAATGGCGCTGGCACCGTGCCATGCATTCTTCCAGTTCTATGTGGCAGACGGCAAACTCTCTTGCCAGCTTTATCAGCGCTCCTGTGACGTCTTCCTCGGCCTGCCGTTCAACATTGCCAGCTACGCGTTACTGGTGCATATGATGGCGCAGCAGTGCGATCTGGAAGTGGGTGATTTTGTCTGGACCGGTGGCGATACGCACCTGTACAGCAATCATATGGATCAAACTCATCTGCAATTAAGCCGCGAACCGCGTCCGCTGCCGAAGTTGATTATCAAACGTAAACCCGAATCCATCTTCGACTACAGTTTCGAAGACTTTGAGATTGAAGGCTACGATCCGCATCCGGGCATTAAAGCGCCGGTGGCTATCTAATTACGAAACATCCTGCCAGAGCCGACGCCAGTGTGCGTCGGTTTTTTTTACCCTCCGTTAAATTCTTCGAGACGCCTTCCCGAAATTTTGCAACGTCCTGCAACGGCGTAAATAGTCCGGAAGATGCGCCGAAGAAATAGAAACTGGCCCTCGTCTTTTTTTCTCCTCGCTCCATACTGCCGGCATGAAAACACAACGTGGTTATACGCTGATTGAAACGCTGGTCGCGATGCTGATTTTGGTCATGCTAAGCGCAAGTGGACTCTATGGCTGGCAATACTGGCAGCAGTCGCAACGGCTATGGCAAACCGCCAGCCAGGCGCGGGACTATTTGCTCTATTTACGTGAAGATGCCAACTGGCATAACCGCGACCACAGTATCAGTGTTATCAGAGAGGGGACGTTATGGTGCCTTGTGAGTTCCGTTGCTGGGGCGAATACCTGTCATGGCAGTTCACCATTGGTCTTTGTGCCACGCTGGCCCGAAGTCGAAATGAGCGACCTGACACCTTCGCTTGCTTTCTTTGGCCTGCGCAATACCGCATGGGGCCGGGCATATTCGCTTCAAAAACTCAACGGGCGAGTGGTGGCTGGTGGTTTCGCCGTGGGGAAGACTCCGGCTTTGTCAGCAAGGAGAAACAGAAGGATGCCTGTAAAAGAGCAAGGTTTTTCTCTGCTGGAAGTGTTGATTGCTATGGCGATCAGTAGCGTATTGTTGCTGGGAGCGGCACGCTTTCTGCCTGCGTTACAGCGTGAAAGTTTAACGGGCACCCGTAAGCTGGCGCTGGAAGATGAAATCTGGCTGCGGGTATTTACCGTCGCGAAGCATCTCCAGAGGGCGGGTTATTGTCATGGCAGCTGTACCGGCGAAGGGCTGGAAATTGTCGGACAGGGTGACTGTATCATTGTGCAGTGGGATGCGAACAGTAACGGTATCTGGGATCGCGAACCGGTAAAAGAGTCCGACCAGATTGGATTTCGTCTGAAGGAGCATGTGCTGGAAACGCTACGCGGTGCGACATCCTGTGAAGGTAAGGGCTGGGATAAAGTCACTAATCCGGATGCCATCATTATCGACACTTTTCAGGTCGTACGTCAGGATGTCAGCGGCTTCTCGCCGGTGTTGACGGTTAATATGCGTGCTGCCAGTAAGTCTGAACCGCAAACCGTGGTGGATGCCAGCTATAGCGTGACAGGATTCAACCTGTGAACCGCGAAAAAGGTGTTTCGTCACTGGCTCTGGTCCTGATGCTGCTGGTTTTGGGTAGCTTGCTATTGCAAGGAATGAGTCAGCAGGATCGCAGTTTTGCCTCTCGCGTGAGCATGGAAAGTCAGTCATTGCGCCGCCAGGCCATCGTTCAGTCGGCGCTGGCGTGGGGAAAAATGCACTCCTGGCAGACGCAGCCAGCAGTTCAGTGCTCGCAGTACGCTGAAACCGATGCCCAGGTTTGTTTGCGTTTACTGGCAGATAATGAAGCCTTATTGATTGCCGGTTATGAAGGCGTTTCGTTGTGGCGAACAGGCGAAGTCATTGATGGAAACATTGTTTTTTCGCCACGCGGCTGGAGCGATTTTTGTCCGCTGAAAGAGAGGGCGTTATGTCAGCTTCCCTGAAGAATCAACAAGGCTTTAGCCTGCCGGAGGTAATGTTGGCGATGGTGTTGATGGTGATGATTGTCACTGCGTTATCGGGTTTCCAGCGAACATTAATGAACAGTCTTGCCAGCAGAAACCAGTACCAACAGCTCTGGCGGCATGGCTGGCAGCAAACGCAACTGCGCGCGATTTCGCCACCTGCCAACTGGCAGGTCAACCGAATGCAGACATCGCAGGCGGGATGTGTCAGCATCAGCGTTACGCTAGTTTCACCCGGGGGCAGAGAAGGCGAGATGACCCGCCTGCATTGCCCGAATCGTCAGTAGTCAGGAGCCGCTATGTTAAGGGTCTACCATTCCAATCGTCTGGACGTGCTGGAAGCGTTGATGGAGTTTATTGTCGAACGCGAACGGCTGGACGATCCTTTCGAACCAGAGATGATTCTGGTGCAAAGTACCGGTATGGCGCAGTGGCTGCAAATGACCCTGTCGCAAAAGTTTGGTATTGCGGCAAACATTGATTTTCCGCTGCCAGCGAGCTTTATCTGGGATATGTTCGTCCGGGTGTTACCGGAAATCCCCAAAGAGAGCGCCTTTAACAAACAGAGCATGAGCTGGAAACTGATGACTCTGCTGCCGCAATTGCTGGAGCGCGAAGACTTTACCCTGTTGCGGCATTATCTGACTGACGATAGCGACAAGCGAAAACTGTTCCAGCTTTCCTCAAAAGCGGCGGACCTGTTTGACCAGTATCTGGTCTATCGCCCGGAGTGGCTGGCACAATGGGAAACAGGACATTTGGTTGAAGGGCTGGGAGAAGCACAGGCCTGGCAAGCGCCGTTGTGGAAGGCGCTGGTGGAATATACCCATGAACTCGGACAACCGCGCTGGCACCGCGCCAATCTCTATCAGCGCTTTATCGAAACGCTGGAGTCCGCGACGACCTGCCCGCCGGGGTTACCTTCGCGCGTCTTTATATGCGGTATTTCCGCGTTACCGCCTGTTTATCTCCAGGCGCTCCAGGCGCTGGGTAAACATATTGAAATCCATCTCCTGTTTACCAACCCCTGCCGTTATTACTGGGGCGATATTAAAGATCCTGCTTATCTGGCGAAACTGCTGACCCGTCAGCGTCGACACAGTTTTGAAGATCGCGAATTGCCGCTATTTCGTGATAGCGAAAATGCCGGGCAGCTCTTTAACAGCGATGGTGAACAGGATGTCGGCAACCCGCTGCTGGCTTCATGGGGTAAGCTTGGGCGCGACTACATTTATCTCCTTTCTGACCTGGAGAGCAGCCAGGAGCTGGACGCCTTTGTCGATGTCACGCCAGATAACCTGCTGCATAACATTCAGTCTGACATTCTGGAACTGGAAAACCGCGCCGTTGCGGGTGTGAACATCGAAGAGTTTTCCCGTAGCGATAACAAACGCCCGCTTGATCCACTGGATAGCAGTATCACATTCCACGTTTGCCATAGCCCGCAGCGTGAAGTTGAAGTTTTACACGATCGCTTGCTGGCGATGCTGGAGGAAGACCCGACACTTACTCCGCGCGACATCATCGTGATGGTGGCTGATATCGACAGCTACAGTCCGTTTATTCAGGCAGTGTTTGGTAGCGCACCTGCGGATCGTTACCTGCCTTACGCCATTTCCGACCGTCGTGCGCGGCAGTCACATCCGGTACTGGAAGCGTTTATCAGCCTGTTATCACTGCCTGACAGTCGCTTTGTGTCAGAGGATGTGCTGGCGCTGCTGGATGTGCCGGTGCTGGCGGCGCGGTTTGACATCACCGAAGAAGGGCTGCGTTATTTACGCCAGTGGGTCAACGAATCCGGCATTCGTTGGGGGATAGATGACGACAACGTTCGCGAGCTGGAACTCCCCGCCACCGGACAACACACCTGGCGATTTGGCCTGACGCGTATGTTGCTGGGCTACGCGATGGAGAGCGCGCAGGGCGAGTGGCAATCGGTTCTACCTTATGATGAATCGAGCGGCTTAATTGCAGAACTGGTGGGGCATCTGGCTTCACTGCTAATGCAGCTAAACATCTGGCGTCGCGGGCTGGCACAGGAGCGTCCGCTGGAAGAGTGGTTGCCGGTTTGTCGCGATATGCTCAACGCCTTCTTCCTGCCGGATGCGGAAACCGAAGCGGCGATGACGCTGATCGAACAACAATGGCAGGCGATTATCGCCGAAGGTTTAGGTGCGCAGTATGGCGACGCGGTGCCGCTGTCACTATTGCGTGATGAACTGGCGCAGCGTCTGGATCAAGAACGTATCAGCCAGCGTTTTCTCGCCGGACCGGTTAACATTTGTACTCTGATGCCAATGCGTTCAATTCCGTTCAAAGTGGTTTGCCTGCTGGGAATGAACGACGGCGTTTATCCACGTCAGCTTGCGCCATTGGGCTTTGACCTGATGAGCCAGAAACCGAAGCGTGGCGACCGTAGCCGTCGCGATGACGACCGCTACCTGTTCCTGGAAGCGTTAATTTCCGCGCAGCAAAAACTCTATATCAGCTATATCGGGCGTTCCATTCAGGATAACAGTGAACGTTTCCCGTCGGTACTGGTGCAGGAACTGATCGACTACATCGGGCAAAGTCATTATCTACCGGGCGATGAAGCGCTCAACTGTGATGAAAGCGAGGCAAGGGTAAAAGCGCATCTTACTTGCCTCCATACCCGGATGCCGTTTGATCCACAAAACTACCAGCCAGGCGAACGACAAAGCTATGCTCGTGAATGGCTACCTGCGGCCAGCCAGGCTGGTAAAGCACATTCTGAATTTGTTCAGCCGCTGCCGTTTACCTTACCGGAAACCGTGCCGCTGGAAACGCTACAACGATTCTGGGCACATCCGGTGCGGGCGTTCTTCCAGATGCGTTTGCAGGTGAACTTCCGTACTGAAGACAGCGAAATCCCAGACACCGAGCCATTTATTCTGGAAGGACTTAGCCGTTATCAAATCAATCAGCAGTTATTGAATGCACTGGTTGAGCAGGATGATGCCGAACGCTTGTTCCGCCGCTTCCGGGCGGCAGGGGATTTACCGTATGGCGCTTTTGGTGAAATTTTCTGGGAAACACAGTGCCAGGAGATGCAGCAGCTTGCCGACAGAGTCATTGCCTGTCGCCAGCCGGGGCAGAGTATGGAAATTGATCTCGCCTGCAACGGTGTGCAGATAACTGGCTGGTTGCCGCAGGTGCAGCCGGATGGCCTGTTGCGCTGGCGTCCCTCTTTATTAAGTGTGGCGCAGGGAATGCAACTTTGGCTGGAACACCTTGTCTACTGTGCCAGCGGTGGTAATGGCGAAAGTCGCCTTTTTCTACGCAAAGACGGTGAGTGGCGTTTTCCGCCGCTTGCAGCCGAACAGGCTTTGCATTACCTCTCACAACTGATTGAGGGGTATCGTGAAGGAATGTCCGCGCCATTGCTGGTGTTACCTGAAAGTGGCGGCGCGTGGCTAAAAACCTGTTATGACGCGCAAAACGATGCCATGCTGGATGACGATTCCACGTTGCAAAAAGCCCGTACGAAATTCCTTCAGGCTTACGAAGGCAACATGATGGTGCGTGGCGAAGGTGATGATATCTGGTATCAAAGGCTCTGGCGGCAATTAACACCAGAGACAATGGAGGCCATCGTTGAACAGTCGCAACGTTTCCTGTTACCGCTGTTTCGCTTTAATCAGTCATGAGTGCCGTATAAAAATTGCGCAATTCATTCGCTTACATTATGATGCGCACCAGTCACGGACTGATGGATATATAGACATAGGCTGACTCGTGCAGCACAAGATTAAATTCTGGCAGATGATTTGCGTTAACCTGTTGAATCTGGCCAGAAAATAAAGTTGATTATGAGGTCCGTGAATGCCCCGCAGCACCTGGTTCAAAGCATTATTGTTGTTTGTTGCCCTTTGGGCACCCTTAAGTCAGGCAGAAATGGGATGGCAGCCGATTCAGGAAACCATCCGTAAAAGTGATAAAGATAACCGCCAGTATCAGGCTATACGTCTGGATAACGGTATGGTGGTCTTGCTGGTTTCTGATCCGCAGGCGGTTAAATCGCTCTCGGCGCTGGTGGTGCCCGTTGGGTCGCTGGAAGATCCCGAGGCGTACCAGGGGCTGGCACATTACCTTGAACATATGAGTCTGATGGGGTCGAAAAAGTACCCGCAGGCTGACAGTCTGGCCGAATATCTCAAAATGCACGGCGGTAGTCACAATGCCAGCACTGCGCCGTATCGCACGGCTTTCTATCTGGAAGTTGAGAACGACGCCTTGCCTGGTGCGGTAGACCGCCTGGCCGATGCTATTGCTGAACCTTTGCTCGACAAGAAATATGCCGAACGTGAGCGTAATGCGGTGAACGCTGAATTAACCATGGCGCGTACGCGTGACGGGATGCGCATGGCACAGGTCAGCGCAGAAACCATTAACCCGGCACACCCCGGTTCAAAGTTTTCTGGTGGTAACCTCGAAACTTTAAGCGACAAACCTGGTAATCCGGTGCAGCAGGCGCTGAAAGATTTCCACGAGAAGTACTATTCCGCCAATTTGATGAAGGCGGTTATTTACAGTAATAAACCGCTGCCGGAGTTGGCAAAAATGGCGGCGGACACCTTTGGTCGCGTGCCGAACAAAGAGAGCAAAAAACCGGAAATCACCGTGCCGGTAGTCACCGACGCGCAAAAGGGCATTATCATTCATTACGTCCCGGCGCTGCCGCGTAAAGTGTTGCGCGTAGAGTTTCGTATTGATAACAACTCGGCGAAATTCCGTAGCAAAACCGATGAATTGATTACCTATCTGATTGGTAATCGCAGCCCAGGTACACTTTCCGACTGGCTGCAAAAGCAGGGATTAGTTGAGGGCATTAGCGCCAACTCCGATCCTATCGTCAACGGCAACAGCGGCGTATTAGCGATCTCTGCGTCTTTAACCGATAAAGGTCTGGCGAATCGCGATCAGGTTGTGGCGGCTATTTTTAGCTACCTCAATTTGTTACGTGAAAAAGGGATCGATAAACAATACTTCGATGAACTGGCGAATGTGCTGGATATCGACTTCCGTTATCCGTCAATCACCCGTGATATGGATTACGTCGAATGGCTGGCAGATACCATGATTCGCGTTCCTGTTGAGCATACGCTGGATGCAGTCAATATTGCCGATCGGTACGATGCTAAAGCAGTAAAGGAACGTCTGGCGATGATGACGCCGCAGAATGCGCGTATCTGGTATATCAGCCCGAAAGAGCCGCACAACAAAACGGCTTACTTTGTCGATGCGCCGTATCAGGTCGATAAAATCAGCGCACAAACTTTCGCCGACTGGCAGAAAAAAGCCGCCGACATTGCGCTCTCTTTGCCAGAGCTTAACCCTTATATTCCTGACGATTTCTCGCTGATTAAGTCAGACAAGAAATATGACCATCCAGAGCTGATTGTTGATGAGTCGAATCTGCGCGTAGTGTATGCGCCAAGCCGTTATTTTGCCAGCGAGCCAAAAGCCGATGTCAGCCTGATTTTGCGTAATCCGAAAGCCATGGACAGCGCCCGCAATCAGGTGATGTTTGCGCTCAATGATTATCTCGCAGGGCTGGCGCTTGATCAGTTAAGCAACCAGGCGTCGGTTGGTGGCATAAGTTTTTCCACCAACGCTAACAACGGCCTTATGGTTAATGCTAATGGTTACACCCAGCGTCTGCCGCAGCTGTTCCAGGCATTGCTGGAAGGCTACTTTAGCTATACCGCCACGGAAGATCAGCTTGAGCAGGCGAAGTCCTGGTATAACCAGATGATGGATTCCGCAGAAAAGGGTAAAGCGTTTGAGCAGGCGATTATGCCCGCGCAGATGCTCTCGCAAGTGCCGTACTTCTCGCGAGATGAACGGCGTAAAATTTTGCCCTCCATTACGTTGAAAGAGGTGCTGGCCTATCGCGACGCCTTAAAATCAGGGGCTCGACCAGAGTTTATGGTTATCGGCAACATGACCGAGGCCCAGGCAACAACGCTGGCACGCGATGTGCAAAAACAGTTGGGCGCTGATGGTTCAGAGTGGTGTCGAAACAAAGATGTAGTGGTCGATAAAAAACAATCCGTCATCTTTGAAAAAGCCGGTAACAGCACCGACTCCGCACTGGCAGCGGTATTTGTACCGACTGGCTACGATGAATACACCAGCTCAGCCTATAGCTCTCTGTTGGGGCAGATCGTACAGCCGTGGTTCTACAATCAGTTGCGTACCGAAGAACAATTGGGCTATGCCGTGTTTGCGTTTCCAATGAGCGTGGGGCGTCAGTGGGGCATGGGCTTCCTTTTGCAAAGCAATGATAAACAGCCTTCATTCTTGTGGGAGCGTTACAAGGCGTTTTTCCCAACCGCAGAGGCAAAATTGCGAGCGATGAAGCCAGATGAGTTTGCGCAAATCCAGCAGGCGGTAATTACCCAGATGCTGCAGGCACCGCAAACGCTCGGCGAAGAAGCATCGAAGTTAAGTAAAGATTTCGATCGCGGCAATATGCGCTTCGATTCGCGTGATAAAATCGTGGCCCAGATAAAACTGCTGACGCCGCAAAAACTTGCTGATTTCTTCCATCAGGCGGTGGTCGAGCCGCAAGGCATGGCTATTCTGTCGCAGATTTCCGGCAGCCAGAACGGGAAAGCCGAATATGTACACCCTGAAGGCTGGAAAGTGTGGGAGAACGTCAGCGCGTTGCAGCAAACAATGCCCCTGATGAGTGAAAAGAATGAGTGATGTCGCCGAGACACTAGATCCTTTGCGCTTGCCCTTACAGGGTGAGCGCCTGATTGAAGCCTCTGCCGGCACAGGCAAAACCTTTACGATTGCGGCGCTCTATTTGCGCCTGTTACTTGGACTAGGCGGTTCCGCCGCCTTTCCCCGCCCGCTGACCGTTGAAGAACTGCTGGTGGTCACCTTTACCGAGGCTGCCACGGCAGAATTGCGTGGTCGTATCCGTAGCAATATCCACGAGTAGCGCATCGCCTGCCTGCGTGAAACCACCGACAATCCACTGTACGAACGCCTGCTGGAAGAGATCGACGATAAAGCGCAAGCCGCGCAGTGGTTGTTGTTAGCCGAACGGCAGATGGATGAAGCGGCAGTCTTTACTATTCACGGTTTTTGCCAGCGCATGCTCAACCTGAATGCCTTTGAATCCGGTATGCTGTTTGAGCAGCAGCTGATTGAAGATGAGTCTCTGCTACGCTACCAGGCCTGCGCCGATTTCTGGCGTCGCCACTGCTACCCGCTGCCGCGTGAAATAGCCCAGGTCGTCTTTGAAACCTGGAAAGGGCCGCAGGCGTTGCTGCGCGATATTAATCGTTATCTGCAAGGCGAAGCGCCGGTTATCAAAGCACCGCCGCCCGATGATGAAACGCTGGCTTCCCGCCACGCGCAAATTGTGGCGCGTATTGATACGGTAAAACAGCAGTGGCGCGACGCAGTGGGTGAACTGGATGCGCTGATCGAATCTTCTGGTATTGATCGACGCAAGTTTAACCGTAGCAATCAGGCTAAATGGATCGACAAGATCAGCGCCTGGGCAGAAGAAGAGACCAACAGTTATCAGTTGCCAGAGTCGCTGGAAAAATTCTCCCAGCGTTTCTTAGAAGATCGCACGAAAGCCGGGGGGGAAACCCCGCGACATCCACTGTTTGAGGCGATCGATCAACTGCTTGCAGAACCATTGTCGATCCGCGATCTGGTGATCACCCGCGCATTGGCTGAGATCCGCGAAACAGTAGCGCGTGAAAAACGCCGCCGTGGCGAATTGGGTTTTGATGACATGTTAAGTCGGCTCGATTCCGCGCTGCGTAGCGAAAGCGGTGAGGTGTTGGCAGCGGCGATCCGTACGCGATTCCCGGTGGCAATGATCGATGAATTTCAGGATACCGACCCCCAGCAGTACCGAATTTTTCGCCGTATCTGGCACCATCAGCCGGAAACCGCATTGTTGCTGATTGGCGACCCGAAGCAGGCCATATATGCATTCCGGGGTGCGGATATCTTCACTTATATGAAGGCGCGTAGCGAAGTTCACGCCCACTACACTTTAGACACCAACTGGCGTTCCGCACCAGGAATGGTGAACAGCGTGAATAAGCTTTTCAGCCAGACTGATGACGCGTTCATGTTTCGCGAAATACCGTTTATTCCAGTGAAATCAGCCGGGAAAAATCAGGCGTTACGTTTTGTATTTAAAGGTGAAACACAGCCTGCGATGAAAATGTGGCTGATGGAAGGCGAAAGCTGCGGCGTTGGCGATTATCAAAGTACCATGGCGCAGGTATGTGCTGCGCAAATCCGCGACTGGCTACAAGCCGGACAGCGGGGCGAAGCGTTGCTGATGAACGGCGACGACGCGCGTCCGGTGCGTGCTTCGGACATCAGTGTGCTGGTGCGCAGCCGCCAGGAGGCCGCCCAGGTGCGCGATGCCTTAACGTTGCTGGAAATCCCTTCCGTTTACCTTTCGAACCGCGACAGTGTTTTTGAAACTCTGGAAGCGCAGGAAATGCTTTGGTTGTTGCAGGCGGTGATGACGCCCGAACGTGAGAACACCCTGCGTAGTGCGCTGGCAACGTCAATGATGGGGCTGAACGCGCTGGATATCGAAACGCTGAACAATGACGAACATGCGTGGGATGTGGTAGTCGAAGAGTTCGATGGTTATCGGCAAATCTGGCGCAAACGTGGCGTTATGCCGATGCTGCGGGCGCTGATGTCGGCGCGTAACATTGCTGAAAACTTGCTGGCAACGGCAGGCGGTGAGCGGCGTCTTACCGATATCTTGCATATCAGCGAACTGCTACAAGAAGCCGGAACGCAGCTGGAAAGTGAACATGCGCTGGTACGCTGGTTATCGCAACATATCCTCGAGCCAGACAGTAATGCCTCCAGCCAACAAATGCGTCTCGAAAGTGATAAACATCTGGTGCAGATTGTCACGATCCACAAATCGAAAGGGCTGGAATATCCATTGGTCTGGCTGCCGTTTATCACCAATTTCCGCGTCCAGGAGCAGGCGTTTTATCACGATCGCCACTCGTTTGAGGCAGTTCTGGATCTTAATGCTGCGCCAGAAAGCGTCGACCTCGCGGAGGCCGAACGTCTGGCGGAAGATCTGCGTTTGCTTTACGTGGCGCTGACACGTTCGGTTTGGCATTGCAGTCTCGGCGTTGCACCGCTGGTGCGCCGTCGTGGCGATAAAAAAGGTGACACCGACGTCCACCAAAGTGCGCTCGGGCGTTTGCTGCAAAAAGGGGAACCGCAAGATGCGGCAGGGCTTCGCACCTGTATTGAAGCATTGTGCGATGATGATATTGCCTGGCAAACGGCACAAATTGGTGATAACCAACCCTGGCAGGTTAATGATGTTTCTACAGCAGAGCTGAATGCGAAGACGTTACAACGATTGCCCGGCGATAACTGGCGCGTCACCAGCTACTCTGGTTTGCAACAGCGTGGTCACGGTATCGCCCAGGATTTGATGCCTCGGCTGGATGTCGATGCTGCAGGCGTTGCCAGCGTCGTTGAAGAACCGACGTTAACACCACATCAGTTTCCGCGCGGTGCGTCACCGGGGACGTTCTTGCACAGTTTGTTTGAAGACCTGGATTTTACCCAGCCGGTTGACCCGAACTGGGTGCGGGAAAAACTGGAACTCGGCGGCTTTGAATCGCAGTGGGAACCGGTATTGACCGAGTGGATCACGGCTGTCCTCCAGGCACCTCTCAATGAAACCGGCGTAAGCCTGAGTCAACTTTCCGCCCGCAATAAACAGGTGGAGATGGAGTTTTATCTGCCGATTAGTGAACCGCTTATCGCCAGTCAGCTTGATACGTTAATCCGCCAGTTTGACCCGCTATCCGCAGGCTGCCCGCCGCTGGAGTTCATGCAGGTACGTGGCATGTTAAAAGGCTTTATCGACCTGGTGTTCCGCCACGAAGGGCGTTATTACCTGCTCGACTATAAATCCAACTGGTTGGGTGAAGACAGTTCGGCTTACACCCAACAGGCTATGGCAGCAGCGATGCAGGCACACCGCTATGATCTGCAATATCAGCTTTATACCCTGGCGCTGCATCGTTATCTGCGCCATCGCATTGCTGATTACGACTATGATCGTCACTTTGGCGGCGTTATCTATCTGTTCCTGCGTGGCGTTGATAAAGAACATCCGCAACAGGGGATTTACACAACCCGACCCAATGCAGGGTTGATTGACCTGATGGATGAGATGTTTGCCGGTATGACCCTGGAGGAGGCGTAATGAAATTGCAAAAGCAATTACTGGAAGCTGTGGAGCACAAACAGCTACGCCCGCTGGATGTGCAATTTGCCCTGACCGTGGCGGGAGATGAACATCCTGCCGTCACCCTCGCGGCAGCCCTGTTAAGCCACGACGCCGGGGAAGGGCATGTCTGTTTACCGCTTTCACGACTGGAAAATAACGAGGCGTCGCATCCGCTGTTGGCGACCTGTGTCAGTGAAATCGGTGAGCTACAAAATTGGGAAGAATGCTTGCTGGCTTCACAAGCGGTCAGCCGGGGAGATGAACCCACGCCGATGATCCTCTGTGGCGATCGTCTTTATTTGAATCGCATGTGGTGTAACGAGCGGACGGTAGCGCGCTTCTTCAATGAGGTGAATCATGCCATCGAGGTTGATGAAGCTCTACTGGCGCAAACCCTGGACAAACTTTTTCCAGTAAGCGATGAAATTAACTGGCAAAAAGTTGCGGCGGCAGTGGCGCTGACGCGGCGGATCTCGGTGATTTCCGGCGGCCCAGGCACCGGTAAAACGACCACCGTGGCGAAGTTGCTGGCAGCGTTAATTCAAATGGCCGACGGCGAACGCTGCCGTATCCGTCTGGCTGCACCAACGGGTAAAGCTGCCGCGCGCTTAACCGAATCTCTCGGCAAGGCTTTGCGACAGTTACCGCTGAGCGATGAACAAAAGAAACGCATTCCGGAAGATGCCAGCACTTTGCACCGATTGCTGGGTGCGCAGCCGGGTAGCCAGCGTTTACGTCATCATGCCGGTAACCCGCTGCATCTTGATGTGCTGGTGGTAGATGAAGCGTCAATGATCGATCTGCCTATGATGTCGAGACTGATCGACGCCTTGCCAGATCATGCGCGAGTGATCTTTCTCGGCGATCGTGATCAACTGGCCTCGGTTGAGGCTGGGGCTGTGCTGGGTGATATCTGCGCTTATGCCAACGCGGGCTTTACCGCCGAGCGTGCCAGGCAGCTAAGCCGCCTGACGGGGACTCACGTTCCGGCAGGAACCGGCACAGAAGCGGCATCTTTGCGCGACAGTCTCTGCCTGCTGCAAAAAAGCTATCGTTTCGGCAGCGATTCTGGCATTGGTCAGTTAGCTGCGGCGATCAATCGTGGTGATAAAACGGCAGTGAAAACCGTTTTTCAGCAGGATTTTACTGATATCGAAAAACGACTTTTACAGAGCGGCGAAGATTATATTGCGATGCTTGAGGAAGCTCTTGCGGGTTACGGACGTTATCTGGATCTGCTGCAAGCGCGTGCCGAGCCGGATTTAATCATTCAGGCGTTCAATGAGTACCAGCTTTTGTGCGCCCTGCGGGAAGGGCCGTTTGGCGTGGCTGGACTGAATGAGCGAATTGAGCAGTTTATGCAACAGAAGCGCAAAATTCATCGTCATCCGCACTCTCGTTGGTACGAAGGCCGACCGGTGATGATTGCCCGTAATGACAGCGCGCTTGGGTTGTTTAATGGCGATATCGGTATTGCGCTGGATCGCGGGCAGGGGACGCGCGTCTGGTTTGCGATGCCGGACGGCAATATTAAGTCTGTGCAACCGAGTCGCTTGCCAGAGCACGAAACTACGTGGGCGATGACGGTACATAAATCGCAGGGATCGGAGTTCGACCATGCGGCGTTGATTTTACCGAGCCAACGCACGCCGGTAGTAACGCGAGAGCTGGTATACACCGCGGTGACCCGCGCGCGTCGCCGTCTGTCGCTGTATGCCGATGAGCGTATATTAAGTGCGGCAATCGCCACTCGTACTGAGCGGCGCAGTGGTCTGGCGGCGTTGTTTAGTTCGCGGGAATAAACGTAATTGCCGGATGCGACGCACGAGTGTTACGCATGTCGCATCCGGCGATTTTCGTCGCTTACCCTAAATCCGCCATCAACACTTTGGATTTACGCTGGTAGTTGTACAACTGCTTTTTGCTCTCGGGCAGTAAATCAATATCCACCGGGGTAAATCCACGTTCCTGGAACCAGTGAATACTGCGCGTGGTCAGCACAAACAATTTGCTTAAGCCGCTCTGCTTCGCCTGAGCGGCAATGCGTTCAAGCAGAACCTCGCCCCGTGATGAACTGCGGTAATCCGGGTGAACTGCCACACAGGCCATTTCCCCAATCTTCTCTTCCGGGAACGGATAGAGCGCGGCGCAGGCAATAGTCGTGTTATCGCGCTGAATAATGGTGAATTTGTCGATTTCCATCTCCAGCTGCTCGCGAGAACGGCGCACCAGAATACCTTGCTGCTCCAGCGGGCGAATCAACTCCAGAATACCGCCGATATCGTTGATTGTTGCGCGACGAATCTGCTCGGCGCTTTCCATCACAATCTGCGTACCGATACCGTCGCGTGAGAACAACTCTTGCAACAGCGCGCCATCTTCCTGATAACTGATTAAATGACAGCGACGCACGCCGCTGCGGCAGGCTTTCACTGCGCCACGCAAAAAGCGCACCGTACCGGAGTTGTAATCGCCTTTCTCTTCCTGGGCTTCTACCCGCGCTTGCGCTTCGTTAGGGAAAAGTTCTGAGACAATATCACCGTCGTCATTAGTGACGCCCTGGGAAGAGCAAAAACCAATCATCTTCTCAGCTTTCAGTTTGATGGCCAGTTGAGTGGCAATCTCTTCCGAGGTCAGGTTAAAGCTCTCGCCAGTGACTGAAACAGCGACCGGCCCCATTAGCACTATTGCACCGCTGTCCAGTTGACGATGGATCGCGTCTTCATCAATCCGCCGGATACGCCCGCTATGGCAGTAATCCACGCCGTCATCGACGCCCAGCGGCTGGGCAATAATAAAATTGCCACTAACGACGTTGATATGCGCGCCCTGCAGCGGCGTGTTATTGAGACTCATCGACAGGCGAGCAGTAATATCCAGTTGCAATGTTCCTGCAGCCTGCTTCACCAGTTCCAGTGTTTTGGCGTCGGTCACACGTATGTTCTTGTGATATAGCGGTTCGTGGTGATGCGCAGCCAGATTTGCGTCGATCTGCGGACGTGCGCCATAGACTACCACCAGACGGATGCCGAGGCTGTGCAACAACCCGATATCATTAACGATACTGGAGAAATTCTCATGCTCAATGGCTTCACCGCCGAGCATGATGACAAACGTTTTTCCCCGGTGGGTATTGATATAGGGAACCGAATGGCGGAATCCCTCGACCAACTCGGTTTTACGTTCCTTTACCACGGCACACCTCTTTGCATGATTATTCGAAATTAGTGTATTTTTATTCTGTTTTTTCGCAGGGTGCAAGTGTAAATTTTATGCGAGAGCGACTTTTTTATCAGTAATGCCGTGAATATAAAAAGAATGTTTACCGTTTATTAGATGACAGATTATGCGTCTTTCGCTAAAGTTTCCGGTCAAATTAGTCGTTTACTTGTTACACAGCTTAGATTTCTTTTGCTCGGGAGAGGCATGTCAGGATCCAACACTGCAATCAGCCGTCGTCGTTTACTGCAAGGCGCGGGCGCCATGTGGCTATTGAGCGTAAGTCAGGTCAGCCTGGCTGCGGTTAGCCAGGTCGTGGCGGTGCGCGTCTGGCCTGCGTCCAGCTACACCCGTGTGACGGTAGAATCAAATCGTCAGCTGAAATATAAGCAGTTCGCGTTGAGTAACCCGGAACGCGTGGTGGTGGATATCGAAGATGTAAACCTGAACTCGGTACTCAAGGGGATGGCGGCACAAATTCGTGCAGACGACCCGTTCATCAAGTCGGCGCGCGTCGGGCAATTTGACCCGCAAACCGTACGCATGGTTTTTGAATTAAAGCAAAACGTAAAACCGCAGCTGTTTGCCCTTGCGCCGGTCGCCGGGTTTAAAGAGCGTCTGGTGATGGACCTCTATCCGGCCAATGCACAGGATATGCAGGACCCGCTGCTGGCGCTGCTGGAGGATTACAACAAAGGCGACCTCGAAAAGCAGGTGCCGCCAGCGCAAAGTGGTCCACAACCGGGTAAAGCAGGGCGCGATCGTCCGATTGTCATTATGCTTGACCCTGGCCACGGTGGCGAAGACTCCGGTGCGGTGGGGAAATACAAAACGCGCGAAAAAGACGTGGTATTGCAAATAGCTCGCCGTTTGCGCTCTCTGATCGAGAAAGAGGGCAATATGAAGGTGTACATGACGCGCAATGAAGACATCTTCATTCCATTGCAAGTGCGCGTAGCAAAAGCCCAGAAACAGCGTGCTGACCTGTTTGTCTCTATCCATGCCGACGCCTTTACCAGTCGTCAGCCGAGCGGTTCCTCTGTGTTTGCGCTCTCAACCAAAGGTGCAACCAGTACTGCGGCAAAATATCTGGCACAAACCCAGAACGCCTCGGACTTGATTGGTGGCGTGAGCAAAAGCGGTGACCGCTATGTCGACCACACCATGTTCGATATGGTACAGTCGCTGACCATTGCCGACAGCCTGAAGTTTGGTAAAGCGGTACTGAATAAGCTCGGTAAAATCAACAAGCTGCATAAAAATCAAGTTGAACAGGCCGGGTTTGCCGTACTAAAGGCACCAGATATTCCCTCCATTCTGGTCGAAACGGCGTTTATCAGTAACGTTGAGGAAGAGCGTAAACTGAAAACGGCGACTTTCCAGCAGGAAGTTGCGGAGTCTATTCTTGCGGGGATTAAAGCGTATTTTGCCGATGGGGCGACGCTGGCGAGAAGGGGATGATAAAAAGGCGCTGAATGGCGCTTTTTTATGGGAGACCAGAAACAAAAAAACACCCGTTAGGGTGTTCAATAATTGGTTGCGGGGGCCGGATTTGAACCGACGACCTTCGGGTTATGAGCCCGACGAGCTACCAGGCTGCTCCACCCCGCGTCCGTGGATGCGCACTATACTCCGCTCGCGTTTTCATGCAACCTTTTTTTTACCCCGATCACGGATTTGGCATGATTTTGAACAAAAACAAATCACTAAAGCCTATTTTTTGTGCAAAATTTGCGTCAGGGAGAGGCTGCTCATTTCATTAAACGCGGCGGTTTGTTATCTTCGTTGCGCCTTATTTTTTAACCTGAAGAAGAGAACAATGAAAGGACGTTGGGTAAAGTACCTTCTTATGGGCACGGTTGTGGCAATGCTTGCCGCCTGCTCTTCCAAACCAACCGATCGCGGACAGCAATATAAAGACGGGAAATTTACCCAGCCTTTCTCTCTGGTGAACCAGCCAGATGCCGTTGGCGCGCCGATTAACGCCGGTGATTTTGCCGAGCAAATTAACCATATCCGTAATTCGTCACCGCGTCTGTATGGCAACCAGAGTAATGTTTATAACGCGGTGCAAGAGTGGCTGCGCGCAGGCGGTGATACCCGCAATATGCGCCAGTTCGGCATTGATGCCTGGCAGATGGAAGGTGCCGACAACTATGGTAACGTGCAGTTTACCGGTTATTACACGCCGGTAATTCAGGCGCGCCATACCCGCCAGGGCGAGTTCCAGTATCCTATTTACCGTATGCCGCCAAAACGTGGTCGTCTGCCGTCTCGTGCGGAGATCTACGCGGGGGCATTGAGTGATAAATATATTCTCGCTTACAGTAACTCCCTGATGGATAACTTCATTATGGATGTGCAGGGTAGTGGGTATATCGACTTTGGTGATGGCAGTCCGCTTAACTTTTTCAGCTATGCAGGGAAAAACGGTCATGCCTATCGCAGCATTGGTAAGGTGCTGATCGACCGTGGCGAAGTGAAAAAAGAAGATATGTCGATGCAGGCGATTCGTCACTGGGGCGAAACACACAGTGAAGCCGAGGTTCGCGAGCTGCTGGAACAGAACCCGTCTTTCGTCTTCTTTAAACCGCAATCTTTTGCTCCGGTGAAAGGGGCAAGTGCGGTGCCGCTGGTTGGTCGCGCGTCAGTTGCCTCTGATCGTTCCATTATTCCGCCAGGTACTACCTTGCTGGCAGAAGTGCCGTTGCTGGATAATAACGGCAAATTTAATGGTCAGTACGAACTGCGTCTGATGGTGGCGCTGGATGTCGGTGGTGCAATCAAAGGCCAACACTTCGATATCTATCAAGGGATCGGGCCGGAAGCCGGACACCGCGCAGGTTGGTACAACCACTATGGACGTGTCTGGGTGCTGAAAACCGCCCCGGGCGCAGGTAACGTCTTTAGCGGCTGATGTGATATTCTGTATGCCGTTTTTACGGATATGACAGGGTGAGGGGTAACCTCACATCCTGATTATTGACTAAGTGCGCGTTGTTCATGCCGGATGCGGCGTGAACGCCTTATCCGGCCTACAAATCATGCAAATCCAAAATATTGCAGGAGTTATGTAGGCCTGATAAGCGTAGCGCATCAGGCATTTATGCGTTTAGGGTGAGGGATAACCTCGCCCTTTTTAAT